>Ga0209229_10000255_pt1 | contig 21208 bp, 18 predicted proteins | sample SanBayMetagenome_FD_187466 | JGI IMG/M metagenome (GOLD analysis project Ga0209229, IMG submission 187466) | Freshwater and sediment microbial communities from dead zone in Sandusky Bay, Ohio, USA (SPAdes) (version 2) | ecosystem: Environmental > Aquatic > Freshwater > Lentic > Sediment... | reverse complement strand
ATTAGGACTTCCCCAAATTACGGTTTCATGTTTATAAATAACCATCCCAGGTTTAGCCCCTTTAGGTTTATAAACGTGCTTAGGTTTAGTATAAATAACCGGAACTTGTTCACTATTTCTAGCCCGACTATAATAGGCTGCTAAATTAGCCGTAAACTTTAAATCAATATCATCAGCAACCTGTCCGGGATTTAATCTTAATAATACATGACTTCCGGGGATTTCTTGAGTATGAAACCATAAATCATAATCCGTTGCTAGTTTAAAGGTTAACTGATCATTTTGACGATTATTTCTGCCAATTATAACCTCAATCTGATTCGGGGTTTGATAACGATGGAATTGTGTTGATAAAGTAGAATTAGGACTACGATAATTAGGAATATTAATATAACCTTGTTGAATTAATTCCTCTCGAATTTCGGCTAAGGTTTGTAAATCTTCGGCGGTTTGATAGGTTTCAACTAAACTAATCGCTGACTCGACTTGTTCTAAATAGTTAATTTCGGTTTTAACTGCATTTAGTAGGGGTTGAACGGCTATTCTCGCTCGTTTTAACTTTTGATGTCGTTTATATAAACTTTGAGCGTTTTGGACGGCATTACTCTCTGGATTTAAGGGTATTTTAACAGGTTCTCCCGTCTCAAAATCCGGTAATTTAATCTCCTTCATTCCCGGTTTCCATTCGTGTAGAAATGCCATTAATAAATCCGCTTTTGCCCGATAATCGTCCGCTTCATCGGATTGTTGTAACCTTTGAATAAATTGATCTGCTTTAACTTGTAGTTTCTTTAAAACACTATTAAGTTTTTGACTAACTTGATGGCGCAGTTGGTTAAATTCCTGTTGATTTAACTCATTTGTATAATAAGTATTAATTAAAATTTGAACCGATTTAACTTCAGCAATAATTTCTAAATTCCAAGGAATAATATCATAACCTTTTGTGGTATTATAAGGAATAAAACTATTATTTTCTAAGGTTTTTAGCCAAGTTTGCCAACTTTGAAATAACCGATGCCAATCTTCTGAATTTAACGTATTTGTGGGTTGAGTTGGATCTAAACTCGCGGATTCAATCATTGCTTGAACTAACCCAGAACTTAAACCTCGATAGTTTTTTAATAGTTGTTGTTTTAACGCACTGGGAATTAAACTCACCCGCTCTTGCCAAAGGGATTGATCTTGATTTAAACTCGGAATTGGTTCGGTTAATTTAGGGGGGAGTTCATAGAATTGATTAGTTAAAATTGGTCTAACACTCGATTGTTGTAGATTCACTTGATGGGCGGCCGTTACAATAATATTGTCCGATCCCGTTAAAATAATATTACTATATTTCCCCATAATTTCCACATACAAATGCCAGAGGGGATCATCCCCCGGACGTTGGGCAAATTGCAGATCTAAAACTCTTTCCCAGGGGTCAAATTGCCGAATTTCAACTAATGCTAATCCCGCCAATTGATGACGGAGTTGATCACTAAAAGTAAAGGTATCAGGAATGCGAGGAGGAGGATCACCGATGCAAATTCTGGCTGCTTGGGGATGGCAAGAAATATCAAGCCAGCCTCGACTTTTTAGGGTGCGTAAGCCCAAAGAAATCGTAAAGCGATCGCGTTGATACACCTGTTCTAACCGCGATGGAAGCCAGTCTTGTCGCAGTTCATAACAGCTTGCGATTAATGTTGTTAAATCAAAAGATTGCATAATATTTGTCCGATCACCTTAACATTTCCCCATTATCTCATTATTTTTCCCCACCTGACCTAATATTTCAAAATCAGATGGTTTGGGAGAAACATCTCTTGGTTTAACTCGTTAAACTTTTCCCTGGTTTAAATAAAATTGAAACCGTTGCTGCATTTGTTCTATTGTTAGTTTTTGTGTCCAATATTCCACTAAAGCATGACCAAATGCCCAAGGGTTTTTTTCCGAGGGATTGTGATTTTCTAAAAGTAATGGCCAGAGAACTAATAAATCAAAATTCATCGAATCAGACTCTCCTGAATTTAATAATAAAAACAAGTCATAAGCCATCTGTAATTTCCCAATTACCACGGGCAATTGTTCGACGGGAATTTTTTCTGCGAGTAATAATGCTAAAGTCGGAGATCCTGTGGCTAAGGTGGAAATAAAACTCAGAATTGGACTTTTTAATAAAGCCGCTAATCCTTGAGTTGTTGCCATTTGAAAGGTATAATGATCAATTATTTTAGCCGTTGCTAAAATCTGGGCTTCTTGATTTTGTAAAAATCGAGCTAAACGTATTTGTTTGGCGGGATTAATCGTTTCTAAAATAGCAATTGATAACCTATCTACTCCCCAAGGTTGGCGCTGGGTTTGACTATCTTGGGTAACAATTGGTAAGACGCGATCGCAATATTCTCCTAACTGTTCTAATCGGTATTCTGTGGCTTCTCGAATTGATTTTTCCTTGGGACGATTTCCCCATTGCCAATCATAGGGCGGCTGCCATTCGCGGATAGGACGTAAACGATCAACTTGGGTAACAATTGTAATAATAGGTAACTCTAATTCCTGCTGTTTAATCTCGCGTAAAAAATCCACATCCATTTGCAAAGCTGGGTCAAGGGCAGGAGTTATTAATAATAATAAATCCGCGTTAGTTGCATAGTCTAAAACCTGTTCTCGTAACTCAGGACGATTCACCTGTTCATAACCCGGAGTATCCCATAAATTGAGGCTTTCTCCGATGTCGGTTTGCCACTGATAATTTTGAATCTGATCGGTACTGGGTAAGACATCAACGACGGCTTGATCCATTTTAAATAGGGTATTGATCAAACTACTTTTTCCTGCCCCTGTGCGTCCAACCAAGAGTAAATTAACGGGTTTTTGTTCTAAGGTTTTAACGGGTTCTGTTGTTGTTAAAATATCCCTAATAGTTTGGGTTTTTGCTTGGGGAAAGGAAAGATTATTAACCGAAAATTCCGTTACGGGTAAAGTGTCTCCACCATAAAGAGCGATCGCTTGACAACACAAATTTCTCAAAGCCACTTCTCGCAAAGATTGACCCAAATTACCTAACAATTGTTGTGTGGCTTGATTGGTAGTTTTTTGAGTCGAAACTCGTGCTAAAGCCGATACTGGATTTAACAGCCATTGCGCCCAATTCCAAACTTTTAAAAGTTTACGAGCCGAGGGTTCTAATTTCTGATAAACTTGATAAGTTTGATAGGCTTGTCCAACGGTAACTTGATTTAATGCTGGAGATAATTTTTGGATTAATTGATCTAAATCATCCATAGTTCCCCGGATTAATTGATAGGCTTGGGGAATATAAATACTCAAAAGAGGATATTTAACTTCAGGATGATAAATATTAGCAACAGTTGTCACTACATCTTGACAGCGTTTCCAAAAAATTGAACTTTCTTCCCAAATTAGCGGATCATTCTGGGCTGCTTTTAAAATTTCTTGTAGGGCTATTTCGACTTGAGTAATATTGGGATTTGTAGCAGGTTCTAATCTCGATTGATCTAAGGATAATTCTAGTTCTTGATTAAATTTAGCGGTGATAGTTTCCATCTCTTTAAGCATCGGTTTAGTCCATCGGACTAATAGCCAACGCCAACCCACAAAAATCAGGGTAAATACCGCCCAAATCCAATTAATTCCCCAATTATGAATCGTGACCCCCGCCGCCGTTAGCAAAAAAATCACAATCATTGCCATCGGTGTGATCAATACCATCCATTGCCATAGTTTGAGTCTAATCATCGTTGCTTCCTCAAAATTTACAGACTATTTTTAAAGATAGATCATTTAATTAGAATTTAACCGATCAAGAAAGTGCGATTGTAAGTTAACAAGATCCGCTAAAATGTTAACGTTGGCTAAAATTGAGTCGTTCTAATGGATAATTTACCCCCAAATTCTCAGGATAGTGCTTTTTGGCACCGGATTCACACTAATGGTTTAGTGCGGTTTTTATTATTTTTTGCCTCTGGATGGGCATTAATTATGATTTTTAACTATTTTGAAAGTATCTTTTTTACTTTTATCTTAGCCGCTATTTTTGCCTTCTTTCTCAACTATCCTGTGCGATATTTAGAACGCTATTTAGGTCGAGGATTTGCGTTAGGAATTGTCATATTTCTGAGTCTATTTATGGTTGTTGCGACCGGATTAGCCTTGGGAACTATGTTTTTTAATCAATTTCAACAACTTCTTAACCTTATCATCCAAAGTTTAACATCAACAGATAATCCTTTTGACGACTTACAAAAGTTTTTAACATATCGTAAAATTAATGTTAATCTCGCTCCCCTAGAAGCTGAATTTAATAAATCTTTAGTGGCACTAGGCAGTATTCTTGTCGGTACTTTTTCTTCTTTACCGAATGCGTTCATTTCATTTGTAATTATCTTTGTGATTTCCTTTTTTATGCTGATTGATGGGGAAAGGCTATGGTTTTTACTATTAAAAATTATTCCTTATGACCATCGTAATCAGTTTTCTTTAGCTGTTCAAAGAAGTTTTTTAGGTTTTTTTAGAGGTCAACTTTTACTCTCGGTTTTCTTGGGAACATCTAGTTTTATCGTTTATAGTATCCTGGGAATACCTTTTTCTTTGTCTTTAGCTATTATTGTCAGCTTATTTGATTTCATCCCAGGAATAGGGGCAACTTTAGGAATTTTAACAATCAGTTTAATTATTTTAATTCAAAGTGGTTGGTTTGTGATGTTAAAAGTAGTGGTTGCTAGTGTGATTTTACAACAAATTCAGGACAATTTTATTGGCCCTAAAATCATGCAAAGTTCTGTTAATATTAACCCTGTAGTTTTGTTTTTTTCGTTAATGATTGGGGCTAGAATTGCTGGAATTTTAGGCGTATTTCTATCCGTTCCCATTGCGGGCGTGATTGTTAATTTATTAGATATTGAAGAAATGCAATCTAAAGAGGGAAGTAAGGATGCTCTTGAAGTTAAATCTTGACCTAAAAACCCGGTTTCTTATGAGTAAGTTCTTCCTTTCCAACTTCCTCCTTTTCCTCGCCAATATCTCAAGGCTGAATCTAAAGTCATTAAGGCATATAAAAATCCAATAAATGGTAAAGTTAATCCCCAAATAGGAGAAAGTTGATACAGTTTTAAGGTGGGATAATAGGCAATTTCCATCAATAACCCAGTTAATAAAGCTAAAAGGATAACTAAGCCATTTCCATGAACAATTCCCCAAATTAAACTTAAAGGTGACATTAAATAAATCAGAATCATCCCTATTAGGGTTAATCCTAATAAAATAGTAGAAAAATTCAGTTGACTAAATGCTGTTCTGGCTACCATATCCCAAATACTTAATAAATTAGGATAGGGTCTTAAACTCTGGGTTGTTTCTGTTAACCCTAACCAAATAGGATGATAGGATTTTGAGGTAAAAGGAAAGATAAAACTCCCAATAGAAAACCCCTGATTTACAGTAGTAAATAACTGATCTTCTCCCCCTTTGCTAAGGGGAGTTGGGGGGGTATTCTTCACCGCTTGAGCTAAAGAACAATCATCAATTAATGCTTGTTTTAATATTGCTAAACCCCCAATTCTAGTTAATGCTTCCTGATGAATTAGAATACATCCTCCCGCCGCCGCCGCTAGTTGACTTTGGGGATGATTTACCCAACGAAAAGGATACAATTTTTGAAAGAAAAATACAAAAGCAGGAATTAATAACTTTTCCCAAAAACTCTGACAACGTAATAAAACCATTAAGGAAACTAACTGTAATTTTTCGGTTTCAGCTTTTTCAACTAATTGCTTTAAATTATTAGGAGAATGTTCAATATCAGCATCGGTAAATAAAATATATTGGGGGATATAATTTAACATAGAAGTATATTTAACTCCCTGTTCCATCGCCCAAAGTTTCCCCGTCCATCCCGCAGGTAAAGGTTGAGAGGTAATAATATTTAACCTGTCTGTTTGATTTGATAATTTAGCAGTTTCTTGGGCAATATTTGCTGTATTATCACTACTTTGATCATCAACTAAAATAATAGAAAATGAACCAGGATAATTTTGATTAAGAAGCGATCGCAAACTGGTAGAAATTAAATCTGCTTCATTTCTTGCTGGTACAATTACAGCAACGGAAGGATAATTTAATAAAGGTTCTTTAACCTCAAAAAGCCGTTGATCTCCTCGCCAAAATTGTCCTCTAAATAGTAATAATATTATCCATATTATTAACGACAATAGCGTTAAAATTAAAATTGAATTTTCCATTTTACAATCAATAAATACTCGCGGTTTTTAACTGTATCGGTTGCTTGGATAAATAGGAATACAATACATCAGGATCTAAGTCAGCACCGCTATCCCAATAAACAGTTCCCCACTCGCTAGAAAGTTTAACTTGATTAAAGTAATCAGGGTTTTTTAGAGGTTCAAATATCCCGGTAAACTGAACGAGTTTAGACACATCAATTACCCCTTCTACTCCATATATCATAAAATTATGATTAATTCAATAAAAAATATGATAGAATATCTATAACCAATTAAAAAAATGATATTCTCAGAAACAATAGCAGGAGTGAAACAGATAACAATGGAAATACAAAATCAAGTCTCTGTAACTAAATTAAAAGATGCGATCGCCACCAGCCAAAACTTCCTTTTATCTCAACAATATCCCGAAGGTTATTGGTGGGCGGAATTAGAATCTAATGTCACAATTATATCAGAAGTTATCCTCTTACACAAGATTTGGGGAACCGATAAAACTCGCCCTTTATATAAAGCTGAAACCTATTTACGTTCCCAACAACGAGATCATGGCGGTTGGGAATTATTCTATGGGGATGGAGGAGAACTAAGTACCACCGTTGAAGCATATATGGCGTTAAAAATATTAGGGGTATCTGAAACAGATTCTGCCTTAATTAAAGCCAAACAATTCATTTTAGAACGGGGTGGAATTACCAAAACTCGGATTTTTACTAAGCTACATTTAGCCTTAATTGGGTGTTATGAATGGCGCGGGATTCCCTCAATTCCCCCTTGGATAATGTTGTTACCCGAAGGTTCACCCTTTACCATTTATGAAATGTCTAGTTGGGCGAGAAGTAGTACCGTTCCTTTGTTAATTGTATTCGATAAAAAGCCAGTTTTTAGGTTTAATTCTAGTCTAAATTTAGATGAATTATATGTAGAAGGACGAGAAAATGCTATTTTTAAATTACCTAAAAATAATGATTGGACAGATATTTTTTTGGACTTAGATCAGATTTTTAAATTTGCCGAACTCTTTAATATTGTCCCCTTACGAGAACAGGGATTAAAAGCAGCAGAAAAATGGATTTTAGAACGACAAGAAATTACCGGAGATTGGGCAGGAATTATCCCGGCAATGTTAAATTCTTTATTGGCGTTAAAATGCTTAAATTATCCGGTATCTGATCCGATTGTTCAACGGGGTTTAGAAGCCATAGATAATTTTGCGATAGAAACAGAAGAAAGTTATCGAATGCAAGCCTGTGTGTCTCCAGTTTGGGATACAGCTTGGGTTGTTCGAGCTTTAATTGAATCAGGAATTGACCCAAATAATGCTGATATAGTCAAAAGTTCAAAATGGTTAATTCGTCAACAAATTTTAGATTATGGAGATTGGAATATTAAAAATAAACAGGGAAAACCTGGGGGATGGGCGTTTGAATTTGCGAATAAATTTTATCCTGATTTAGATGATTCTGCCGTTGTAGTAATGGCATTAAATCAAGCTAAAATTACCGATGAACCCTTGAAAACAGCAACAATAATTAGAGGAATTGATTGGATGATCTCAATGCAGTGTAAAGCCGGAGGTTGGGCGGCTTTTGATATTGATAATGATCAAGATTGGATTAATGCGGTTCCCTATGGGGATTTAAAAGCCATGATTGATCCAAATACGGCGGATGTTACCGCTAGAGTGATTGAAATGTTAGGGGAATTAGATCCTAATTCTTCAGAATTTCAATTGAAAATTCAATCTTTAAAACCCTCAATTGAACGGGCAATTTCCTATTTAAAACAGGAACAAGAAACCGATGGGAGTTGGTTCGGACGTTGGGGAGTTAATTATATTTATGGAACCAGTGGAGTATTATCAGCTTTAGCGGTAATTAATCCTATTTATAAAAATTGGGGTTATACTTCTCTAAACCCCTTAATGGAACGGGGGACAAATTGGTTAGTTAGTTGTCAAAATATTGATGGGGGTTGGGGGGAAACCTGCCATAGTTATAATGATCCTAAATTCAAAGGAAAAGGGGTTAGTACCGCCTCACAAACGGCTTGGGCGTTAATTGGTTTAATGGCAACGGGATGTTATGAAATGGAGGTGATTCAAAGGGGAATTAACTATTTAATTTCAATACAACTTTCCGATGGTCGCTGGGATGAGTCGGAATTTACGGGAACTGGATTTCCGGGTCATTTCTATATAAAATATCATTACTATCAACATTATTTTCCGTTATTGGCATTAGGTCGTTATCAAAAGTTGCAACAACTTTAACCTAACTTTGGGTGGGTTTTACCCCATCCCAACTTTAATGTTTGTCAACAGTGGATTCAGGGCTTATAATTTTTGGAATTAGGGCTAAAGCCCAACAACGTTATAATTTTAATTAAACATGGGTAATCGAGAAAAAGTTATTGTTTCATTGGGTGTGATTGCATCAATTACATCTTTAGTAATTGGGATGGCTAGAACAGCTACAGTGTCGGAAAAAACCAGGGTGAAACCGGATTATGAACGATTAGCTCATTTATTATCAGCAAAACAATTCACTAAAGCTGAACTACAAACCTATAGAATCATGCTGTTAGCTTTAGGAAAAAACCCCAAATATTCTGATCCCATTGAGTTAAAAAAACGGGATATTGCTAAACTTCCATGTCAAGATTTAAGGAAAATAGAAAAAATTTGGCATCCTTATACCCAGGGAACTATTCATTTTAGAAATAAAATTATGAGTTGGCAGAATGATCAACAAAATTTAAGTTCTGCAATTATTTCTCGATTGGATATTTGTAGAATTGAAGATATCAAAAATTCTACTGCTCTGAATCAATAGGATATTTAAGTTTGCTTAATTTTTGTAACAAATGGAGATTAAATTGGTAAAAATTGAGAATCTAAGGTTTGTTCTAAGGTATAGAGACAAACTTCGGGAAAGATTTGTTCATCGAGTTTTGTTTCTCGAATAGCTAAGGCTAATCCTAATTCATAAGCATCGGGTAAAACTGGATTCAAATAGGATTTTAAACTGGGACTATCTTGTAATAAAAACTTAATTTGTACTCGTTGTTCTCGAATTGTTCCTAACCAGCTATTCGTTCGTTTATCAGGTTGAAATTGCCATTTTAATAAATGTCCTAAGAGAATCCCTAATCTATTTCTCAGTTCTTGCCGTTCTTTTCGTCCCAAAGCTTCTATTTCCTCAATTAAATTTAGATGATCTAACTGTTGCCATTGTTTAGTTTTAAGCAAATTAACTTGATTTTGAATCCAACCATAAAAATCGGTTTCATATAAATCCGTCATATTTCCTCCTTTATTTTGATGAATTGATCCCTTTAAATCTTTCTTTTGCTGTTTTGAATGCTTCGTCCATAACAACTTGAATCTTTTGCGGATCAGGTTTTTTTCCTCCCATTAAATCCCCGAAATAAACACAAGCTCCTTCCCCTAATGCCCAAGTATAAGCAGCAGCCCAAGACGCAGCAATAACACTACCAAAACCGGGGATAAATTTAATTAATTCTCGACCGATCATTTGGGCAAAAAACCCTCCAGCGATCGCACTAACTAAACCTCCAGCTTGAGAAATATTTAAGGTTTTTCCGTAGAGATTTCCTAATAACACTACTAGAGAAACTTGTACGGCTGTTAAGACAGGCATAGTGGCAAAAGGAAGGGGAACTGCTGCAACGGTTGCCGCCATAATACTAAAGGCTAAAATATAGCGTCGCCCCACATCTCGATAGATGTTTCCCAGTTGATTATTAACCTCTCCATTTAATAATTCATGAATCGTTCTAGCTTCGGCTTCAGGAAGCAAATTGGCTAAGGTATCTCGTAGAGATTCTAAGCCATAAAATACAGGATTATAACCATCTTCTTCTAGGGTAAAATCAATTAATACAGCCTGATCATATAACCCTTTAAACGCTATTTTTAAGGCTTCAAAAGCTCTGCTAATATCCTCAAAATCTGGGGGATAAATGGGATGATTTTCGGTTTGGGGCGGATAAATTTCATGCAAGCAAGTAATTGCTAATAGACAGGGAATATGGGGATAGTTTTTGCGTAAACTTTCGGCAATTATGCGGAGGGTATCGGTAGCAAAATCGTTAATTTTAACAGTTAAAATTAAAACCCTAGCTCCTTGACTTTCTTTCTGCAAATCGCCGATTAATTCTTCAATTATGATAGAAGTATCTTGGTTAATATCTCCTAAACCCACGGTATCTTTAAAGATTAGCAAAGGTAAATCATTAGACGGATAAGCATAACGTTCTGTATTTTGAGTATGGGGACGAAATCCTTGACCAATAATTTCCGATGAAACCCCCGTTAATCCTCTAACAATTGAACTTTTTCCCGCTTGAGGTTTGCCAATTAATAAGGCTTCTGTCGTGGGAAGTTCTGCCCGAATTGTTGCTAAAATCTCAGCAATTTGTGTCTCATTGACATTAAACCATTGGACAAAGGTTTTAGAGATTCGGTCAGTGGGGAATAGTCTTTTTAATTGTTGGGTTGTCCGATGCCAACCCCCTTTTATCCTAGGGAGATTAGCTGATGTCGGTTGATTAGAGGGTGGGGTCTCCGGGGTTTCAGTCATAGGTCGGGTCTGATATTTTGTAGATAAAGCTAATCGGTTTAATATTAATAGTATGCTAATAGTAGCGTACTTGTTTACAATTAGTGTTAATGTTGAGGTAGCATAATTTAATTATACTCATGGTAACAAAGAATATCAGAGCCGTGACTTACGTTCCGCCAGACTATCATAAAAAGCTGCGTCAGTACATGAAACGGCACAACTTAACTGAAAGTGCCGCTTTAGTCCAGATGATTAAACAGTTTTTTGATGGGGAACAACCTCAATTCAATCCTGAATTGAAAACCGAGGTCGAAGAAATTGTACAAGAGCAACTGAAACTGTTCCAAGAAGATATTGATCTTTTAAAAGATCAAATGTCTTTAATGCAGCAGTTATTAGACAAAAAAACTTCGGTTGAAACCACCCGTAAATCCTCAAGTTCTGTTAATAATGTTAATAGTAATCATCCTAGAAGTTTATTGAGGTTGACACCAAAAACAGAGGAAGAACTGACTCGTCGCTTAGGAGTAAATACGGGAAATGTTGCTAAAGAATTTTCTAAAGGTGCAGAACATTTTAGCCATTGGAGTCAACAAAAAGATCCCAGTGGTATTGGTTGGCACAGGCGGGGCGATGGTTTGTACTATCCTGTCTAAATAATTACACCATAGCCACATTTTTTTCCCAGAACCTGCTACCACTAGGAATATTAAATTATGAGTTGTTTGAATGATTATCGGGATAGGGAAGTGATTTCTTTTTCGAGTATTCTAATGACTAATGGCTTGATTTGTATATTCAGAATCATCTCCATCAGAGATAGTTTCTAAACACTCAACATCCACGTTCATTTGAGTCATTTCTACATCCCCAAAAATCGTAGCAAAAGCAGTATCCGCCGCATCTCGTCCGGTTCCAATTCTGATTAATCCATCCCGGGGAGCTAGACGAGTCGCATCAAATAGATACCAGCGATCGCTTAAATATACCTCAAAATAAGCATGAAAATCAGGCGGTTGTAGTTTATAAGCATAACCCGATGCAAACCTAGCTGGAATATTTAAAGCCCGACAAAAGGCAATTCCTAAATGGGCAAAATCTCGACAAACTCCCGCTCTTTCTGTCACCGTATCAAAGGCAGAAGTATGTTGATCACTACTCCCAGATAAATACATTACGTTATCATAAATCCAATTACAAATTGCCGTAATTCGGGAATAATCTGGCAGTAAATAACCAAATTCCGATTGAGCTAATCGCATTAATCGATCGGATTGACAATAGCGACTTGGATAAATATATTGTAACATTTCTAAGGGAATTTGAGCAACGGGAACTTCATTAATTGTTGTCGGATTTGTTTCTTCATAAATTACATCAACAATGGCTTGATAGGATAGGCGAAATTTTCCCGAAGGTACATTAATCCTCAGATAACGATTACCTAAAACCGGATTAACATATTCTTCAAAATGGAGATTTGATTCTAATTGTAGATGTTCTTCTAATATCCGTTGATTGTGAGCTTTAGCAACATTGATATTAAAAATAAACGTACTATAATCCCTAACTTCATACTCTAATTGACAACCAACTTTAAATTTCATATTTCCCTCCGTGATGGCAATTTATCCTGCATTCCTAACTAACTTTAATTGATATCTATATAAGGCCACCGGATGACCACTTGCCGCAAAGAAATTTGGATCTTTAGGAGATAAATAAACCGCCGTAACTTGATCTGCAACAATGGATTTAACTTCGGATTTTGATCCAACTTTCTCAAATTCTGCTCTGTAACCTGTGGTTGTTTCCACTTCATTCAAATAGATTTGAGATGAGCTTTCAAACACCTGTTGACTGATTTCCGTTGCAATAAATTGATCCTCCCTGGGACTTTCACTACTCCGACCCGTAATGGTGGAAACCAATTCTACATTTCCGGGTAAAGCGGTCATTTGACGATTGGGATTAGTCGGATCAATCTTAACCGATAAAATTCCATTTTCTCCCAAGGTTGCCTTACCAATATTAAACCCATTAAAAGCGCGATCTCCCACTATCTTAATATCTATTTTATCATGATTTTTGGGATCGGATTCCTGGGGAGAAAAAAATAAAGTTAGGGGAAAAATCTGTAACTTAGGTAACAATTCAACCCGTTTAAATCTAACCTGAAACTGTATCGGTTGCTTCAGAGATTCAGAACTATTTTTAAACCCAGGAGTGGTCACTTTAGGAGCAAGGGGAGCCACTTTATCTACTAACATACTCGTAACATTCCATTCCCCCTCCATCCACTCAGGATAATATAAATCTTCCTTCACCGCCTGCACCATTGGTTTATGATTCCAATTTGGAAATGCGGATAAACGGTCGGCTAACTGTCCCGCTTGAGCTTCGGTTTTCCCTATAATTAAACCAACAATTAAACCCAGAATTAGAATTAATTTTTTCATTTTTTTTTAATAGTGAATAGGGATCACTGATTTAAGAGGATTTCACGGATTTTAATCTGTCATGACTTACGCATCACCGCTATCAATAGTAGGGGTAATTCATGAATTACCCCAAATTTAGATGATTAATCCTATAAACTTTCCAGAGGAATAGGTTCCCAAACTTCCCCATATTGTTCTTTTAAACCCTGCCAATTTTCCACCTGTCCTGGCTCATATTCCCCTGGTTTTCCCCATTGTAAAAATGCACTTAACGCCACTTCATTTTGTTCATTTAGGAAGCGAATCGCGTAGGTAGTAAAATTGCCCCGTTTCGCTTCTCCGGTTTCAAATTTAACCTGTTTAATATGATCCATATTCAGATGAAATTCAAAGCCCTCGGTGTGCATATTCGCATATTTTCCTTTGGGTAATTCTGCATAAAATAGCTTTTCAATCTTTCCCCGGGCTTCTAATACAGCCGAACTACTGGTAACAATTAACCGTAAAGTTCCTAAACTTTCACAATCTTCTAAAAATGCTTTGAGATTACTCATGGTTCAAGTTCCCAATTTAATTAGTTTTTAAGACTTAATTTTACTAGATTTTTGGGAACTTCAGCTTAAATCTTTCTAAGATATATTTTTACTTAGGCTTTTCATGCTTTTCATAAGCCGCCACAATGCGCTGGACTAATGAATGACGCACGACATCTGCTTGAGAAAATTCACAAAAGGCAATTCCCTCAACATTTTTTAATACTTTTAAAGCCATTGTTAACCCCGATGTTTGATTGGGTAATAAATCCGTTTGGGTAATATCTCCCGTGACCACCATTCGAGAACCAAAACCTAAACGTGTTAATACCATTTTCATCTGACCCGGAGTAGTATTTTGGGCTTCATCTAAAATCACAAAGGAATTGTTTAACGTCCGACCCCGCATATAAGCAATGGGAGCCACTTCAATCACCCCACGTTCTATTAAATTTGCTGTTTTTTCTGGGTCAATTAATTCATAAAGCGCATCATATAATGGTCGTAAATAGGGATTAACTTTTTGTTGTAAATCCCCAGGTAAAAATCCTAATTTTTCCCCAGCTTCCACCGCCGGACGAGTTAAAATTAACCGTTCATATTGATCAGATAATAGGGCTTGTAACGCTAAAATTGCCGCCAAATAGGTCTTTCCTGTTCCCGCCGGGCCAATACAAAATACTAAATCATGACTACGCATCGCCTGGATATATTGACGTTGACGAAAGGTTTTTGCCCGAATTTCTATTCCTCGCCTGGTTTTCGCTAAAACATCACGCTGAATATCTTTAAAAACATCCTCTTGATTAGTATTAATTGCATGACGCGCCGTTAGGATATCTACAGAACTAATCGGTTTTCCATCCTGCCATAATTCGTTCAAAGATGCAACTAATTTTTGACACAATTGAATCTGACTAGCGGTTCCACTGATTAGCAATTCCTGTCCCCGCATTACCAGTTCAGCGCCCGTTTGTTGAGATAGAATTTTAAGATTATCTTCTTGATAGCCAGAAAGCGCCATTGCACTTTCCATACTTGGTAACCCAAGGGTGAATCGCTCAGTCATTTGATATTACAAAATATGATTACTTTTATTATAAAAATTGAAAACCAAATTACCATTATCCGTAATTCGTAATTCGTAATTCTTTAGAGAAGACGTTGGGCAAAATTGTTAGGGTTGGTTAAACCTAATTCTGCCCAACATTAGAAAACTACTTCAACGACTTAACCCTCTTTTAGCAATGGTTAGAGCTTCACTGCTAAGGACAAAATTAAGATCACTTCATTCTTCGTATCTTCGATTCAAACGAGGCTTAGAAGGGGCTGCACGGACTGGACGAGCCTGTTCCGAATATTGACCCGGGGAACGCTGATTAAAGCTCTCCCTGGGTTCCCTCGGACTCGCGGGTTCATCGGATTCACCATTGTTATAGATATCCAGATAAACCGTTTCACCAGAGGACACAGCCAGGGCCGTTAAAACCATCCGAATCGCCTGAATATTGCGCCCGCCACGACCATAAATCCGTCCCTTATCTTCGGCTTCTACAGCTAACCGAATCCAAGTTCTGCGTATGCTAGAAAAACGCTCACAATCAACCTTCAGGGATTCTGGAAATTCCAGAAACGGCTTGACTAAAAACCGCACCAGTTCGTCATAACTGGGACTAGACTGCGGATTCTGCGACAGTTGTTTCGGGTTCGACTCCAGACTTGAGTAGTTCAAAAACATTTTCTTTTCTCAGGATGTCACGCACAGTATCAGTCGGTTGTGCCCCTTGCTGTAGGCGACGGATAATACCAGCCTTATCCAATCGAACTTCGTCGGTTCTAGGATTGTAGAAGCCCAGTTCTTCTAGGGGACGACCATCTCGGCGAGACAAACTATTCATCACCACAATGCGGTAACTAGCTTCCCGCTTTTTTCCGAATCTCTTTAAACGCAGTTTGATCATTAATTGATGCAAAACACTTCTCTATGGATTGTAAGCTATTTTTCAACAACCGAGCCATTTCTTTGGGATAAACTTTAGCCAACACTTGTTGTATGGGCGATTGACCCCTGAAAACGACTCAAACTGTCAGAAATACTATGCCATCACCTATTCTATCTCACTGGATTGACCTGAAAAAAAATAGTCGTAAATTCCTGTTCCCAGCTTTGGGTATCATTACCCTGATCTTGATTTTACAGTTGGGGAAATATTTCCGTACCCCGACCCCACACCAAAATTCCTTAATTTATCAACACCTAACCGAAATTCCCGCCACCGCCCAAAAAGTTACCGTTGGGGTTTATGCTCAAAATATTTATGAATTGAATGCTTCAAGCAATACCTATTATCTGGATTTCTATTTATGGTTACGTTGGAAAGGCAAAATTGACCCCGTTGCTAACTTAGAATTTATGAACGGCGTTGAAGACTGGGGAAGAATCATCGAACCCGCTTATGAAGAACCGAAAAAACTCAAAGATGGTAGTTTCTATCAAATTATGCGGGTAGAAAGTCGGTTTCGAGAACCCTTTGAATTTTCCCGTTATCCCCTAGATGAACAACGCTTAGGGGTGACAATTGAAAATGCTGTTTATCCATTAAATCAATTAGTCTATATCGCAGATACAAAAGAATCAGGTTATGCTGCGGATTTAACTGTTCCCGGATGGAAAATTAGAAATTCTGAAATTAAAACCTTATCCCATCAATATCCCTCTAATTTTGGGGATTTGGACGAAGGAAAAAATAACTCGATTTATTCTACTCTGCGGTTTGAAATGCACATTTCCCGTCCTCTAAGTTTCTTTACTTGGAAATTATTACTCCCGTTATTCGTAGTTTTGTTTTCTAGTTGGGGTGCATTATTACTCTATCCCATCTACGTTGACTCTCGAATTATTCTTCCCGTCACCGCTTTATTAACGATTGTTTTTCTGCAACAATCCTATTCCGATGCTTTACCTGATGTTGGCTATTTGGTATTATTAGATAAAATCTATGCCTTAGTCTATGTTTTAATTATTGCCGGGATTTTAGAAACCATTATTACCGCAGATTGGGCAAAAAGTGAAGATCCCGAATCCATTGTCCGAGTCAAAAAACTTGACCAATGGTTTTTAATTGCAAATATCGTAATTTTATCCGGGGGAATGATTCTATTTTTGCTATTTTAAGACTTTTATAGCAATCTTAAATGATTTGCGATCAGAATATAGAACCCCACCCTAGCCCTCCCCTTACTAAGGGGAGGGTTGGGAGGGGTCGAGATAGATGGAAATATTACAACTGATTTAGGATTGCTATAGCTAATTGGTGTTAGTTTTGGAGCGATCGCAATTAAGAATAAAGTAGGGGTAATTAATTAATTACTCCTACTTTAGACTCAACAGTCAATTGTCAACACCCGACAGGATGGGTTAGATGTAATAATCCTGAATCGCTTTCACTTCCAGGGGAGTAGACTTTAAGGAATGAATCGCCGCCACCGTCGCCTTAGCCCCAGCAATAGTTGTAATAATCGGGATTTTGTAGGCTAAAGCCGAACGACGAATCAGAATCCCATCACTGCGGGACTCCTCCCCAGAAGGAGTAATAATAGCCAACTGCACCGCCTGGTTTTTGATAGCATCCAAAATATTCGGCCGTCCTTCGTGCAGTTTCAACTCCATCTCCACTTTCACCTCATTTTCCCAAAGCACTTTGCGAGTCCCAATAGTCGCGGTAACTTTGAACCCTAAAGCCAAGAAATCCCGCACCACGGGAACAATAGCCTGTTTATCCCGTTCATTCACCGAAATAAACACCGTCCCCGATAGGGGTAACACCTGTCCGGCGGCCAGTTCTGCCTTGGCAAAGGCTTTGCCGAATTCGGTATCAATCCCCATCACCTCCCCTGTAGAGCGCATTTCCGGCCCTAACAGCACATCCGTACCAGGGAATTTAGCAAAGGGTAACACGGCTTCTTTCACAGAAACGTGGGTGGGAATTATTTCTTCGGTAAAGCCCAATTCAATTAAACTTTTACCCGACATCACCCGGGAAGCAATTTTGGCTAAGGGAACCCCAATCGCCTTAGAGACAAAGGGAACAGTTCGAGACGCCCGGGGATTTGCTTCTAAAATAAACACATTTTCCCCCTGTACCGCAAACTGAATATTCATTAACCCAACCACATTTAACGCCTTGGCCAGTTCAATGGTTTGACGGCGAATGGTGGTAACGGCGGCTTCCGATAGGGTTTGGTAGGGAATCGAACAAGCGGAGTCCCCAGAGTGAATTCCAGCCTGTTCGATATGTTCCATAATTCCACCGATCACAACATTTCCCTGTTGGTCGGCGATCGCATCCACATCAACTTCTATGGCATTTTGCAGGAACTGATCGACTAAAATGGGGTGATCGGGTTCGACATGAACCGCAAACAGCATATATCGTTCCAATTCTTCATCAGAATAAACGATTTCCATTGCCCGTCCCCCTAACACATAGGAAGGACGCACAACCACCGGATATCCGATGCGCTTCGCCACTTTTAAGGCTTCTTTGAAACTGCGGGCCATACCGTTTTCGGCTTGCAAAATATTCAATTCCCGCAGAATTTTTTCAAACCGTTCTCGGTCTTCAGCAATATCAATCGAGTCGGGAGAAGTTCCCCAAATCTTGGTTTTTAGGGTAGTTTTTTCTAAGGCTCGTTGCAGAGGTAAGGCTAACTTCAGAGGGGTTTGACCACCGAATTGAATAATAATTCCTTCCGGTTCTTCTGCTTCAATAATATTCAGAACATCCTCTTTAGTTAGGGGTTCAAAATATAAGCGATCGCTCGTATCATAGTCGGTGGAAACGGTTTCTGGGTTAGAGTTAACCATAATTGTTTCATAACCATCCGCCCGTAAAGAATAGGAGGCATGACAACAACAATAATCAAACTCAATCCCCTGTCCGATGCGGTTAGGGCCACCGCCTAAAATCATAACCTTGGGTTTTGTAGACGGTAAAATTTCGTCTTCTTCCCAGTAGGTTGAATAGTAATAGGGTGTGGTCGATTCAAATTCCGCCGCACAGGTATCCACCATTTTATAAACAGGTTTGACTCCTAATCCTTTGCGATAGGTTCGGACTTCATCTTCCGTGGTTTTGGTGGCAAAGGCAATTTGGCGATCGCTAAATCCTTGCCGTTTTACTGCTAACAGTTTATCGGCTTTTAGCTCAGGTAAAGAAGTCCGTTTGAGGAATTTTTCCGTTTCTAAAATTTCCTGCATTTTATCTAAAAACCACGGATCAATTCCGGTCAGTTCATAGATTTCTTCTACGGTCATTCCCAACAGCATCGCATTCCGAACTGTTAAAATTCGTTCTGGGTTAGGTGTGCGTAAACCGGAACGAATATGATCCAAACTAGAGAGTTTTTCTGAGCGATCGCAACCCCAACCTGCTAACCCAGTTTCCAAGGATCGTAGGGCTTTTTGGAAGGATTCACAGAAGGTTCCACCAATCGCCATCGCTTCCCCGACGGACTTCATTTGTGTGGTTAAAACAGGTTCCGAACCAGGGAATTTCTCAAAGGCAAAGCGGGGAATTTTTGTCACCACATAATCAATTGTGGGCTCAAAGGAAGCCGGGGTTTTCTTAGTAATATCATTGTTGATTTCATCTAAGGTATATCCCACCGATAATTTCGCGGCAAATTTAGCGATCGGGAATCCCGTGGCTTTGGAAGCTAAGGCAGAAGACCGACTCACCCGGGGATTCATCTCAATTACAATAAAATCCCCAGTCACGGGATTAACCGCAAATTGAATATTAGATCCCCCGGTTTCTACCCCAATTTCTCGGATAATTTTAATCGAAGCATCCCGCAATCTTTGATATTCTTTATCTGTTAAGGTTTGGGCGGGAGCCACGGTAATTGAATCCCCCGTATGGACTCCCATCGGATCGATATTTTCAATCGAACAAATAATCACCACGTTATCAGCCAGATCCCGCATCACCTCTAATTCATATTCTTTCCAACCAATTAAGGATTGTTCGATTAAAATTTGAGAATTGGGAGACGCATCTAAACCCGATTGAGCAATTTCTTCAAATTCTTCTTGGTTATAGGCAATACCACCCCCAGTTCCTCCCATGGTAAAGGCTGGACGAATAATTAAGGGGTAGCTACCAATTTGATGCCCCACCTGAATCGCTTCACTCATGGTATTGGCAATTCCCGAAGGGCAACAGGCTACTCCGATTTTTTCCATCGCCTCTTTGAACAGTTGCCGATCTTCGGCTTTTTCAATCGCTTCTAATTTGGCCCCAATCAGTTCGACTCCATATTTCTCTAAGGTGCCATTTCTGGCTAAAGCTACGGCTAAGTTAAGGGCGGTTTGACCTCCCATTGTGGGTAATAGGGCATCGGGACGTTCTTTTTCGATTACCTTGGCCACGATTTCGGGAACTAGAGGCTCAATATAGGTGCGTTCGGCCGTTTCTGGGTCGGTCATAATTGTCGCTGGGTTGGAGTTGACCAACACCACCTCATAGCCTTCTTCCCGCAGGGCTTTACAGGCTTGAGTTCCTGAATAGTCGAACTCACAGGCTTGTCCAATCACAATCGGCCCAGAACCCAGGAGCAAAATTTTCTTTATGTCTGTACGTTTCGGCATTATGAATTCTGTGTATATCAGTTGAGGTTTAGCTTCATTAAACGGGATTGAGTATACAACTTACTCTTAAGTCTCTAAACATTTTAAGGGTATCCCTTTATATTCTTGTCAACTGTTTGATTAAACCTTGACAAATTCAGTTTTGGTTTTTTTTACAAAAATTTAAAATTTTTGGGGTTGCCACCGGATGCGCCGCCGTGCTATATTAATGATATTGGTAATTATATATAATGGGATAGTTGCAAAAATTTTAAAATTGCGACCATCCCATTATACTATAAGCATCTTCCCACGAATCCGCAGCCCTGTCAAGGGGGAATCCGGTTTTTTTTTCGATTTTTGGTAAATTTTTGTAATGATTGGGGTCAGTAGACTTTATCGACAATTGATGAGAGACTAAGAGGAAATGGTTAACATCCTGTCAGTTTAGCCAATCTGTTTTTAGCTGCGAGTCATTATGCCCAGAACGCCCGATGAATATGTAGTTCACATCATGATTGAGGGGGGTCATCGAGAAGAAATTAAGTTTCCCACGATGCAAGACTTTCAGGTGTGGTACAACAAAGTTTTACTGCCAAAATTTGATAGTACCGAATTTGTCAATGTTCCCATCAAACAACGGGCAGAAGATAATAATGCTAAAGAATATATGGTTGTTCGTCCGAGTGCGATTAAGGCTATTCGGGTGGAACCTGTATTTAACTCCAGTATTGACCGTCGCATGGTTGACGAACCCGATATTTAAGTA
>Ga0209229_10000254_pt1 | contig 21309 bp, 26 predicted proteins | sample SanBayMetagenome_FD_187466 | JGI IMG/M metagenome (GOLD analysis project Ga0209229, IMG submission 187466) | Freshwater and sediment microbial communities from dead zone in Sandusky Bay, Ohio, USA (SPAdes) (version 2) | ecosystem: Environmental > Aquatic > Freshwater > Lentic > Sediment... | reverse complement strand
AGCCACTGGTAGAAGTCTTTGTATTGTCTTTTACCCCAAGCGCAGGTTATTCCTTGAGCACCGTAGGCGTCATACTGGGGGTGGTGAGGGTTCTGACAACTCTCACGCATATATCTGTATTGGTAGTAGTAGGGTTGAGTTTCACTGCGGTTGATCATTGTTATTTCCTCTTTCAAATAATGTTTCAAACGGAGTGACTACTCTATCTGCTAAAATCTTTGCTCGTTCTTTTTCAGTCCAAGTTTTAGTTGGCGTGCCGCTTATTTCGTTGAGTATATCTCGTACCGTCATCACCAAGGCAGTGGCTGGACTATTATAACCCTGTCTATTCCACTGCTTGATCACTGGCTTGCCCAACATAACTCGTTTTTTAACTACATCTATTTGGTATGAGAAGTTTGGGTAGCGACGAGTTTCATCTGAACAGCCTTCTAATATAGCCTCTGCTATATTCACGAATGACTGCCAATCATTTCCGTTCATACTATGGAATGTATCATTCCAGTACTGGGTATCATTATCAAATACACCAAGTAGTCGTTCCCAATGAAGGTCTATAACCTTCATCCAACCCTTGACAATTTTGCCGTCATTTTTTATTTGTTGTTCAGAAATCATAATCGTCCTCTTTGGCTGCGGCTTTTAATAGATCCCTAATGATCTGACTGGCAGGTGGTTTGGGTTTAACTTCTTCACCTTCAAGTGAATCCGCTATCCTCTGTAGTTGATAGTTGATACCTGCGAGTATCTCTGGTAAGTCATCCAGTGTTGCTTTAAAATTATTTGCCATTTTAACTTCTCCTTAAACTTATTTATATATTATAGTAGGTTCTGATATATTTTACAACCTACTTGGCTATAATTTAAATTAAACTTGCTCTACCTTGTCTCATAGCATAGTGAGTTTTTAATTCCATTTCTTTATCAGTGTCTTTCCAGATATTGGGATCACTTCTGTTATCATTGAGCATAGTTTCATAATAAGTTTCTACGGCATTTCCATCAATGGCCTGTGCTAATGTTTTAGGAGTATAATGACACCAATCAAGATGAGATATTAATCTCATTTTACTAGAATTTTTGGCAACATAAAAAAGACCATTGACTTCCAAGTATCCATTTCGTTCTACAACACTAGGAGTTGTTTTAAGATATTTTTTAATAGCAGTCCATCGCATCCATAATTTCTGATCTTGTATGAAAAGAGGTTTGGATTTATTCCAAGGGCTGTTAAGTGGGTTTATCATTTTGATAGATCCCTATAATTATATTTTACTTTGAGATTTGTTATCTCTTTATATTTTTTCATCTATTCACCTTTATAACTTTATATTGTAAGATCTTATTAAGATCTAACCACTACATAATTGAACTACTCACTGCGTTCGCATTTCAATTTAATAGTTGTTGCTTCTTTCTTCTTTTATATGAAGAACAACTAATAAAAGATCTGATTGCGCAGCCAAGAGGACGGCTATAGGATTCGCCAATAAAAAAATATTGACTGGTCCTACAGCCTCCTCTGCTACACCAAATCTTTTATTGGTTGCCCTTTTACGGGAGAGGACTCATTATACATTTAACCAGATGCTTTGCCTATGTTTAACTGGACAATACCCACGGTGTGTTGGTATTGCTGTAGGGCTGCGCCACTATTATTCAGACCCTAATGAGAGAATCTGTAGCGGGGAACTCTTTAGCCGTCATATTGTGTTCCCATTCATTACCCCAGGGTTTTAGGGGTGTATTTGCCTTAATGATTTTATTTTGTCTCGTTGTGCTTGTTGTTTAATATTTTTAAAAAGAATATTATTCTCAAGTTCAATTGCCATAGATGCCATTTTCGTTAGATGTTTTTGCCTAGAGGGTTTTTTTAAGGTGTATGCCCACTTCCACCAACATTCCCACGATTTCTTTTGATGCTTATTCATATAAGACCAAAAGGCATCGCGAAACTTTATTAAAATAATCACGTCGTCAATTACGGGATGAGCATTTTGATAAGGTCTGTATTTGCCTTCTTCAGTTATTAGTGTAGTACAACCTAGGTCGCGAGGTTTAATACCGTGCTGGCGACACCAGTTAGTAGTAAATTGGGACAATACTTCAGCGTTGGATAAAAGGTCTATATTTTTTTTCATAAATCTAATTGTCATAATAGGCAAATTCTTACGACAACATATTTATGATAACATCTTAAAAACTATATGTAAAGCGGTTATTTTGCCAAGAAAAAGCCCAGCATAGGGTCTGGGCATTTTCAGTGAGACATTGCATCTCTAGATTTATGAATAATACGAAAACAACTTAAAATATTGACTTTGTGGTTATCAACAGGTTTGCCGCGAGTAGAAAACCATCAATAAAATAAGTGCGAGGGAAGTTGGTTCAGATCAATGAAGGAGATATTTCGTTTGGCAACAATATACAATAACTCCCCTCGCAACATTATTTAGTGAAGACCGCTGAAACCTGCGTTTTTTCGCCGCAAATCCTACATTTACGCGACCATTTGCCACGCTTCAAAAAGAACTCAACTTCAGTACAAGGTGGGCAGGTGTGCTCTTTGGGGAATAGTTTTAACACCAGTTCTTCCCAAGTTCCTTCCTCAACGCTGCCACCCCAGCGTCTTTTTAGGTAGCCCAGAGGTTTTAATTTTTCAGTGAATAGTTGTTTGTCCATACCTGATAATTATCAGTTTGGACGAATTTAATTTAGTATTTTGGCGATGACATCAATATGCCCAGTGACCCAACCCAGTACAGCCAAGCCAGTGAATATAGTATAAGTCCATTTGTCTTTGAACTTTTTAACATCACCTAACTCCTTGGCTAGACTGGCGTGTTGGCTACAACTGGCAGCATACATCTCATCCAACTTTTCAGTGAGTTGATCACGAGTTCTATCCAAGCAGTCGTGAAGTTCTCTGACGTCCTCTTTTAGGCCATCAACTTTGGTTTCTAATACTGATATGCGTTCTGCTTGTGTGGCCATTTCCCATTTCTCCCAGAGATACATTATACGCTTAACATCTCTATGGTCAGAGGTGGGGTGGTTGTTAGCCAACCTTCAATGATACCACGCTCAACCCATAAATCTTTTTCTTCACTGACAAATATGCCATCAGCAGTGTCTGGCAGGGCATCCCACTCTGCTTGGTGCTCACCTTGTGGATATAACTCAACGGTTAGTCCATCATATCTATACCAGTTCATTTTGTGTTCTCCTCTAGGCCAATTAGTTTTGGGAAATTAAATTCAGTGGGGCTTTCTAAAAATAGTTTGTGCCCACCTGGATTGGTCAGTGCCAATTGTGTTTGTTCTATGTGGGGCAACAGAGTATTTTGGAAGTCTGGGTGCTGTCTCATAGTATCAAATTCATTTGTTGGAATACTGCCCTGTGTGAGTAGGGAGTTTTCTGCTCTGTTCTTTAGTTCCAGCATCCACTCTTTTCTTTGGCAGGCTTCTGCGGCTTCGTGGTCTGACAAGTCTTTGTATTCTCTAAACGGATTTATTTTATCAATACATTCGTTGATGAACTTTAACTCATCTTCCGCCGCAGATTTTAATTTTAGGTGTTGTTCTTGTGCAAACTCAAACTCAATTAGGTCTGCTTGACCTTCTATTTGTTCTATAGGATCTGGGCTGGCCAATCTAATATCTATTTTCATCTTTGCAGCCTTGCGCCTAATCTCATAACTTTTGGCCATATTCAGTGCAGCCTGTCTGTCTTCGCGTAGATTGACTAATTCTATGTAGGCAGCATCCGCGGTATGGCAACGACCTGCTATGAAGTAGGCTATTTGAAAATTGGTATTTGTTCTGTGTAGTTTTGCTGACATTATGAAATCTGTGCTGAATGAAAGGCCATAATGCCTTGAATGTTCAAACTGGCTATCAAGTTAGTGCTGGTGATGTAGGTGTCTGCTGAATAGTCGTATTTTCTTGTGGAACCAGATGTGGCTCTATCAAAAGAGAATATACCAAAATCATCAGCGCCAGCGGCATCTGCTACTCCTACTGCGTTTGCACTCAAGTTAGTTCTGTTTGTTCTTGAGTCAGTGAGCATTATGATACTCTTAACTCTGTTTAAGGCAGTACCAGCGGAGTTTATGCCACCCATAATAACTACTTTTTCTTGATTACCAGTACAACAGGCCTGTCCCATTTGTTCATCAAGAACACTGCTGATACTTCTTAATGTATCACTGCTCCAAATCCATTTATTAGTATATAGAATGTTAGCACTGACACTTTGTTCATTAAATCCGCTGGCACGATAGGCAAATTCAGCATTGCCGTGAATACCACCATTGGTTATTGGATTGGCTACGGTGGCAGCATTTACCGTCCAGACATCACTGCTCCAAAGATATTTGCTAATAATATTTTGAGTAGATGCTCCGCTGTTTGTAGAATAGTATCCGCCCATTCTAATACCACGAACGCCATCTGTGGTTCCTTGAGCGAATCGCCATCCCACTGCTAACGCAGTTGCAGCCGCAGTAGCGTCTGTGTTTATGGTTATCTTAATACTGCGTCCAGTTAGTTGTGCAGCCACGTTGTCAGTGCCTGTGGGTGTTTGTCCCTGTGATAATAGTCCAGTAGTTCCGTTGGCAAAAGCAGTGCCTGACATCTTACCACTGGTATAACCGCTACCACCAGTTATAATACTGGGTCCTGCTGTGACAGCGTCAGTGGAAATAGCATACTTTCTTGTGGCACTTCTATATGTTGGATAGGTATCCATACCACCGCAGAAGTAGGCAGTCCCAGCAGTGACTCTCTTATTGGGTTTAAGATTAAAATAGAAAGGTTTTGTTGAAAATAACATTATGCATATCCTTTGCCCAATCCAGCCCAGTAGGTTGTCCCGTCGTAGAATATGCTCATAATGTCAGTGCTGGTTCCAGCAGTGCTTAATATGTTATTGGCACCTTGGAACTTCATAGTTGAAGTTAGCAGTCTTGAACCTGTTGCATCCTGCGTGATAATCAGTGTGCAGTTGCTACCAGTTGTGGCATTGGTCAATGAACTAATAGTGACGTTGCCAGTTAAGGTCATTTTATGAACGGTGCCTGAACTGACGTTTGGAGTGTAAGTTCCCGCACTGACATTGCCCCAGTTATAAACGGTTTCATTAACACCTTTGGTAGTGATAGTGTCAGTGAATGTTCCACCTGTGAATGGATTACCTGAACTACCAGTATAGCCAGTAGCACCTGCACTACCTGCATCACCTTGACTGCCTGTATATCCAGTAGTTCCATTTGTACCAGCACTGCCAGTATAACCAGTTGCACCAGGATCGCCTGCAGAGCCTTGACTACCTGTGTAGCCAGTGGCACCAGGATCGCCATTAGTGCCGTTTGTTCCAGCACTACCAGTATAACCTAATATCTCTGATTTAGATGTGATTGGAAGTCCGTCACTGCTGAATACTAATGTACCCAGTGTTGCTGTGGTTGCTACTTCAAGGCCGTGTCTAACCTTGAATGCTTTGCTTGTATCTGTCATTTAAGTTTCCCTTTCCACTTATACCAACAATGTGGCACTGACTCTGGCATTAGCATTACTAATACCTGCTTTGGTTGTAAATCTTACTACAATATTGCCACCTGACGCAACAGCATCAAAGGTTCCAAGATCACCATTGTTGGTCAATACTGCATATTCATTATAGACAACATTAGTTCCATCACCAGTAACCATCATCTCTACCATATGGCGATCTGCATTGTCATTGATTTTAATAACAAACTTACCACCTGAATATTCACTTTGGTTGAATGTGAATAAATCGTAGGTTGTTGATCCTGCGTTCATTCCACTGACCACTGCGCCAGTTGATCTGCTTAAACTTGAAACGTCAATTGGTGCGGCAACGGTGATACTGGCTGTAGTGAATGTGGCAATAGTAGTGCCACTACCATTGTTAAGGGTTATACTTGAAGTGCTAAACGTGGCAAGATTATTTGAGCCAGCACGGCCAAGAACAATAAGTTGATCTACAAAACTAGCAAGTTGTTGAGAGCCTGCTGAATTTTTGAATGTGTGTTCATTGCTATTGAATGTATTAGTGGCTGTAGTGAAGTTGGCGATATTTGTGTCATTAGCAGAATTCTTCAAATATATATTATCGTTAGTGAATACTATTTGAGTAGATTCAAAATTAGCATATAAAGCACTTTCACTTGCATTCTTGAATGAGTGTTTGTCGCTTCTGTAGATATTTTCTCTATCTTTTAATTCTAAACGAGTTTGTTCAGTGGTCGTGCCAGTATTGACGGTGGTGAATAGCATTTTACTACCACGAGCACTGCCACTATAGTTGTCTAGGGCTTCTACGCGAATATTGGATACACGGCTACCAGCACCTGTTGAGTTATTACTGGTTTGTCCATTAAAACTAATGCGACCTACAGCGTCACCTGCTCTTAATGCGTTGCGGCGGCTACTTGCACCACTCTTACGACCACTGACAAACGTCAATGTTGTGCTGTCATTTAATGTAGTGTTATCAGCACCACTATTCATAGTCATTGAACTTACGGTTTGACTTGTGCCCACGGTGTAAGTTCCAGTACCGCCTGTGGCAGTTCCTAGTGCTGTGATAAATGTGCCTGATGTGACTCCAGTGGCATAAACTCTCTGTCCAATACTTAAGATACCACTTGATACTGCTGTGACATCTAATGTTGTGCCACTGATTGACGCTGTGAATACTGCGGCATCTTCAAACGGCACGCCAAGTATAACAGGCTTGGTGTTGATGAAGTGTAGTGTAGTAGCACCAAATCCTGTGTGGGTATCAACACCGTTGGCATTAATCAATGTTGGAGTGTCATTAAATGCTGTTCCAAAACTTAAAAAACCTGTAGGCGGAGCACTTGCTGAACCTGCTGTGTATTGCCAATTTAAGAATGCTTGACGACTTGTTGTGTTGAGTTGAACAGCAGTTGGTTGTGTTCTAAAGAACATACGACTGCCAGCATTGGTGGCTGTTGTGGAGTTGCCCGCAAAGGCTTCAGTGGCCAATGCAACAATCTGTGCTCCGTGTAGGTGCTCACTGCTCCAACGTGCTCCATCATAGCCACCACCACCAAATACAAATAATACATCACCGTTGCCTGTGGCAGTTGGGGCTGTGTTTGTTCCACGAGCACCTTGCATATAAAGGGCTGGTGTTGCTCCTGTGGTTCCACTGACTGTGCCTGGACGATTCTGACCATAACCCCTAATGTTTATTTCTGGGACTAAACCAGCAGTATAATTGCTGACCACCATAGCACCTGATTGTGTATTGCTGAGAACAATCAATGCCCGCCCGTTAGCATCTAATGGATAGCCACCCGCACTGACCACGTCTTGTGTGACCACGCTGTTGAATAAAACATTACTAGTGGTATTCACTGATTGGTCAGCGCCAGGACCATCAGCACCTTGACTGCCAGTATAGCCAATATCGCCTTGACTACCAGTATAACCCTGAGCACCATTCATAACCAAACTGAATGTCTGTGCAGAATTGGTGCCAAAACTTGTGGCTCCGCCTATCCAATCAATACCTAAAATTCTAGAATAGTAGCCACCTGTTGGTGTTGATGTTGAGACTGAAGTGATATTGAGAATTGCACCAATATTGGCTATTATCAATTGACCTTTAATAGGATTAGATACATTGGCAAGAGCATCCCAAATATATGTTATATTACTTGGATGCCCAGGCATTGTATTTGTTTCACTTATAGTTGCTTCTGTGGCCAGTGATAAGTCACTATTATTGACTTGGAAATAGTTGTCATTGATAAAAGGATAACTTGAATTGGTATATAGCCAAGTACCTAAAGCCACTCCAGCAGTACCATCAGATCCTGTGCCGCCAGCACTACCAGTGTAGCCAAGACTACCAGTATAGCCAACGGTGCCAGTGCTGCCTTGGCTACCAGTATAACCAATATTGCCTTGACTACCTGTATAACCTACATCACCTTTACTGCCAGTATAACCAATAGGACCTTGAACACCAGCACTTTGAATGATGAATAACAATTCGTGATTGTTGGCAAAGCCTGAATAACCAGTGCCAGTGCTTGAAGTCAGTGTCACTGGAACTTCAACATAACTATTAGCATAAACGGTGGCAGTGCTACTGACATTCCATATTTGATAGTTGTCAGAATTGCTTTGGTCTTGAACAATCACCGTATCACCAGCATTTAATAGTGCTAGGAATACGTCAATGTCGTTGCTGTCATTGTCTAGGTGACTTAAATTGATCTGTGTGGCACTACGCTGTGTGGCATTATTCCATAGTAAGAAACCAGCGCCTGGATCGCCTGACGTTGTTCCTGTCTTGGCTTTATAGCGATAATAATTACTGCTCTGACCTGTGGCACCACGACTACCAGTGTAGCCAGTAGCACCTGTGGGACCACTACCATTGATTAGTAAGCCACCTGGAGTAGATCCATCACCAATTCTAAACTCTTGTGTGTCAGTAGTCCAAATTGGCTCGCCTTCTGCTGCCTGATAAGCCATAATGGCTGTGTCTGTACCTCTACGCAGTTGTAGCGGTGGAATTTCAAAATCTGCTGGTATAGTCATCGTTTAATCCTTAAATTAGTCCTTGGTCGTAGCCACGCCACGCCGTTCTTTGTATTGTGTTGTCTTGATATTGCACGCCTGCTGGGAAGAATGGGGCGTCAGTGCCTGCAAAATTATAAATCCTACCTATTCGCAGTGTGCTATTATAGACATCATTGCCTGCGATTATAATAGGTGCTTTTACTTCAATAGTGCTGGTATTCACTGATATACTTGTGGCAGTAGTGCCGCCATTGTTTATCAATCTGACATAAGAAGTGCTACTGGTTGCTGTTATGCTAACACTACCAGTAGTTGAGGCTGTTATGCTACCATTGCTGACATTTAGATAAGTGGTCTGTCCTACTCCACTGCGAATTGAATATCCGTTAGTGATTAAATCAGAGGCTAAACTTACATTAGTGGCCTGCGTGTTAGTGAATGTACTGCTGGTAACATCAAGCACTCCTGTGATGCTGTCAATGGCTAATCCATATCCAACCTTGATACCACCCAGTGTTGAAGTTGTGGCCTTTGGCAGTGAATATGTCCAGTCTGGATCTGGCTGAACTCTTAACACTCCTGTGCCTGAATTGATGGCCAGATATTGACCAACTCTGATAACACCTAATACTGTTTCACTGGCTATCTGTGAAGTAGTGAATGTGCCTGTGCCTGCTGTGGTTTGAATAGTTCCGTCACTGAAACGAACACCACCACTACCTACCTTAATAGGATCTACGGCAGCATTACCAAATAAGGTTCCTCTTATGTAGGTGTCACCGTCTATCTCTACATCATCATTTATGGAAGCACCTCCATTGATGTCTAAATCACCACTGGCACGTAAGTCACCACTAAAATTACCATTACCACTGGCACTAAAATTACCTGTTATGGATACACTGGTAGCAGTCATACTGATAGTTCCAGTGGTGCCACTTGAGGCAGCACTAAACTTAATTGAACTGCTTAAATTACCTGTGACACCTGCACCAATGGTCAGTTGTGGATGAGTGTAAGGGCTTGTAGCACCTTGCCCACTGACAATATTAAATCCGTTTGTACCTAGGTCAGTGCTTAAACTCCAGAATACTAACTCACCTAGATTTACCCAAGCGGCTAATCCAGTTTCATCACCTCCAGTGAATAACACCTGTCCATAGGTTCCTTTGTTGATAGGATATTTTAATCCGTTGATGATAAACTGATTATTGACCGTTAAGTCAGTGAATGTGGTTGTTCCAACAAAGGTAGATGTTCCATTTACAACTAGATTACCATTGATTGTGGCAGTGTTGGTAACATTTAGATAGGCCATTGGCCATTCGTGGAATATGAATAATTCCCACTTGTCAGTGGCATTAGGTGGCGGTGTTGTGCTGGTCAGTAGTTCATCATATGGTATATCGCAGATATAAGTGCTGTACTGATAATATACAATATCACCCCTTGAATATACTGCACCATTGACCCACTCACCTCTATTCTTGGTGGCCAAGTCAAAAGGAGCACTTTCAGTGGCAAAAGATATTGTAGGAGTCTGATTGACAACCGTAAAATTGCTAACTTGGTTTGTTACGGTGAAGGTATTATTATCACTGGTTACCGTAACAGGGAATTCTGTGGAAGTTGAAGTGATTAAAACTTCTGTGGCGGTGACAAGAACATTGATCACGTCAGGCCCCTTAAATTAAACTGACGTAGTTGGTAGTTGTCAGTGTTGTTGGATCCTTGGGAAGAACATTAGGCTCCCAAGCCATAATTTTTGCGATTCTATGAATGTTTGTAACTGGGGGAGTAGCATTGTTAGTCCAGGCTAAACTCACTACTAAAAGAGGAACATTTGCACGAGAATCAGGTAGAATTCCGTTGGATTCAGGGTATAAACCACCTGGATGTGTGACATTTACGGTGCCTGCACTAGTAGAGACTACTTGTATATAACTTGAAGTAGAAATAACACCACCTGGGAAATAACCAATAACTCTGCTGTCTGCAAAATTAGGTTCCCCGTCTCTGGTGTATGCTATGCTATCAACTACCACCGTTTGGTAGTCTGCTTTGAATGTCCAACTAGTTATACTTTGATTAAAATTATAATTATAAGTTTTTTGTGTAGAAGGGAATGTAGATTCAACCTTTACATCGTCTGGACCACCTAACCATTGTCCTAGTGTCAATACTCCCGCCATAATGTTCTCCAATAAGTTGTAAAATCATACCACTGCGGCAGTATGAAGTGCTTTGGCTCTGTTAGTGATATTTATAGATAATTCTAAAAAGCCCGTTTATATCATCAAATAACGCCGCCGTCTCTACCAGGTTGGGGATCCCAGACTAACGCTATACTTGATGTACTTTCAGCACTATGTCTTTCACCAATGGTTGTTCTTGCCGCAAAATACCAAGTTCCCGCAGCCACTCCAGTGATATTACCAGTGACTACATTATCGCCGCTGTTAAACGGACCTTGCACGGTGACTCCAGGGCCAAAAGATCCAGCAGTAGAAGTTGTTGAGATTAAGAAATCAACACTATCAACTGGTAGGCTACCTGCGGTGATGATAGTGTGTATCTTGAAGTAAGGTGTTACTGCTCCGTCAAATATATCCACGCTTTGAGTTGATGTGGTGTTAGGAGTTGTATCCCAGAAAGGTGCGCCTGGTGCTGGTAGGCTATTGGCAAAACTAATAATACCACTACCACTATTTTCAGCACTATCTACTAATGTTTCATCATCATAGACTTCAGAATTATATTCCAGTGCAGTGATTTCAATGGTTATGGCACCATCATCACGTTCAACTTCTCTGGTTTTAGTTACACGAAATAACTTTTCTTCAAAATCAAATATGTCATTGGTTATCTTAACAACATCACCAGCCTGAACACCAAGGGCACTCCAGTCTGTGGTAAAACTAACAATTAAATCAACACGACTTTGTTTAAGTTCAATCAATCCAACACGACCAGCGTGTATGGCGTTATTGGCTAACTCAAGTCTTAAGTTTAGTGTGTTGTCTGGTTCCAAGTCATTGCGTTCAATGGCTGCGATCTCTGCATTAAAATAATCATTCTGATCTCGCAGTTTCCTTGACGCAAACTCTACTTGTAGAATATTGTATAAGTCTTCAAGGCTTGTGGCATTGACACTGATGTCACCAATGATGTTGTCATCGTTGAATAGGAATGCCGTGGCTAATTCACCAGCAGTGGCAGCACGATTGGGAATAACTTTCCACTTGCCTTCACTGAAATCGTAGGTTGTCCAAGCCGCACTACTAAAACAAATCTTATCAATATTATTTTTAACGGTGTCACCTGTACTTAACACTCCGTTGATTTCATAACGAGCCTGTGTTGAAGGAGTTGTGCCGTCTGCTAAAAACTGATTAGCAGGAACGGTATTTGAAATACTTTTTAGGCTGGTTGAAGTTGAACCTATACTGGTTACGGTATTGATGCTAGTAGCAGTAAAACCAGCACCGTAGCGAACATTTGAAACGTAGTCATACCAAACATCTCCTGGATTTTTTAATGAGTTATTGACTTGGAATGTGATTTGGCCAAGTCCAGTTGTTCCTTTTGTACTATCATACTTGACCTGCATAACTGCAAATACCAAATCATTGAGAACATAATTAGTATCACTCTCACCTAATGTAGTGCGGGCATTTACAGGTGTGCCAGTAGTTGGGAATATTTGCTTACTGCTATCAACACCACCACTATAAACCCAAACTTTAATTAGTCCGTCAAAATTAGTTGATGAGGTTCCAAATCCGTTTTGATCTATACTTGAGGCAACTATGTGACTATCACTACCAGTCTTAAATACCAACTTTTGATCATTCCAATAGATATCACCAATAGTGAATGTACCACTGGCTGTCTTCTCACTTAACACCAATAGGTAAGTCATAGTGTCATTGGTCTGTCCATCACTAGAACTTAATCTCGCATCAGTGATTGTGCCTTTGGTATTTGCTGAACCATAGACAATTGGTATTTTATTATTTGTGGCGGGGGGGAACTGAATACGAACACCTGGGTTCTGATCAGTGCCACCACTACCACCACTGCCGTTGATAAGACGACTGGTTACGGTGGCTAGACCTAATGCGATAGCACTGGTTACGAATGCGATACCCGCACTACCTAATATGGCAGCACCAGCGATACCAATCACTTCTGCTACAATGATACTTGCGACGTAGGTAAAAGCAGGCATTATATTCTTTCCTTCAAATAAGTTTTTTCAGTGAGTCTGAATCCTCTGCGTTCAAGATCTATTTCATCAGTGGTGGTCATCCTTGTTGTGAAATATCCTTCAATTTTATTTTCTTCTAATAACTTCTCACCTTGCTGGCAGTAGGTCTTAAACAATCTACCACCTATAGTTGATTTACGATAGTCAGGTAAGACAAACCAAACAAGTTCTCTCAACTGGCTATACTTGGGAACCCAGAAGTTCTTTTCAATGGGTGCCATTAGCAGTCCAACTGGTTTGTCTTCTACATAGGCTAACCAAACGAATCCGTTGTTCATAACAGAGAACACCATCTTACCTAGATGTTCTCTATCACTGATAATCTCTTGACCTTGTTGATAGGCTGTCTCTTTAAGAAACTCTGATAAGAGATCTATTGCATCTCTTACGTCTATCATTGTTGTACATCTTTTAATCATTAAAATAGTTCCTGTGTAGTTCCACTACTACCACCACCACCGCCACCACCAGAATCAGTGGTAGTGCCTACATATTTCTTACCAAAATCAAATTGTGTATCTGCTAATAATTTAACACGATAAAATCCAGTGTCAGTGGGATACCAACGCTTCTGATCACCATCATTGGTTCTACGACCACTGAACTGCTTTTCTATGATAGCATTTATATTGCTACACTGAAGACTGATAGTATTGCTGACTAATCTATTATCCTGATCCCAGTTCTCACCAAGATTATAATTGCTGACATAGCCATTGTATCTCTGATAGACACCTATGACACTTAAACTATTTTGTTCAAAGAACGCACGATATATTTGAACACGACTACCTTTAATCTTGCTGTTAAGTGCGATGTTAAGGAAGTTGGGTGTGCCATCACTGACGGGAATACCACTCAAGGATATAGTAAGTTGATTATTAGTAGCCCTTAAATCATTTTGCATTTCTGTGATGTTTAAGAAACTGCCCATAGTCTGATACTGATGTCCGTTGTAGGTCACGGTAGAGTATAGATTGCTGATGTAGTAGGTTGTTTCATTGATAGTTAAATCAATGAGCATACCGTGGCGTATGTCATTTGTTGGGAACGTCCCAGCATTGACTTGAATAGCAGGAACCCCAGGTGGAATTATTAAGGTAAAGGCTGGCATAGTTTATCCTGCTATGTATTCGTAGAGTTCAAAATCACCTGTCCATTGAACTATTTTACCTGGCAACAATTTCCAACTTGGCATTTTAGTCACTACCATACCAAGGCGAACATCACTGCCTATGCTGATGGAGCCACCTGCACGATAATTCACGGTATAGGTCTGTGTGCCATTCCATACAAAAGGTCTATGAACTGGGACATTCACCGTTGTACCACTGCCTCTTAATACATCTAGTGGCACCGTTCTGGCCAAACCTCTGTTGGCTACATCTGTTCCACTGATTCTATCAGTTCTAAATTGCACCCAATCACCTGCCTTGAATAATACACTGCTGGTTGTTATTGTGCCATTTGTGCCAGTGCTGCCTATGCTGGGTAAGTTGGTTAGTTTCATATAGTCAAAGGTTGCTGTACTGCTATAACCTGCGACATCACCATTATTACCTGCGACATAGTTGATGTCAAATACTGCATTACCAACCCAGTTGCTGGCAGTGGTTATGCGTAGTGCATCACGCTGTGTGCTGGTCATATCACCTCTGTATTCAGTGATATAATTTAAGTTAGTAGTGCTGAAGTCAATCCAGAAATATGTATTACGATCTATGATTGTCACGCCTTCAATGGCATCACGAACATCTTCATACTTGGCATAAGTTGGTGGTGTCACTATCAACGCCCAAGGCTGTGTGCTGGCACGTTCAGCGGCTCTAATGCGCCCACTGCGAACAACTATTTGTCCTACGGTCTTGGCACGGCCAAACTCTATAGCACTGGCGTTGTCTATAATATATTGTATTCCTCTGGTGCTCATTATGCACTTCTCCTTGTTGGTTGGCTACGACGACCTTGTTCAGTGACAGCGTAGATGAAACTTGGATCTCTGGCAACTAAACTGCGGAAACTACTTGCATCAACAGCCTGTATTTGGTAAGTGACAGCATTGTTGATTACCTGTGCTTGCCCGCCACCATTCTTCAAATCACGGTTGCTGGTTATATACCCTGATCCTGATGGGCGGAACAACTCAACTCCGTGTTCTCCAACCAGCGTTGGACCACTAATAGGACCACCGTTAGCAGCCATACCAAACAATGACTTACCAAAATTAAACAAACTGCCCAATACACTGCCGCCAGGTGTTGCTCCGCTCATAAAACTAGTCAGTGCTTTACGGGCTTCAATACGGGCGAAGTCAGCGATAATAGAGTTGGCAAAATCTTTGAAACTAAACTTGCCATTAGTAACCAATGCCACGACAGCATCTTCAAATCCTTTTGTGAAACGGTCAAAATATGTGCTGGCTTGTTGTGCGGCATTCTGGGCATCTTCAGCATACTTGGCAAAGGCCTCTGTCCAACCTGTTGAGAAACTGCGACTTGTTTCATAGTTGGCCTTGGCAACTTCAGTCTGTGCAACTGCTACACCTTTGTAGGCAGTGGCTATCTGATTTAGACCTTGTGCTAATTCTCTAGCACGTTCTGGTGTTAGTCCATCGCCATCATCTTCAAAATTGGCTGCGAATGCTCTTGCGGCTTCATTGGCTGCTTTACGTGCTGACTCTTGTATTTCAAGAACTTGGCGTTGTATGCTATTCAATCCAACTAATTGACTTGCTGGAGTTGCATCTCTGGCTGCCTGTGCTTGATCATTAGCACCTCTGATGATATCACCAAGTGCCTGCTGACGACTCATCTGTGCTTCAATGGCTTTAGTTACATTTTCTATGTCTTGTAAGCGGCCTTTTTCAACCATACGTAGGCCTTGCAGTCCTTCAACACTGCGGGCAACACGTTCAGCATCTACTCTTGATGCTTCAACAATCTTGGCTATCTGTTGATCATATACTGCGGCTAATGATTGTTCATCTTTGCCTAATGCTTTCTTGGCTTCTTGAAGTTTTGCACTTTCAGCACTGGCACGTTTGAATATTTCTTCACGAGCCTTTTCAACTTCAATAAATTCTTCACTCTTACCAATGAATGACTTTTCTAAATTGAGATTGTCAATAATCTGGTTGTTTTGTTCTCTGAATGCTGTGCTGGCTTTTTGTATTTCAGCACGGCGTTTGGCCAATGCATCAGTAACTTCTCTAATAGCATCACTTTGTTTCTTTGCGGCTTCAGCATCTTTCTTACGCTGATCTAACTCTGCTTGTCCATTACCACGGCCAGCACCACCGCCAATAGTAAAATTGACACCAGGAAGATAGTTTAGATATTCTTTAAGTTTATCAATGGCAGCACCTGTGCTGGTCTGAATCCAACCCCAGTAGCCTGCAATAGTTGCAAGGACTGGTGCCCCTACTGCTTTCAAAGTTGTAAATGCAGGTCCTAATATTTCTGTTAGGGCTGCACCAACGGCTTTAATTGATAACCAAACTCTGTAAAATGCTCCTCCAGCCCCTTCTGTTGCTGAAAATATTACTCGCCAGCCTGTGGCTAATTGTCCTAGGAATGCTCCAAGATTAGTCAATGCTCCATAAAGGGCAATAGCACCATCAATGAGTAAAACAAATAATTTCCATACTCTACCAATAATTGAAAATGCGGCAAAGGCTGCACCAACTGCCAATAATGCTTGAACAAACCTTTGGAAGTTTTCAACACCAATATTGACCTTACTAATTAAATCAGTTAGTGGCTTGACTGCTTCTAATAGGCCAATCTTAAACTCGCCAAGTGTTTTGTCAATATTTTGTTGTGCAGCCGCACCTTTGGCAATGGCATCTGCATATTGAGCACTCTTGGCGGTGGCGTCTGCGTAGGCAGCACCTAGACCTCCTGCGGCTACATTGCGGAATTCTTTGCCTAATAATTGCGTAACCAATGTGCTACGCTTTGAACTGTCAGTAATCTTGTCAAGACCTGTGATTGTTTTTTGTAAAATATCCTGATTGCTTAATCTTGCAAGGTCATCAAGTGTGACTCCAACTTCACTGAATGCCCGTTGCATACTTGCTGAACCTTCAGCGGCTTCACCTATGCTATTGACTAAACGTAGGATGGCTTTCTGAGCACCATCAGCACTTCCACCACTGGCCATAACAGCATTTTGGAATCCAATGATGTTGCCAATTGCTATTTCACTGGCATCGCTTAAATCACTGATAGCATCTGCAAATTGCAATGATTGACTAATAACTGCACCTAGACTGATTGTAGCCAATGTGCTTTTAAGTCTAATGAATGTGTCATTCAATCCGCCTACAGTTTTCTGTAGTCTAGTTAAACTGGCTTCTGCTTGTGTAGTGCTTACACTAACGTCGTAATTTAGATCAGCCATTATTATTTCCTTTTCATTATCTTATCAACAGTTTTCTTAACGAATGCTTCTGTAGGCTTGCTCATACCATCAGGTGCTTGTCTAGAATAACCATTGTCAAGTCTTTGTGCATATGGGTATGCCGCAGTGATAACATCCTTCTTTATGAATGTACTACTGCGAGCATTACCCGTTTTAATAGGAGTATGTGCCCTGAAGAAAGTGTATGCCTGAAGAGGAACAGCATCTAATAGTTTAACCTTGCCTTTAAGGCTGGGGTTTATTTTATTAGTTCCAATACTTACTTTGAAATCCATTATGCTTGTTCCTTTATCTTCATAAGTTCTTCTACTGACACTTCTGGGACATATCCAGGTTTAGTTGCTTCCTGTGCGTGTCTCTCATAGGTCAGTGCCATATCCATAATAACCAAATCAAAGGTTGAAGCCTCTTGTATGACCTTACTGGGCAACATACCATAGCGTTGCCCCATTTGATCAAGACTTAAAACTAAACTGGTTTCAATGCTTTTAGGATCTATGGCCTCCTGTGTTACTTTCCCAAGGTTTCTACAACCTTGCCAATAACTTTGGTCATAACATTTGTTGGCAACATATTCTCACCTTCAAGAACACGCCCACCATTTTCGTCAAGGACCATTGCATTGACTACTTCAATGAGATCTCCAAAATTCTCTGATTTCATTTGTGCAAGTTTAACAAACTGATCAAGTGGTTGGCGGTCATAGATCCAGAAGTCTAATGCCTCACCAAATTCCTTGATGGTATCTTCATCGTCAATAGAAATCTTGATTAGTTGGGGTTTTGCTGTAAGTTGTGTAAGTTTCATCTTTTAATCCTTTTGTTCTTTTAATATGTGTATGACTGCTAGAGCGAATCTCAAGCGTCCATTTATCTTGTCTAAATCACCTTGTGCTGTTTTTATTTCGTGCAAACTTTTTGCAACTTCAGCCTCAAGACTCTTTAGCAGGTCTTCAATACTATAATCTCTCAAATCCATAAATCTTTCTCCTGCCTTATATTTAACGCATATAGAAAAAGAGGGCTATGAAAGCCCCCTTAATCATTGTTTAAGTTTAATTAAACGGTGCCAACGGTGAAGTCTCCATCAACGCTGATCTGGATAGGTGATACCCAGACTGGTGCTGTTGGATTTACCGTAGGTGCCAGGTTAGTGATATAACCACGACCACTGACATACTTGCTGCCAACTCCACGTCCGTTAAAATATACACGGAATTGGACTAGAGTTGCATCGTTGCTCAAGTCAAATAGACCTGCGGTTCCTGCACCGTCGCCAGTGAAGAAGGTAGAGGAATCTAATACTAGATTAGCACTGATGCTGTTTGTCGCAGGTGTTGAAACCGTTAGTTGTGCAAACTGATCCAACTGGGTCCAGTTGAATACTCCTGCGGAGTTGTTGATAGTGACATCTTGAAGTGCAGGGATAATGTATCCAGAACTTGTGCTAGCGATGCTAGTTGTAGTATTCTGAATTTGGATTACCGCATTACTTGAAGGAGCACTGACGTTGATATAAGCCATTGTCTTTTCCTTTTTTATGTTGTTGCTTGATTTAGTCTAAACTCAAAGGTGTAAATCATTACATCTTCTTGCTTATCCACGGTATAATCGCTTTCTGTTCCAAAATTGACGATACCTGTACTTGATTTTGCTGATAGGATCTTTGTTATCACGGAGTCTAACTGACTAGGTGGATTTTTAGCATCAACCGCAAGATACACTTCAGAGATAAGATCAATCTGAAAGACTTCATCGCCATTGAGCGTAGGGATAAGAGTTGTCTCTTCTCTACGCTCACGATCAACATAGACTTTCTTCATATTCTTACGATAAAGAGGAGTTCCGTTTTGTTCCCAAGGTAACTCAGTGCTAACTGCAAACTGGGTAAGTGTGCTGATAGCAGTGGTTATCGCTGATAACAATTCTGTTCTCATCTTACTCTCACTAGATTAGTGCGTTGTGGTAGTTTCTCAAGTTCAGTGACCGTTCCGTCATTGTTGAAATCATACCACGTGCCGTCTTCTATAAGTTCTCTGAACAGGGTGTCAAACTTGGTTCTGAATACTCCAATCTTCTGAACTTCTGCATTATCTTGACTACTGAAGTCTGCTATCTTGGGATAGAGATATTCATATAGTGTAAAATAAACGCATAGGTCTGTGAAGTCTGCTTTTCTGCTAAAAATTAAGTTAGCGTTGGGCAGTGGTACATCAGGAGTGTTCCTAGTGTTTGTCGCCTGTCTTTGTGCCTCTGAGGCCTCAATTAAATAATACCTTTTCCACCACGCTGTGTTGCGGATCAACTGAAGAATACGGCTTGTGGCCTTTTCAGTTAGATCCTCAACATCAGTGGAGTTAGCGATGCCTTCGTTGGCCTCAAATACTCTTTGGTCAGCATCTGTGACATCAGAATATTCTGCAAAAGAAATAACATTTCCAGATAGAGATATGAAGGCCATCTTACTCTCCTAATATTAAAGAACGCTAGAGTCAAAAGCGGCTTTTACACCGTATTGTTCATAAACGGTGCCAACACCATACATAGCGCTTGCAACTACGTCAGTACCTAGATATGAAGCACGTCTCTGTGTTTCAATCTGGATATCACGCATTAAGCCAAAGCCTAGAGCATCACGGTGGAAGATCGCACCAGCGTAGTCACCAGCGGCTCCGCCAGTAGTCAATGGAACGTTGCTGCTTTCAAATACTTGAACACCAAACAACTGACCAACATAACCCATACGCATTGCTTCATTGGCAACATCACCATAGGCGCCACCTGTGAATACCACGTTTCCTTGAGTTGTCAATGCTGACTTCAAGTCATAGGCTACACTTGGGTGCAATACGCAGACAATACCATCTGTTGGGACAGCATTATTCTTCAATTTTGTGATACCTTTCATAACATCAGCAGCAGTGATCGCTGTGCCAGTGTTTGAAACATCATTAGTAGTGAAGAAGTTAAATCTTGCCATTAAGTCTTGGTCAATCTTTTTAGCGATAGCATTACCAAACAACTGACCTAGGTCTGCAACAACATTAGAAGCAGAAGCGTTTAGAGCCATATCTGTAACTAATGTGCGGATACCAACTTGACCAACGGTGAAACTAGCCACGTCTGTAGATACTTCAGTGTTAGTTACTTCATCACCTTCAGTAACAGAAACAGCAGTCTGAACTGGGTAAATTGGAACTTGAATTGTCTTACCTTGAGCAGGTGCCAAGGTATAGTTTTTAACGAGTCCGCGCATAATACTGCGCTCGTTTGCTACGAACAATGCTTCTTGAACGATTGTAGGCAACAGGTCATTTAATGATACGGTAGTAGATCCAGCCATTATAAATTCTCCTTAATAGTTTTTTTAGGCTAACCCTGAAGACTTGCGGAACTCCGCATATAATTTTCTATCAGCAGGGTTTGACATATTCAATTTTGTTATGTCCATTTTCTCACGTGATTGACTTACATTAGTTTTAGTCTGGGTAGTAGTTGGTCCCGCACTTTTGAAGTGTGGGTTTTCATCTAGGAAGTTCTTAACTAAATCTTCAACGCCAATGGGTTTGCCTTTGTCATTGTAGCGAACTGCACCTGTATGATCTACTATCTCAACTTCACCATCTGCATTTAATCTAACATTAGGTTTCAATAAGGTTTTAACCTGATCTACATTCACCGCACCATACTTGGCTGCTGTGGCTACTAATGGAGTATCTACAGAGTAGTTTCTAATAATGTCATCACGCTTGCGAATTTCTTCATCTTTCTTTGAGGCTAATTCTTGAAGTGTCTTTTCAAACTCTCCACGTTTTACCTGCTCTTCAGTACGTCGCTTTTCAGCATCAGTCTTGAGTTGCTTGAGTTCATTGATGTCACCTAATTCAGCGAAAGTCTTTTCATACTTCTTTTGAATACTGGCCTTCATACGGGCCATATGTTGATCAAATTCTTCTTGTGAGTAGGTTTTAGCCTGTTCTGCCTGGTCGTTGTTTTGGGATGATCCAGTATCATCACTGCCTATGTCTTG
>Ga0209229_10000253_pt1 | contig 21326 bp, 16 predicted proteins | sample SanBayMetagenome_FD_187466 | JGI IMG/M metagenome (GOLD analysis project Ga0209229, IMG submission 187466) | Freshwater and sediment microbial communities from dead zone in Sandusky Bay, Ohio, USA (SPAdes) (version 2) | ecosystem: Environmental > Aquatic > Freshwater > Lentic > Sediment... | reverse complement strand
CAAAGTCACCGACAGCAATGAAGAAGCCGTCGAGGAGGTTCTTCGATTCTATCGTGTCTATCACAGCATGCGTTATGTCAACGATACCCTAGCGATGCGGCTGACAGGCCCCTTGAGCCCAGAGCGACTCGATCGACTCAACACCGAGTTTTCTGATATCGTTGTTTCGGGTCGGATCGAACAGGTCGCCGCGTTACCCGAGGAGAGTGGCGAACCGGAACTTGCCCAACTTCCGCGTTTGACGTTTCACTTCAACCGAAGAAATCTCGGGCGGCTCCGGCAACTCATCGACGCGATCAATCACAGCCAAACGATCTGAGGATCGATGGAGAAACCAGCGGATGGAAATTCACGATTTTTACATTCCGCAGTACCCGCTCGGAGAGCAAGAGCAAGCCGTCAAGATCATGATGCGACGGTGGTGTTCCGAGACGATCGCACCTAGATACATTCTTGGGATCGTGCATGGACTGGGAGAGCATGGGCAGCGTTATGCGCATGTAGCCGATTACTTTGTTGCCGATGGAGCCACCGTACTTGCCATCGATCAACGCGGACATGGACGAACCGGCGGAGGACTACCGCATTTCGACGCCTATCTCGATGACATCGGAACCCTGGAGTCCTACCTCCATCGCGTCTACCCAGGGATTCCAGTCGTGCTTTATGGACAAAGCCTAGGCGGCAGTATCGTGATCAACTATGCGATGCGAAGGAAGCATAATCTCGCAGGGGTCATCGCATGCAGTCCCCTGCTGCGCACGACCTTTCCTCCCCCGGCATGGAAACTCAGCGTTGCCAAGCTATTGGGTCGATGGTGGCCGGGGTTGACCCTTTCGACGGCGATTGAGCCCAAGGAACTCTCGCGAGACCCACGAAGCGTTGCAGCTTATGTCGAGGATTCGATGGTACACCAACGGGTCTCGGCGGCGCTTGGACTCTCGATGCTCGAAGCGGGACAATGGGCCATCGACCATGCCTCAGAACTACAGACACCGCTGTTGCTCATGCATGGAACCGACGATCGAATCACTTCCTGTCAGGCCAGTGGTGAGTTTGCTGAGCAGGCCAAGGAGCATTGCACTTGGATCGAGTGGCAAGGTCTTTTTCACGACATGCATTGGGAGCCAGAGCGTCAAGAACTTTTTGAGGCGATGCGTCGGTTCATCGAATCGCGGATTGTTTCCGAAGCGAATCGAGCAGCACGGACAGAATGATCACCCCTCCGGTGACGATCCTTTTGATCGGATCGGTTGCCCCAAGTTGAGCCAGCCCGGTCTGCAAAATCGAGATCACCAGGACACCGAAGAAAGTCCTGACGACCGAGCCTTGGCCCCCACGCAAGCTCGTACCGCCGATGACGCAAGCCGCAATCGCGCTCAGTTCCATGCCGACGCCGGAGTTCGGATCGACCGTCGAGAGCCGAGAGGACTGCATCATCCCAGCAAGTCCGCATAGACCGCCGCAAATCGCGTAGAGAGTTACCATCGGAGCCGTGGTGCGGATTCCTGCCATGCGGACCGATTCGGCATTCGTTCCGATCGCTACGGCGGTGCGACCTAAGACCGTTTGATGCAAGAGCCACTGACCGGCAAGCACAACCGCCGTGGCGATTAGAAAAGAGACTGAGACACCTAAAGGTGCAATCGGATCGGAGAACCATCCGAGTGAGGAACCGACATATTTCGTGTTCGAATCGGTGATCCAGTACGCGCTGCCGCGCGCGATTTCCAGCATCCCGAGAGTCACGATGAAGGCCGGAATGCGAAACGCAGCGCTGATCCAGCCATTGAGTCCACCGCAGCAAGCTCCCAGCGCGATGGCGCCCAGACTCGCCAGCCACAGTGGGAGTTTCAGATCGACCATCAACCACCCCAGGCAGCAAGCCGAGAGGGCTAGGACCGAACCGACCGACAAATCGATACCACCGGCGATGAGCACCAGCGTCATTCCGACGGCCACGACCGTGATGTCCGGAATAGAATTGGCCATGGTCAATAGGGTCGTCGCGGTGAGAAAATTCTTTGCGAACACACCGAAGAAGCCCAAGAGCGCGAGGATCGCTACGAGCAGGCCACCGTAGGTTGCAAGGGTCTGTTGGATTGCGCGGTTGGAGCTCACGGCATGGTCTTTCATCAAGGGGGTGTGGAGGTTTCGGGTGCCGAGTAGCCGGCAAACATCGCCTCTAGAATGGCTTGGGGTTCGTAGTTCGGGCCCGAGAAGCTTGCCGTCCAGCGCCCGTTGGACATCACCCCGATCGAATCGCACAGTCCGATAAGTTCTTCAAGATCGCTGCTGACGACCAGAATCCCTTTTCCTGCTTTGGCCAAGTTGCGGATCACTTCATAGACCTGTTGGCGTGCAGCGACATCGATCCCGCGCGTCGGTTCGTCCATAAGGAAAACGGTACCATCGCGTTCGAGCCATTTGGCGAGCACCACTTTTTGTTGATTCCCACCGCTGAGCGTGCCGACGGATTGGTCGGTCGAATCGCAACGAATCGCCAAATTTTGACAATAAGTCTCGGCTATGCGGCGGGCTTGGCCGGTTCGCGCCAAAGCGAATCGGCCAAGTCCAGGTCGATCGAGCATCGGAAGTTGGATGTTCGCAGCGATCGATTCGGTCAGAAGCAATCCGTCGGCCTTGCGATCTTCACTGATCATCACCAGCCCGGCCCGGACGGCTTCGTTGGGGTTACGAAAGGGCTTACAGGCTGGTTTGTCGCCGACTTGCAGGGATCCGCCAGAGGCACGATCGGCGCCGAAGATCGCGCGCAGCAGTTCGGTTCGACCAGAGCCGACGAGCCCAGCGACTCCGAGGATTTCTCCGGCGCGAAGCGAGAACGATACGTTTTGGACTTTGGGACTGAGCCGGAGTTGCTCGACCCTCAAGGCTTGTCTTGAAGACTCGGCTGGACTTGCCGGGAGGATCGAGCTTATTGGGGCAATCGATTTTGCCGGGTTGGTCATTTTGGCGACGATATCGCATTCTTGGAGTTCACCGCGTGACCAGGTGCCTTGAAGTCTTCCATCGCGGAGAATGGAGATTCGATCCGCGAGGGTTTGGACCTCAGCGAGTCGGTGGCTGATGTAGAGGATCGCGACCCCTTGGTGTTTCCAAAAATGGATTTTCTCGAAAAGCCGTTGGGATTCTCTGGTGCTCAGGGCTGCGGTTGGTTCATCGAGGATGAGGACTTGGGTCGGTTGCCAGGTATTTGCGGCGATTTCGAGCAGTTGCTGTTGTCCGACTCCGAGGCTTGAGGCAGGGGCATGGGGGTCGAGGTCCCCGAGTCCGAAATCGACGAGGATTTCGCAGGCTCGGCGGTGCATGGTTCGGCGGCTGAGGATCCCCCAGCGGTTGGGAAGATTCGAGAGAAACAGGTTTTCAGCGAGGGTCAGGGTCTCAAGAACATTGAGTTCTTGCTGGACGATTTGGACACCGGCGCGTTGCGCTTGGCGTTTCGAGTCTGGCGAATATTTCTTTCCGGCTAGAACCATGGAGCCTTGGGTCGGCAGGATCAATCCTGCGATCATTTTGCACAGGGTGCTTTTGCCGGCCCCGTTGGCCCCTAACAGCGCGTGGACTTGTCCTGGGGCGAATTCCAAGCTGACCTGATCGACCGCGCGCGTCGCGAAATCTTTCGTCAGGGAATCGAGTTTGAGCACTTGGGGGGGATCCGTTATTTGGGGAGGCTACCGGCGGTGATCAGATCGACGGGGGTTTCACGGTCCTCGGGAAGCGATTTCGGGTCTTGGAGGAGTTTCAGCGCAAGTTCGATTCCGTAGACGGCCAGTTGGTCGCCATGTTGGTCTGCCGTCGCGAGCATTTTGCCTTGTCGGATCGCTTCCTGGGCAGCAGAGATATTGTCAAACCCTACGACTTGGACGGCATCGGTTTTATTGGCGGCTTTGATTGCAGCCATGGCACCTAGAGCCATCGAGTCGTTGGCGGCCAGGATGGCTTTGAGATCGGGGTGGGCGTTGAGCATCGAGGCGGCGATGGTATTGGCTTGATTGGTTTCCCAGTTAGCGCTTTGGCTATCGACGATTTGCATACCTGCGTCTTTCATCGCTTGTTCGAATCCCAAGCGTCTTTGGGTAGCATTGAAGCTGGTTCGGATGCCTTCGAGCACTGCGACCTGGTCTCCTGGTTTGAGGGAATTCGCGAGGTGTTGACCGACACTTTTGGCGCCCAGGAGGTTATTCGGACCTACAAAGGGGACTGACAGGGATTCGGCGTTGAGGATTTCCTCGTCGAGTTTGTTATCGATATTGACCACGACCAGTCCGGCGAGTTTAGCTCTGCGCAGAACCGGAACGAGCGCTTTGGAGTCGGCCGGAGCGACAACGATCGCTTGGACTTTGGCGGCGATCATTTCGTCGATGATGGCAGCTTGGCGGGCAAGATCCCGTTCATCCTTGATGCCGTTGACGACCAGTTCGTACTGCTGAGAGTTTTGGGATTGATGCTGTTTTGCTCCCTCGGCCATGGTTGAAAAGAACTCATTGGCCAGCGACTTCATGACCAGAGCGATTTTGGGTTTATCGGGCGATGCAGGAGGGGAGGATGTGTTGGAAGCGTTGGGCTGGCAGCCGACGATTGCAAGCGGGATGCAGATTGAGAGAAAGAGCGAGCCGGATCGTGCAAAGGTCGACAGGAACATGATGATTACCGATTGAAGGTTGAGGGTTATTGGGGACGAGTCTTGGTACCCGGATCCCTGGGGTGGACTTGATCGAAATAGGGCAACGAGGGCTGAGCGCCGCGGACCGTCACCGCATGAGCGGCGGCGGCCGAGGCAAACACGCAGGCTTCCATCAGCGCGATGCCTTGTTCGATTTGGAAAGCCAGAGCGCCTAGGAAGGCGTCTCCGGCGGCGACCGTGTCGATCGCATCGACCCGATGGGCGTCGATGGCTTTGATCTGTGTTTGAGCATTGGGGAGTTTGGTAGCAGCGACCGCGCCGAGAGGACCGAGGGTGATGACGGCCTGTTTGGCACCCTTTTCCAGGAGCATGCGGGCGGCTCCAAAGGCATCATCGAAGTTCTGCGGAGGGGGGATCTTCAGCAGGTCTGCGGTTTCGGATTGGTTCGAGCAGATCAGGTCCACATCGAAGAGTTCTTCGGGAAAGTCATCGGGCACTGGAGCGGTGTTGAGGATTACTTGAACATGGGCTTGGCGGCTTAGTCGGATCGCATGGAGAACCGTCGGGATAGGGACTTCGAGTTGGAGCATCACCAGGCTTGCGTTTTGAATCGCAGCCTGAGCATTTTGGATGTCTTGTGGGGATAGTTCGCCATTGGCGCCTGGAATGACCATGATCGCATTTTCGCTTTGGTCGTCGACGGCGACGATCGCCACTCCGCTGGGACCAGGTTTGTTGACGATCCATTCGAGATCGACACCTTCCTGTTCGAGGTTTGCGCGGAGGGTCGCGCCAAAGCCATCGGATCCTAATGCGGCGAGCATTCCGACGCGTCCACCGAGTCTTGCGACTGCGACGGCTTGGTTGGCCCCTTTTCCGCCGGAGATTTCGTCGAGTCGGTGCGCGATGAGGGTCTCTCCGGGGGTCGGCAGAGTGGGAGTCCGAACGACAAGGTCCATATTGATTGAACCGCACACGAGGATCTTGCCTTTGGAAGACTGGTTCGAGTGGCTCATCGGGGACTCTCCGTTTAGGTTTTCCACCCAAGCGATTGGGCTAGGTGGTCATTCAAGAGTGGGAATCGATTTAGATTTGTGATCCGGGCCGTACGTTGTTCGGACACAGGATCTTGGGTAAGCAGTTCGATCCAGAGGGTGTTCCGAGGCATGCATTCGACGAAGCGGTCGGCCCATTCGATGATGGTAAGGACCGGTTGTTCAAAGAGTTCCTCGATTCCCAGTTCGAGGAATTCATCGCTATCTCGGATTCGGTAGGCGTCGATGTGATGGATTTCGGGGTTGGTGCCCAGGGGGTGGATCAGGACGAAGGTCGGGCTCATAACGTCTTCGGGATTTGCGCCGAGGGATTGGGCGATGAATTTGACCAGTTGGGTTTTTCCTGCGCCGAGGGTTCCGACCAGACCGATGGTGCAGGGTAGTGTGTTCCGGATGGTTTGGGCCAGGAGTTGACCGAACGCACGGCAATCCTGGAGATTATCTAGGGCGATGGAGCATTCCTGGGGTGTAAGTGACACGAGTTGGATCATGGCACTATTCTTCGAATTGTTCCAATTGTTCTTGCAGATCGGCCCATCGGGTTTCGGCGGTTTCGAGTTCGGCGGAGACTTTCGTCATTTCTTCGTGAAGTTTCATGGCGGCTTGAGGATCGCTTGATGCCATAAGTTGTTCGTGGATCGATTTTTTTTGTTGATCGAGTTTGGCGATATTTTTCTCTAGGTTACCGATTTGTTTTCGGAGGGATCGATCATCGAGAGTAGGGCTCGATTTGCTGGGGACATTTTTCGAAGTGTTTTTTGGGTTGGCCGATGAGGGGGCATTTTTTTTCGTCGGGTTGCCTGGGTGCCTGGAGGATTCGGCGTCATCGATTTCCTTTTGGACCATGTACATATAAGCGTCGTAATCGCCTCGGTACTGGGTCACTTTTCCGTCTCGGACTTCGATGTAGGTCGTTGCGACGCGTTTAAGGAAGTGGCGATCGTGAGAGGTAAAAACGACAGTGCCTTTGTAATCGATCAACGCATCGGCGAGGGCTTCGACCGTTTCGACATCGAGGTGGTTACCGGGTTCATCGAGGATTAGGACGTTGGCTTTGCCAAGGAGCAGTGCGGCCATGCAGAGTCGAGCGCGTTCTCCACCGCTGAGGACTCGGATTTTCTTCTCGACGGCCGCGCCGCGAAAGAGCATCGAGCCTGCCGTATCGAGAATGGTTTGATTTTTGGTTCCTGGGATCGCTTCGTATTCGAGAAACTCCAGGACGGTTTTGTTTTCTGGGAGGCTGGTATAGACGTGTTGGGCGTAGGTTCCGAGTTCGCATCCGTAGCCCCATTTGACTTCGCCTTCGACCGGATCGAGCGAGTGCACGAGGGTGCGCAGCAACGTGGTTTTTCCTTGGCCGTTGTCCCCCACGATCGCAGCGCGAGTCCCATGGTCGATTTCCAGTCCAACGTTGGTCGAGATGGTGCGATCTGGGTATCCGATCGCAAGGTCTCGAGTTCGCAGCGCTGGGCCTTGGCGAGGTTCGACTTGGGGTGCGCGGATGGTGGCATTGGCATGATTGGCGGAGTTCTCTTTGACTTCGAGCCGTTCGAGCATTTTGCTTTTGGATTTTGCGCGGGTGGCGGTACTGGCACGGGCGCGGTTTCGGTCGATGAACTCTTGGAGTTGTTTTCGTTTCGCCGCGATCGAGGCATTGGTGCGTTGGTCGTGTTCGCGGAGGCCTTGTTGGTACTCGAGGTATTCGTCGACTTTGCCGGGAAAGAGGGTCAATTCACCCATCGACAAATCGAGGGTCGAGTCGCACGTCGCGTTGAGAAAGGCGCGGTCGTGCGAGACGATCAAGCAGGCTTCTTGGAAGGATCTCAGAAAGTGTTCGAGGAGGATTTGGGTGCGAAGGTCCAAGAAGTTCGTCGGCTCATCGAGCAGCAGCAAGTTTGGTTCGTGGAGCAGCAGAGCCGAGAGCTTGACACGGGTTTGCCAGCCACCCGAGAGGTTTTGCATGGGGGACTCGAGCATTCGACCTTTGATTTCGAATTCCCCGGCCACTTCGCCGCATTTCCAGTCCGGCTGTGCGCTGTCTCGCATCAGGAATTCCAGGGCCGTTTCGCCTGGGAGAAACGGGTCGTGTTGCCTCAGATACCCGATCTTGAGTTTCGGGTGACGGATGATCTCGCCGGTATCGAGTTCGTCATCCCCGAGGATGCATTTTAGGAGGGTGGATTTTCCGGCTCCGTTTCGACCGATGAAACCGACTTTGGTGTTCCCGCCTAGGGTGCATTCGGCACCATCGAGGAGGATTTGGTCGCCGTAACGTTTGTGCGCGTTGCGAATCTGGAGCAGGACGGTCATGGCGGAACCTAGGCGGCTTGGAAATCGAAGGAACAAGGCCCTGAAAATTTCATCCATCTTTGGTATGTTATCAACCCCAAAGGCGATGGAATCTTATGGGAAACCCGTGCGGAGGGCTGTCTCGGGGCCTGAAGTTCAGGCAGTTTAGTCGCGGGGAGCTGGTTCTTGCGCCGTTTGGTAGTTCGGGTTGGTCGTTCTGGCAGAGGGCATTGGATTCCATGGCAGAGATATCGCAGTCGGTCACTGAGCTGGTCCAACAGTTGGGGCGATTGCCTGGCATCGGCAAAAAAACGGCAGAGCGATTGGCTTATCATATTCTGCGGGTGCATGTTTCCGAGGCGTTCGCTTTGGCCGATGCGATACGCAAGGTCCGTGAAAACGTGCGATACTGTTCGATTTGCTTCAATTTGTCCGAAGAGGCTCTTTGCGGGGTGTGCAAAAGTTCCCAGCGCGACGGGGGGCTTCTTTGCATTGTCGAGCAGCCGAGGGATTTGATCGCCTTGGAGCAGACGGGAGTTTATAAAGGCATGTACCACGTGTTGCTTGGCCGAATCGCGCCTTTGGATGGTATAGGTCCCGACCAATTGACGATCGAGGCATTGGTCGATCGGGTCAGGACGGGGAATTTCCGGGAGGTGGTCTTGGCGACCAATCCGAATGTCGAAGGGGATGGAACGGCGATGTTCATCTCGAACCAATTGTCACCCTATCCGGTGCAATTGACGCGATTGGCAAGGGGCGTGACCAGCGGCAGCGTCTTGGAGTTCACCAATAAAGAGATACTATCGGACGCGTTGTCGGGCCGACAAAAGTTCTAGCGAGGTCGGTGGACCGATGGGTTTAAAAAGCGATTCTTCGGCCCTCGGGCTCTTTTCCCGAGGCGGCTGTTCGACGACAATAAGCACGACGAAGATACACAGCCCCCCATAGAGGTTTAGGTCCTTTCGATGAAAACATTCCGATTCGCCATGTGGATGCTGCTTGCGGTTCTAGGGATGCAAATCGGCAGTGCAGAGAGGCTCGAGGCACAGGACTTGCAAAATCCAAGCGACATCGATTCGGTCCGCTCGGCCGTCAAGAGAGCTGAGGAGTTGTACAAGGAAAAGAATTTTGCTGAGAGCGCTAAGTACATCGAGGTCTGCAATGCCAACTTTGTAGACTTGGTGATCTCCGGTCAAAGGAAAGACCTTGCCGAGTGGGAGCGATTGCATAAGAAGCTATCGCGAGCGGCCGAGGTGCTGGCGATCGAGGGTGCGGAATTCACACCGCTTGCGCCCTGGGGCGATGTTTTTGGCAAGCTGCGAGAGATGAACAACGGTCCGAAAGCCACTGCGGGTAAGGATCCGGCAAAGGAACTTAAGCCTAAATCCGAGGGGATAAGTTTCACCAAGGATGTCGCTCCTGTTTTGGTCGAGCACTGCGGCAGATGCCACGTCGATAAGACCACCGGTGGCTTTACGATGCCGACCTACGAGGGATTGATGAAGGGTTCTCGGGCCGGAGTGGTTCTCTTTGCTGGGGATCCCGATGGGAGTCCTTTGATCGAAGCGATGGTCAGCGGGACGATGCCTCCGAGTGGAAACAAAGTTCCGGAGGAAAAAGTCAATGCGATCAAAGCGTGGGTTAAAGCCGGAGCGAAGTTCGATGCGGAGGATCCTAAAGCGAACCTAAGGGTACTCGTCGGTGGCCCCGATGCGAAAGCTCCAGAGCCTCCCAAGCCGGTCGAGGTCATGGAAGCGACGGGCAAAGAGACCGTCAGCTTTGCCAACGACATCGCGCCGATTTTGGTCGCCAATTGCAACGGTTGCCACTACGGAGGCAATCGGCCATCGGGTGGTTTGAACTTCACCAACTTCGCCGGGCTACTTCGCGGGGGCATGACCGGCCCTGCGATCGAGCCGAAGAAGGGGCCGGAGAGTTTGCTCGTCAAGAAGCTTTTGGGACAAGCAGGGCAGAGGATGCCGGCCGGTGGCCGAGCGGCACTCAAGCCAGAGGAGATCGAAAAAATCACCAAATGGATCGACGAGGGAGCGACTTTCGACGGTGGGCAGCGGGAAAGCCAACTCGAGAGCGTGATCGCCAAATCGTGGGCTTCGAAGGCCAGCCACAGCGAGTTGATGGAAAAGCGGATGAGCAGAGCGCGGGATCGATGGAAAATCGTATCGCCGACAGCCCAGCTCGAGGAGACCTCCAATCAAGACTTCCATGTCCTAGGAAACCTGGGGCCAGCGGGATTGCAACAGGTATTGGCCGCGGCAGAAAGTGCAGCCAAGTCTGTGCGCAAGCAGTATCGGCTCAGCCCCAAAGACCCCATCGTTCGAGGTGGGATCACGATCTACGCGCTCAAGTCCCGGTACGACTACAGCGAACTTGGCAATATGCTCGAAAAGCGAGCCTTGCCCGCCGAATGGTCCTCGCATTGGAAACGCGATGTGTTAGACATGTACATCGCGATCATTCCCGATAAAGCCAACGCGAAACTCAATGAATCCGCGTTGGTCCAGCAGATAACCAGCGTATGGATGGCATCCCATGAGGGAGTGCCCAAGTGGTTTGCCGACGGAGCAGGCAGGGCCGCTTTGGCCGCCGCAGTCGGTCCCAACGACGAACGCGTCAAACCGTGGATGCTCAGGGTCGCTCAAGTCGTCGACGAGATCAAGGACGTCAAACCATTGATCGATGGCAAGCTCAACGATGAAGACGAGGCGATCGTAGGATTTGCTTTGGTCAGGACCATGCAGAGCAGTTCGATGAAAAAGCAGTACGACTCGGTCGTCAAATCGATATCCGGTGGGACCGCCTTTGATGAAGCCTTTCTCAAGTCGATCGGGCCGGTCGAACCGTTTTTGAGCCAGGCTTTGGGAAAAAAGAAAAAGTAGTGGCTCAGCGACCTAGCATCGGTTGAGCATAGCCCGGTGGGTATCCGGCCGAGGTCGTCCCGGGATAGGATCCGGGGATCGGTTGTCCATAGACCGGGGGTTGCCCGTAGACGGCTGGAGGTTGCCCGTAGCCTGCTGGGACACCAGTCCCTGGATTCATCATGCCCACGGGCGGTGGAGCGACCGTCCCGGGAGCCGCTGGCGCTCCTTGGGTTGGATAGGGCTGAGGGTAAGCAGGATAGGTTGGATAGGGGCTCATGGCTGGGTATTGAGGTTGGGCGCAGTTGGTCCCAGCGCAACCGCTTAAACAAAAACTCGATAGGCAAAGGATTGCCACACAGGGGAACAACCGTTGGATGCTCGTCATGATGCTGCCTGATGGTAGAACAAAGGTCAGGCAGGCCAATCGCATGCCGTTGGGGGCCGATGGTCTATATTTCGCGCTTTGGTGTCCATGTCAATTTCTAGCAAAACTCAGGTGCTGTTGCATTTGAGGGTGTTTTTTTGTTAGTTTTGTTGGCCTAGCTACCGCTGGGGGTTTGGGTCTGCCGATTCGGCAGTGGACCGAATCCGATTTGGCAAAGTGTGGCAGATCGAATCGCCAGAAAACCATAAAAATCAAAAGCAACAGGTTTGGCACGATGCCTAAGTCTCTCAGATGGGCGATGGTTTTTTGGCCTGGTTTGACCTTAGCCTGGCAGGCAGGGAATCTACGTGCGCTTGGAATTTGTTTGGGATTTGTCTTTGCGTTGCAAGCCGCATGGATCGGGACATTCATTTGGCCAGGATTGCTTAGCGGGTGGGAATCGCGATTGCTTTGGTGGTCCCTAGCCGCTTGGGTCGCAGGTTCGGTTTTGTACCAAATCTACTGTGCGGCTTGGACGACGAAGGCAGGCTCGTCGATATGTAGCGATAAAGTGCTTCAAGCGGCGCAATCGGAGTACCTTCGCGGGAATTATTTCGAAGCGGAAGAATTGCTGACTGTCTATGTGTCGCAGGGAGAATGGGATGTTGAGGCAGCGATGTGGCTCGCATCGATCTACCGCCGGACCGGCAGGCTTGAGGCCGCTTCGGTGGTCCTTCAAACCATCGAATCTCTTGAACGCGGGAGCTTATGGGCAGCCGAAATCGCCCAAGAGTATCGGAAAATCAAAGAAGCCAAACGAAACAAACGGACCGAAAGTCTCTAAAAGCAGTAGCTACCTCCCGTTTGCTATCCTGCAGGAGCCCCTATAATTTTGCCGATCGTCTTGGCAAGCGGTGTCCTGAAGACTGAAGTTTTCGGTACAGCTTTTGCACAATAGGATCGACCGTTGACGTCGAGCGAACTTACGACTGCCGAAAGGGGTCGTCGGTTTGCGAAAGCGGCAAGACGAGCTGAAAACAATCGAGGGTGGACCGATGGTTGTCCGCCAACCCAAAAGGAAGGATAGTCATGTTCGAACGATTTACAGACCGTGCCCGCAAGGTGATGCAACTAGCGAATCAAGAGGCACAGCGTTTCAACCACGAATACATCGGCACCGAGCATATCCTCCTCGGCCTAGTCAAAGAGGGCAGTGGCGTCGCAGCCAATGTGCTCAAGAACCTCGATATCGATTTGAGAAAGATCCGTTTAGAGGTTGAGAAGTTGGTGCAAAGTGGTCCCGAGATGGTCACAATCGGCAAGTTGCCTCATACACCACGAGCCAAAAAGGTCATCGAGTACTCGATGGAAGAGGCTCGGAATTTGAACCACAACTACGTCGGGACCGAGCACATCCTCCTGGGATTGCTTCGCGAACAAGACGGAGTAGCAGCCCAGGTGCTGATGAACTTGGGGATGAAACTCGAGGACGTCCGAGAAGAGGTATTGAGCCTCTTGGGACATGGCATCGACTCGAGCGATGGCGAGTCGGGCGGACGGAAAGAGGGAGCGTCGGCCGGTGGTGAATCGGGAACGTCCTCCAAGGGGAGCAAGAGCAAGACTCCAGCCTTGGATAGCTTTGGCCGTGATTTGACCGAATTGGCAAGGCAGGGCAAGCTCGATCCGGTGATCGGACGCGAGCGAGAGATCGAGCGAGCCACCCAGGTCCTTTGCCGCCGGACCAAGAACAACCCGGTGCTCTTGGGCGAAGCAGGGGTTGGAAAGACCGCGATTGTCGAGGGCTTTGCGCAGAGGGTTGTCAACGGCGAAGTCCCAGACATCTTGGCCGAAAAACGAATCGTCGTCTTGGATCTTGCGATGATGGTCGCGGGGACTAAGTACCGAGGACAATTCGAAGAGCGTATCAAGGCCGTCATGAACGAGGTCCGTCGGGCTCGAAATACGATCTTGTTTATCGACGAATTGCACACGCTCGTCGGAGCCGGTGGCGCCGAAGGTGCGATCGATGCTGCGAATGTTCTCAAGCCTGCACTAGCGCGTGGCGAGATCCAGTGCATCGGTGCGACAACGCTTGACGAGTACCGCAAGTACATTGAGAAGGACAACGCGCTTGCACGTCGTTTCCAAGAGATCATCGTCGAGCCGACCTCCAAGGACGAGACGATCCAGATCCTCAAGGGGCTCAAAGAGCGCTACGAAGAGCATCACCGCGTCCAGATCACCGACGATGCAATCGCTGCTGCCGTCGAGATGAGCGAGCGCTACATCACCGCAAGATGCCTGCCCGACAAGGCAATCGATGTGATCGACGAGGCCGGTGCGCGCGTACGTTTGCGTACGATGACCAAGCCACCGGATTTGAAGGACATCGACGAGGATGTCGAAAGGCTCAACAAGGAGAAGGAAGAGGCCGTCGCGAATCAGGATTTCGAAAAAGCCGCTGCGCTTCGGGATCAAGCCGACAAACTCCGTCGCAAGAAGGAGCAGATCACTCGGGAATGGCGAGACAAGAGTCGCGAGACCGATGGTGTCGTCGACGAAGAAGTCATCGCCGAGGTGGTCTCCAAGATGACCGGAATCCCTTTGACTCGGCTTTCGACCGAAGATTCTTTGCGTTTGATGAACATGGAAGGAGAGTTGCACAAGCGAGTCGTAAGCCAAGAGCAAGCCGTCGCGGCTGTGGCCCGTGCCGTTCGCCGAAGCCGAAGCGGCCTGAAAGACCCCAAGCGCCCCACCGGTTGCTTTGTCTTCGCAGGTCCGACCGGCGTCGGAAAGACGTTGCTAGCCAAAGCCCTCGCCGAATGCTTGTTCGGTGACGCCGACGCTCTGGTCCATATCGACATGAGCGAGTACATGGAAAAGCACAACGTCAGCCGCCTGATCGGTGCTCCTCCGGGATATGTTGGCTACGAGGAAGGTGGTCAATTGACCGAGAAAATCCGCCGACGACCTTACTCGGTCGTGCTGCTCGATGAAATCGAGAAAGCGCACCCCGACGTCTTTAACATGCTTCTCCAAGTCATGGAAGAGGGGCGATTGACCGATAGTTTCGGCCGCAACATCGACTTCAGGAATACCATCTTGATCCTGACGACCAATGCGGGAGCCGAAGCGATCAAAAACGAACAGGCCTTTGGATTCCAGAAACCGTCCGACGACGCCTCGTACGACAGCATGAAGTCTCGTGTCATGGATTCGATCGAAAGGGTGTTCCGACCCGAGTTCCTCAACCGACTCGACGATGTGATCATCTTCAGGCACTTGAACAACGAGGACCTCAAGAAGGTGATCGACTACGAGTTGGCCAAGGTCCGAGACCGACTCCGGGATCGTGGGTTTGAAATCGAGCTGACCGATGAAGCCAAAGAATTCATCATCAAGCAAGGTTCAAACCTCGATTACGGCGCAAGACCACTACGACGTGCTATCGAGCAAAGGATCGAAGATCCGCTTTCCGAGGAACTCCTCAGGGGGAGCTTTGAGGGCAAGAACGCGATCCTCATCGATGCCTTCAAAGACGAGTCGGGCAAAGTGATCCGCCTGGACTTCAAGGGCCAGCAGCGCGACACAGGGTTGGAACTCTCCGGTGCGGGCGAGATTAAAAAGTAACCCCCCCTTTTGGGTGGGCCGATTCAGAACCTTTAAATGAATTGATGAAACGGGAGCGAAGCATTTCGCTCCCGTTTTTTCGTTTGGACGCCCTGCTTTCCTTACAAACCCCGCGCAGGCCAATTGGTCGCGACCAAGCTTACGACTTGGAAACATTTACACCTGTTGAAAAAACTCCGCCCAAAATCCTCCTAAACAAAAAGAAAAATTTTTGCCTAACACGCATTATCAATCTAAATTGACCCAGAGTAGAATCCCTCAAGCCTAATACAAGAAACTTAGGAACAGGCACCGAGGGATTGAACCTGCTTGTTTTCTTGGATCGATTTGGACCCGAGATTTCGAGCAAGCCACATTGGAAGTTGAGAGCCAATTGATCGTTTTTTTATCGAAAACATCCCTGGTGAGCAAAATGCAAAGAAAAAGAGGCTGGGCTGAAACAGGATTCACTTTAGTAGAGTTGCTGGTGGTCATCGCGATCATCGGCGTGCTCGTCGGGCTGCTCTTGCCGGCCGTCCAAGCGGCTCGCGAGGCCGCGAGGCGGATGAGTTGCACGAACAATCTGAGGCAAGTCGGTATGGCGGCGTTGAATTTCGAGGCTGCCGCCAAACGATTTCCGCCGGGAGTCTTGCTTGCTGGCCCCCAAAACACCCCTTTTCCGGGCGCCTATCCTCAAGATCCAGTAGCCTTCGAATACAACAAGCATAGCGGTATTGGACATCTTGCGTTCTTGCTTCCATTCATCGAGCAAAATAGGACTTGGTCGAGCCTTCAGAGTACCTTGAATCTCAGCACCGATTCCGACGGTACCCGAGCGACAGTCAATACGCCGACCTATTGGCGGAATGTGTACTGGTGGAATCGCTCGTTTCCAGACGGCAGAACTACAGCCTGGTCACTTGCTCAAACGAATATATCGCTTTTTCTTTGCCCCTCGGATGCAACCGAAGGAACAACAACTCAATCCGACGTTCTTCATCACTCTTTTGTTCTGACCCGCAATAGTGTTCCGGATATAGCCGTTTGGGTTGAATCGACACCCGATTCGCGTCACAGGCTAATTGGGAGGACGAACTATCTAGGAAACGCCGGAAGGTCTGGTGTTACAGGTTCGACGGCACTCGATCCGCAGATTCCGAATGGAGCCAATCTCGGTAGTCGCGGATTAACCTGCGATGATCTTCGGGGCATCTTCTCACCACGTTCGAAAACCACTCTAGCGGAAATCAAGGATGGGACTTCGAACACGTTTCTTTTTGGCGAAGTCACGGGGACTTGGACAGACCCTACGAACCTTACTGGTCGCAAATCGGCATCCTGGTGGATATCAGCCAGTGGGCAATTTTCCCGAAACATGATCGGTGACCCCCAGGGTCCTGCATGGCGCAAAAGCTCACATGCTGGAGATGCTGCTAAATATCACAGTATGCATCGGGGCGGGGTTCATATGTGCTTTGTGGATAACTCGGTCAGGTTGATTCCTTACAGCACTGATGGGATCGCATGGGTTGTCATGAGTGGTATCCGCGAGGGTATTGAGCAACCCGGCGAGTAAATCAATCGGGAATCATGGTCAGACCAAAAGCTTTGTTTATTAAAGATTCAATGGGCGAGCATATGAAGCCCTGCCAGGGTCGCCAAAATCAGAACTGCGGTTTCAAAGTCGGCCTGTCGGATCCGATCGGCAATTGCCCGTCCTGCAAGAAGCCCGAGCAAAATACATGGAATCAAGATCACGTTGATCATCAAAGTATCGGAGTTCATCAGTCCGAGATTCCAGCTAAAGGGGATCTTGATCAGATTCAGCAACAAGAAAAACCAAGCGGCAGTCCCTACAAACTCCTTTTTGGGCAGCCCGATCGCGATCAAGAACAACCCGTAGACGGGGCCAGCCGCATTGGCCAGCATCGTCGTTATCCCCACCAAAACACCCATGACCCAAGCAAACCAAGGGCTATGCGGAATGTGGGTAAACCACTCTTCTTTGAATTTCCTCGCAAACTGCATGACCGCTAGAGCGAGAATGATACAGCCGATCGTCGGACGATAATACGATTCGCTCATCACGTCCATCAATAGCCATGCGGCGATGACCCCGAGCAATGCGGGAGGAAACATTCGTCGCACATACCGCCAATCGGCATGCTGACCGAACATAAGCATCGCCATGGTGTCCCCTGCGATGAGCATCGGCAATACAATGCCCGTCGATGCCTTCGCCCCAAAGACGTAGGCAAAGATCAGTACGTGGACTAAGCTCACTCCCGAGAAACCACTCTTGGTGATCCCGATTCCAAATGCAGCCGTCGCCAGGAGCAACCAAGCCCCGATCGAAAGCATCGATGGATCTAAGTTCATGGCGCCGACCGACCCGAAGCGTCGCGTCCGTGTACGATGCGACTTTGCCTGTCGGTCAGCTCCTGGACCAATGCATCGGTGCTTTCAGGATCGACTCGACGGCAACATTCCATCAGTCGTTCTGCAAGGGAGTCGAAAGGCTCTTCCCAATCTTCCGGCGTCGAGTCTTGCGGCGCGATGCAACTGATTTCGTTGACCAAGAGTACAAATCGCAAGACGTGGCGAAAGAGCATGCCCTCATGTTTCTGTAGTCCTCGGGTCACGATGTACTTGTTAAAATCGCATTCAAAGGAGAGCAATTCACCGACGACCCAAACGCTGCGCGTGTACACATCGTGCACTCCTGGGAAATCGTAATCGAACATCCTCCGCAGTTTTTCCCCGAGTGCCATAGGCTTCGGTGGCGGCCTCCAGCGCTGGCCGTTGGGATCCTTCGATGCCTCGGTATCCTCCTGGCTTTCATCGTCGTCGGAGGCTTGGCCCGTAAGCTCTTGGACTCCGGCGAGTCCAAGCTCGAGCAAACGCGGATGCAGGTGCTGCTGGGCCAAGGGACCAAAAGGCAGCTCGTCGGGCCCGGGCACAGGGGCGAGCTTGCTGATGTTTGCGGGCAACTCCAAAACACTTTCCAAAGCCTGTACCCGCTCGATTGGATCGGCAAACTGCATTTGCTGGATCAGGTACAAACCATAGATCGGATTGAGGCTCCGAAGTTCGCTCAGGAGCTCAAGCCGAGGCATGGGGGTGATTCGCTCGGGACGATAACTCTCCAAATCGTATCCTCGCGAAGCGGCTTCGTCGGTCGTTGCCTCGATGGGATGCTCCTCGTCTTCTTCGGATTGTTGGCTGTCGGTGACCTGCAACTGGGAGGCCAAAGCAGAGCGGAGCAACCCGGCGAGGGTTTCCTTCGGAGGTGCTTTGCTGCCGCTGGAAATCGTTGGATTTTTTGCGATGCTGGGTTTGGGCGTCACATCGATAAAACCGGCTGTCCAGAGGGTTACGAGCATCTGGTTAAGCTCTTTTTGGCCTTTGGCGATATCGATCGGGGCGAGCAAGCGTCGGCCGACCAAATCCCGCAAGGGCTGAACCTCTGGATTCTCGCGTAGCATGGTAGCCAGAAGCCTCCAGGGCAGGGGACCACGGCTCGAGAGGTTCGCCGCCGGGGCGATCACCAATTTTTGAAACTGCTCTTTGTTCCAATACGTCTCACCTTGACGGCGCGTGGGCATCTTCTTCTTGAGTTGCTTCTTGGCCTTGAGCAAACCCGGATCTTTGGTGTCCTCTGGGATCTGATCGTATTGCAATTTCCATCGGTAATACTTCACGTCGTCCTCATGCGCAAGCGCATAGACGAAGCCTTCGCGGTCGAACTGGGGTCGCCCAGCTCGTCCAAAAATCTGTTGGGCCGAGGCCGAATCGATCAGTTTCTTTTTGCCATAAGGCCCTTTGACCAAACTCGGTAGGACCACGCATCGGGCAGGTAAATTGATCCCTGCCGACAGGGTCTCGGTACAGACACAGACACTCAGGAGCTTTTCCTGAAACAGTTGCTCGACCAACCGACGGTACTTGGGCATGATTCCCGCATGATGAATCCCAACCCCACGGATCAAAATCTGCTTGATCTTCGGACCGGCCCCCTCGCCCAGAGGAATCCCCTCGATCCGCTTGGTGATCAACGCTTGACGCTCTTTATCGATCAGCCTCCGACCTTTGAGCAACTCGGCGACTTGCCAGCATTGGTCACGATTGAAACAGAAAACCAATCCAGGGGTCCTACGTCGAACCTCGTCTCCTTCGGCGATCTTTTCGAGCTGTTCGTCCAGGTACAGATCTTCAACCCATTCGAATTGCAAAGGCACTTTGCGCTCGGTGCCTTGAACCAATTCCAGGTTCCTGCCGTGAGCCCGGTTGAGCCATGAGCAAAACTCGACGCTATTACCGATGGTGGCCGACAGGAGCATCAGTCGCACCTGCTTGGGCAGCATTCCAATGCTCAGCTCCCAAACGATGCCTCTTTCGGGATCATTGAAGCTGTGGAACTCATCCATGATCACCGAGTCGACTCCTTCGACCCAAGTTTGGTCTTGTTGCAAAAGCCGGTTGAGCAAAATCTCAGCGACGACAACCAGGACCGGGGCGTTGGGATTGACTTTTCGATTGCCAGTGACCAACCCGATGGAGCTTGCTGGATACCCCCAACGGACGGCTGCCGACTGCAACTCCTGGAGCTTCTGGTCGGTAAGTGCGATCAGGGGGGTGGTGTAGTAGCATTTGCGCCCCGTACGGAGGGCTTCGTAGATGGCCCCCTCGGCGATCAAGGTTTTTCCGGTGCCCGTCGGAGCGCAGACCAAGACACCTTGATCCGAGGAAAACCAAGCGATCAGAGCATCTTCTTGGACCGGGTAGGGCGTGTAGGGCAATCGCTCGAAATATTCGGATACAATGGAATCGCGATCGCTGGGCTTATGGGAATTCATCCCGGTAATCGTAGCACAAACGCCCTGCTGGCAGGAGACCTAGTGGCATGGACTGATTCGATCCGAATTGGACGAAAATGAGTGGAAAGAGCCTGAGAATACTCTTCGTCGGCCTAGCCTTGTGCTTGGCGTGCTACTTCAATGCCGCCCGCTATCGGCCCGGCCGAGATGTGGCCTATGCCATCGAAATCATCACCGACTCCTACGTCGATCCGATTTCACAAGCGGACCTAAAGCAAGCTGCCATGCAAGGGATGCTCGAGTCGCTCGACCCGCACTCATCATTTGTCTCCGAGGATTCCCTCGGACGATTCAACGCTGTCTTCGAGCAGCGTTTCGCAGGTCTAGGCGTTCAGGTCGAAGGCCCACCGATCCGGCCGGATATCACCGTCATAACCACTTTGTTCAATTCCCCTGCCTTCCGAGCCGGCCTGATGCCAGGGGATCTGATCGTCCAAGTCGATGGTATCGACGTGCGCTCGATGGAAACTTCGGAGGTCTCGAAAAAGATCTCAGGGGCGGTCGGATCCGAAGTCCTTTTAGGAATCGATCGGGCCGGTGAACGCTTGACCATCCAGGCCACTCGGGAATTTGTCGATGTCGAGAGCGTCACAGGCGATCGGCGACGCGCGGATGGAACTTGGGATTTTCAACTCCAATCCGCTCCGCAAATCGCTTACATTCACTCAGACCTCTTCGGAGAAAAAACCGCTCGCGAAATCCAATCGGCATTGGAATCGCTCGAAGGAAAAATCGATGCGGTCATCCTCGATCTTCGCGACAACGGAGGGGGATTGCTTCAAGCTGCCATCGAGGTCTGCGATCTGTTTCTCGACGAGGGCAGGATCGTCTCGACCCAGGGCCGACGACAAACCAGCATCGAATCGATCGACGCGCAACGGGGAACGGTCGTTCCAAGCAGCGTTCCAATCGCGGTGTTGATCAACAGCAATTCAGCAAGCGCCAGCGAAGTCGTCGCGGCATGCTTGAAGGATCACCAGCGCGCCGTGATTGTAGGCCAACGATCCTACGGGAAAGGAAGTGTCCAGAGCATCATTCCGGTCGAAGGTGGCCGAGCCGCCATTCGATTCACGACCGCTTACTATTTCCCCCCAAGCGGCCAGAGGATCCACCGCAAACCCAAGGACACCGATTCGGACCCTTGGGGAGTCCTGCCCAGTGATGGAGCCGAGGTTCTTCTGAGCGAGGAACAAAACCGTCAGGCCATCGAAAGGATGCGTCGGCGCAGTGACCCGTTGAGAAACGGAGCTCTTGCCAATCACCCTTTATCCAAAGTCGATGACCCCGACGATCAACAAATCTCTCAGGACCCCCAATTGGTTCGTGCGATCGAAATCCTCCGTGCTAGGACCCAGGAGAATTCCGCCCCGAAAGATCTATAGGTCACGCGATTAGGGATTCGCGTTGGAAAGCTCGCTCAGAGCCTCCGACTCGGCTTCGGACGCATTGTCTGCGGTTTTCTTGCTGATCGATTTCCCGCTCCGCAAGACTTCGAGCCTGCTGGTCATCGATTGGTTCATCGGACGACTCGCACCGCGACTGCCAGTCCCGCTACTGGGCAATCCGCTACTGGGCAATCCGCTACTGGGCAATCCGCTACTGGGC
>Ga0209229_10000252_pt1 | contig 21359 bp, 3 predicted proteins | sample SanBayMetagenome_FD_187466 | JGI IMG/M metagenome (GOLD analysis project Ga0209229, IMG submission 187466) | Freshwater and sediment microbial communities from dead zone in Sandusky Bay, Ohio, USA (SPAdes) (version 2) | ecosystem: Environmental > Aquatic > Freshwater > Lentic > Sediment | place... | reverse complement strand
AAAAGTTAGCTCTCAATCATTTATATTGGGGGGCGCAGTATGATTACATCGCTGCCAGTGAAGCAAGTACAATTAACTACAATCAGGTGACGGCTGGTGTCTTTGCTAAAGTCGGTGGCTATGATTCCCTTTGTTTAACCTTAGATCATGAAAGCGATCAGGAAAAGTACCATATTCATGCCTTTCAAAATATTGGTAGCAAAACAAAAATTGCTCTTTTAGGAAAACAAGCTTTAAAACTGAAGTCTAATAAAAATTCAGCTTCCAAGCTTGGGAAAAGTAAAAAAGCAACCTCGAAAGTAGGAGAGCAAATTTTGAACCTCAGTTCAACTTCTTCCTATTCGGAATTACAATATAAAGGCTTGCGTTCTTTGAGTAAAGCTCTGATCAAAAATTCATCAGAGTATTATTCTTCCCATTTATTAGAATTAGAAGAAAAAGGTGTATTTCTAAATGCTTCTAACAAAGGCTACTTTGGGGTGGCAAATCCTCAGTTTTTGCTGCAATTTTTTGCCTTTCATTGGGGCAGTTCTCCTTTTTTGGCTTGTCAGCACTATACCTATCGTTTAACGGGTAATATGGGCTTAAAAAACTATGAATATCAATATTCTCGTTATTTGAGAGAACTGGAAAGAAAAGGAGAATTTATTCCTGTTCCTACAGCAGTTTCCCATTATCATCTTTTAGATGAAGCTTTTCATACCACGACTTCCCAATTGATTGGCCGTGATTTATACAAAGAGTTTTCTAAGCCAACAGCCTATGAACAATTTATCGGCAATTTGGTTTTCTATAGGATGCAACGGGGATTTTTAGGAAATTTATCGGTGGGAATGGTGTCTATTTTTCGAGAAGATGCTTCTTTCCTTGCTTATTATGATAGGATTTTGCGTTCTCCTTTGTTTGGAATGTCGGAAACAGAGTCTCTATATTGGCTAGAGAAATGTTTATGTCAAGAGCATCAAGGCTTTGATGTGCAAGTTAAGTATCATCAAAAAATGCTTAAGAATATGTTGCGTTTGACCGATAATTTGGATTATCTATGGCCAGTTAACCGTGAAATGCAAATAATGAAAGCGGGGGGGTCAATTGAACGGGCGATCGCCAATAATGTTAAGGCTTTTCGTCAATTTAAAGAAACTGTAACAGCTTAAATTAGGACTTTGGCAGTAAGGACTCTTTTCTATGGAACCCATCGCAATTATTGGTATTGGTTGTCGTTTTCCAGGGGCTGACAATCCAGAGGCTTTCTGGCAACTAATGCGAGATGGAGTGGATGCGATCACCGATATTCCGCGCGAACGCTGGGATATTGACAATTTTTATGATCCTACGCCTGGCACTGCCAAAAAAATGTACAGTCGCCAGGGCGGTTTTTTGAAAAACGTAGATCGATTTGATCCCCAATTTTTCCGCATTTCCCCCCTAGAAGCCAACTACTTAGACCCCCAGCAAAGACTGTTGCTAGAAGTCGCTTGGGAAGCCTTAGAAAATGCCGCAATTGTGCCTGAAACCCTAGCTGGTAGCAACTCAGGGGTTTTTATTGGTATCAGTGATGTGGATTATCATCGCTTGGCTTACCAAAGTCCCCCTAACTTAACGGCCTATGTAGGCACAGGAAATAGTACGAGTATTGCAGCCAACCGTTTGTCCTATGTATATGATCTGCGTGGCCCCAGTTTGGCGTTAGATACCGCTTGCTCTTCCTCCCTCGTCGCCGTTCACCTGGCCTGTCAGAGTTTGCAAAATCAGGAATCGAACCTCTGCTTAGTAGGAGGAGTTAACCTGATTTTGTCGCCAGAGACAACCATCGTTTTTTCCCAAGCCAGAATGATGGCCCCCGACAGTCGTTGCAAGACTTTTGATGCTAGGGCCGATGGTTATGTGCGCTCTGAAGGCTGTGGAGTGGTGATCCTTAAACGTCTAAGGGATGCCATTCAGGACGGCGATCGCGTTTTAGCGGTGATCAAAGGTTCAGCAGTGAATCAGGATGGTCTGAGTAATGGACTAACTGCGCCCAATGGCCCCGCTCAACAGGCAGTCATTCGTCAGGCTCTGGAAAATGCCCAGGTAGAACCCGCCCAAATTAGCTACATCGAAGCTCATGGTACAGGTACGGAATTGGGTGATCTGATCGAAGTAAAATCTCTGAAAGCGGTTCTCGGAGAAGGGCGATCGCTCGATCAAACCTGTTGGCTGGGTTCCGTTAAAACCAACATTGGTCATTTAGAAGCGGCGGCAGGAATTGCAGGTCTGATTAAGGTCGTTCTCTGCTTACAGCACCAAGAAATTCCCCCCAATCTCCACTTTAAAACCCTTAATCCCTATATTTCTCTTGCTGAAACGGCCTTCGCAATTCCCACTCAATCCCAACCCTGGCAGATTAAACCAAATTCTTCTGGTAAGAACAGTGTCGAACTACGTTTAGCAGGTATTAGTTCCTTTGGTTTTGGGGGGACAAATTCCCATGTTATTGTCAGCGAAGCCCCTGCAAACACTCAGATAGCCCAAGGAATTGAGCAGAAACCCATTGAACGTCCCTGGCATTTATTAACCTTATCCGCCAAGAATGAAGAAGCCTTAAAAGCGTCAGCCCATCGTTATCAACAGTATTTAGCCGATCATCCTGAAATTCCCCTAGCCGATGTTTGTTTTACGGCCAATAGTCGGCGATCGCACTTTAATCATCGTTTAGCTCTGGTTGCTAAAGATGCGCTAGAAATGGGGCAGAAGTTAGAGAATTTTTGCAGTCTAGAAAAAACAAAAGAAACCAAGAATCCCAAAAAAAGAAAAAGCCCTAAAATTGTCTTTTTATTCGCAGGTCAGGGTTGCCAATATGTGGGCATGGGTCGTCAATTGTACGAAACCCAACCAACTTTTCGGAAAACCCTGGATCGCTGTGCTGAAATTTTGCAACCCCATTTAGATAAACCCCTCTTAGAAATTCTTTATCCCTCTGACCTAGACCCTGAAAAAGCGAGTTTTTATTTAGAGCAGACTGCCTATACCCAACCCGCTTTATTTGCTCTGGAGTATGCCCTAGCAGAGTTATGGCGTTCCTGGGGAATTGAACCTTCAGTGGTAATCGGTCACAGTGTCGGTGAATATGTGGCGGCTACTGTGGCAGGAGCCTTAAGTCTGGAAGACGGACTAACGCTAATTGCCAAGCGAGGACAACTGATGCAGTCTCTCCCCAAGGAAGGTGCAATGGCCGCAGTCTTTGCCTCAGAAAATCGGGTTAAAGCAGCCATTCAGTCCTATGAGACGGAAGTGAGTATTGCCGCTATCAATAGCCCAGAAAATATTGTTATTTCGGGAAAAGCGACGGCGATCGCCCAAATTATCGTTCATTTAACCACAGCAGGAATAGAAGTCCGTCCTCTCAAAGTTTCCCATGCCTTTCACTCGCCTTTAATGGAACCAATTTTGGATTCCCTAGAACAAGCGGCCAATCAAGTTTCCTACCAACCTTTGCAAATTCCCTTAGTAACTAATTTAAAGGGAAAGATGTTACCAGTAGGGGAAACTATTGATGCTCATTACTGGCGCGATCAGGCAGAAAAACCTGTACAATTCTTTGCGAGCATTCAAAGCCTGATAGAACAGAAATTTAATCTCTTTTTGGAAGTCAGTCCCAAACCGACCTTATCTCGATTAGGTCAACAATGTTGCCAAGAAAAACCAGCCACCTGGCTATTTTCCCTAGCACCTCCCCAGCAAGAGTGGCAAAGCCTGCTAAATAGTTTGGCTATTCTCTACGATGCCCAGGGAGCCAAAATTAACTGGGAGGGCTTTGATCGAGATTATCCGCAAAAATTACTAGCTCTACCGACCTATCCTTTCCAACGCCAACGCTATTGGCTTGAAACTGTAAACCCGACCTCGCAGGAAACAACCATGACCCTGAATGCCCCTGACTCCCAAGCAGTCCTCACCGATCAACGACAACAAGAAATTCTGGTCACGTTACAAACCTTAGTCGGGAATTTACTGCAATTGTCCCCTGCTGATGTCAATGTTCATACGCCTTTTTTGGAGATCGGGGCGGATTCCATTGTCATGGTTGAGGCGGTCAGACGGATTGAAAATACCTACGGCGTTAAAATTGCCATTCGTCAGTTGTTTGAGGAATTATCAACCTTAGATGCTTTAGCTATTTATTTGGCTCAGAATCTGGCTACTGATTTCCAAACTGCTCAAGTTAATACCAATGTATCTTCTGCTCCCATTGCCTGCTCAAATAAATCGCCCAATGGGGGGGTGAGTCCTAATACCAACGGCTTTCACGGTCAGACAGCTTCTCCAGTATTTTCAGTTTCTAGTTCTGCCCTGGAAAACATTATGGGTCAACAGTTACAACTGATGGCCAAACAGTTAGAGGTCTTGCAAACGGCCAATTTCCAACCGACCATCGCTGTAAGCACGGACAATTCCCAATCTTCCGTCGCTCAAGTTAAAGTCAACGCACCTCCCACACCTCCCCCTCTCCCCCTCTCCCCCTCTCCCCAACCTAAAATTACCGCCACTCCCTGGGGGCCGAAAAAACCACCGACGGGAGGATTAACGACCCAACAACAGCAACACCTGGACGCATTAATTACCCGTTTTACTGATCGCACCAAAACCTCCAAACAAATTGTGCAACGCGATCGCCCTGTTGTGGCAGATAGTCGAGCTTCTGTGGGATTCCGTTTATCTATTAAAGAAATGCTTTATCCCATTGTGGCCCAACGTTCTCAGGGGTCAAGAATTTGGGATGTAGATGGCAATGAATACCTGGATATGACCATGGGGCAAGGGGTAACACTGTTTGGCCATCAACCCGATTTCATTATGTCGGCCATACAAAGTCAACTCAGCGAAGGGATTCACCTTAATCCGCGATCGCCGATTGTGGGAGAAGTCGCCGCCCTAATTTGCGAACTCACGGGAGCCGAACGAGCTTGTTTCTGTAACTCAGGAACCGAAGCAGTCATGGCCGCCATCCGTATCGCTCGGGCCGCAACGGGTCGTAACAAGATTGCCATCTTTGAAGGCTCCTATCACGGTCATGCGGACGTAACCCTCGTGAGAAAGCAAATCATTGACAACCAACCCCATTCCCTTCCCCTAGCTTCAGGGATTTCCCCAAGTATTGGCGCAGATGTGGTGGTATTAGACTATGGCAGTGCGGAGGCTCTGGACTATTTACAAACCCAGGGACAAGATTTTGCCGCCATCTTGGTGGAACCAGTTCAAAGCAATAATCCCCTACTACAACCCAGGCAATTTCTCCAAAGTCTGCGACAAATTACCAGTCAAATGGGCATCGCCCTAATTTTTGATGAAATGATTACGGGTTTTCGATGCCACCCAGGGGGAGCGCAAGCTTTATTTGGAGTACAGGCCGATATTGCCACCTATGGCAAGATCGTTGCGGGAGGAATGCCCATCGGAGTCGTAGCAGGTAAGTCCCGTTATCTGGACAGCATTGACGGGGGAATGTGGAATTATGGCGATAAATCCTATCCTGGGGTGGACAGAACCTTTTTTGGGGGAACCTTTAATCAGCATCCCTTAGCAATGATGGCGGGCAGGGCTGTCCTTACCCATTTGAAGAAGCAGGGGCCAGGTCTGCAACAACAGTTGAATGAACGCACTACTGCCTTAGCTGATACGCTCAATCGCTATTTTCAAGCAGAAGAAGTTCCCATTAAAATCGAACACTTCAGTTCTTTCTTCCGTTTTGCCCTGGCGGGGAATTTGGATTTACTTTTCTATCACATGGTAGAAAAAGGCATTTATGTCTGGGAATGGCGTAAACATTTTCTTTCGACAGCCCATACAGAAGCCGATCTTGCTCAATTTGTCCAAACAGTTAAGGATAGCGTTGCGGAATTGCGTCAAGGAGGTTTTCTACCTGCAAAAAAGCCTTCCTGGTCAGTTCAAACGCCTCAAACTGATCACCCCCCTTATCAAGGCGGGTTAGGGGGGGAGCAAGTCCCTCTCACCGAAGCCCAACGACAACTGTGGATTTTGGCTCAATTAGGAGAAAACGGCTCGGCTGCCTATAACCAATCAGTGACATTGCAATTAAGTGGCCCATTAAATCCCGTCGCAATGAATCAAGCTATTCAACAAATCAGCGGTCGCCATGAAGCGTTACGAACCAAAATTAATACCCAGGGAGATAGTCAAGAAATACTGCCCCAGGTCGAGATTAACTGTCCTATTTTAGACTTCAGTGCTGACCAAGCTTCGGCTCAACAGCAAGCAGAACAATGGTTAAAGGAAGAAAGTGAAAAACCCTTTGATTTGAGCCAGGGTTGTCTGGTGCGTTGGCATCTACTCAAATTAGAACCAGAATTACATTTGTTAGTATTAACAACCCATCATATTATTGCTGACGGTTGGTCAATGGGAGTAATCCTTCGGGAATTAGGAGAGTTATATTCAGCCAAATGTCAGGGTGTTACGGCTAATCTTAAAACCCCAAAACAGTTTCGAGAATTGATTGAATGGCAAAGCCAGCCAAGCCAAGGGGAAGAACTGAAAAAACAGCAAGCCTATTGGTTAACAACGCTTGTCAATCCGACCGTTTTGAATTTACCCACTGACAAACCTCGTCCAGCTTTACCCAGTTACCAAGCCAATCGTCGAAGTCTAACTTTAGATAGCCAATTTACAGAAAAACTAAAGCAATTTAGTCGTAAACAGGGCTGTACTTTTCTAATGACTCTGTTATCAGTTTATAACATTCTCATTCATCGTTTGACGGGACAGGATGATATTCTGGTGGGTCTGCCAGCGTCTGGACGTGGCCTTTTAGATAGTGAAGGAATGGTGGGGTATTGCACTCATTTTTTACCTATTCGTAGTCAATTAGCGGGTAATCCCACTTTTGCTGATTATCTCAAACAAATGCGGGGGGTTCTGTTGTCGGCTTATGAACATCAAGACTATCCCTTTGCCCTCTTGCTCAATCAGTTAGATTTACCGCGTAATACCAGTCGCTCTCCTTTAATTGATGTCAGTTTCAATTTAGAGCCAGCCATTAACTTACCCAAAATGAGAGGATTAGAGGTTAGCTTACTGCCTCAAAAGATGAGTTTTAAGGATCGAGATTTGCATTTGAATGTGACAGAAATGGGCGGAGAAGCTCTAATTGACTGTGACTACAATACGGATTTATTTAAGGATGAAACGATTCAGCGTTGGTTGGGTCATTTCCAAACCTTACTTGAGGCAGTTATTAATGATCCGCGACAAAATTTGCGGGAATTGCCCTTATTAAGTCCTGCTGAACGACAACAGTTATTAGTGGATTGGAATAATACCAAGACCGACTATCCCCAAGATCAGTGCATTCATCAATTATTTGAAGCGCAAGTTGAACGGACTCCTGATGCGATCGCGGTTATTTTTGAAAACCAAAAATTAACCTACAGTGAATTAAATAGTCGAGCCAATCAGTTAGCCCATTATTTACAAAGTTTAGGAGTGGGGCCAGAGGTCTTAGTCGGTATTTTGGTCGAACGTTCTTTAGAAATGATTGTCGGATTGTTAGGGATTCTCAAGGCTGGGGGAGCCTATGTACCTCTTGATCCTGACTATCCCCCTGAACGCCTTCAGTTCATGTTAGAGGATAGTCAAGTTTCTCTCCTCTTAACGCAACAGCACTTACTGGCATCCTTTCCTCAGTCTTCAGAGACGGCTACGCCTAAGATTATTTGTTTGGATAGCGATCACCAAATTATTTCCCAAGCAAAGAATATTAATCCCGAAAATTCAGTCACAACGAGTAATCTTGCCTATGTAATTTATACCTCTGGTTCGACAGGTAAACCGAAGGGCGTGATGAATAATCATGTTGCTATTAGTAATAAATTGTTATGGGTACAAGACACTTATCCTCTAACCACAGAAGACTGTATTTTACAAAAAACTCCCTTTAGTTTTGATGTTTCAGTGTGGGAATTATTCTGGCCCCTATTAAACGGAGCGCGTTTGGTTTTTGCCAAGCCGAATGGCCATAAAGATGCCAGTTACTTAGTCAATCTGATTCAAGAGCAACAAGTAACAACGCTACATTTTGTGTCTTCTATGCTACAGCTTTTTCTGACAGAAAAAGACGTAGAAAAATGTAATAGTCTTAAACGAGTCATTTGTAGTGGTGAAGCCCTTTCTTTAGAGCTTCAAGAACGTTTTTTTGCTCGTTTAGTCTGTGAATTACACAATCTTTATGGACCGACAGAAGCCGCTATTCATGTCACATTTTGGCAATGTCAATCAGATAGCAATTTGAAAACAGTACCCATTGGTCGGCCGATCGCTAATATCCAAATTTACATTTTAGACTCTCATCTTCAGCCAGTACCTATTGGAGTAATCGGAGAATTGCACATTGGTGGGGTTGGTTTGGCGCGAGGGTATTTAAACAAACCTGAGTTAACGGCTGAAAAATTTATTCCTAATCCGTTTGCTCCCCTTGATCCCCCCCTAACCCCCCTTGATAAGGGGGGAGAGCAGCCTTCAAAACTGTATAAAACGGGAGATTTAGCTCGTTATTTACCCGATGGTGATATTGAATATCTGGGACGCATTGATAATCAAGTCAAAATTCGCGGTTTCCGCATTGAATTGGGAGAAATTGAGGCGGTTTTGCTATCCCATCCCCAGGTACGAGAAGCGGTAGTTTTGGTGAATGAAAGCGATCGCCCTGAAAATCGGGCTTTGGCAGCCTATGTTGTCCTTAATGATCCTGCTTTTACGACTCAATCATTACGAGAGTTTGTTAAACGGCAGCTTCCCGACTATATGGTTCCAGCTTATTGGCTTGTGCTGGAAAATTTACCGTTAACCAGCAATGGCAAAATTGATCGTCGGGCTTTACCGTTGCCCAATCCAGAGTTAAATCGTTCGGTAGATTATGTGCCTCCTGATAATCCTACCCAGGAGGCGATCGCCGCTATTTTTGGTCAAGTTTTAAAACTGGAAAAAGTGGGAATTAATGATAACTTCTTTGAGATCGGCGGTAATTCTTTGCAAGCCACTCAGGTTATTTCACGGTTACGAGAAAGTTTTGCCCTAGAGTTGCCCCTGCGTCGCCTATTTGAACAACCGACTGTGGCGGATTTGGCTTTAGCCGTGACGGACATTCATGCCACTTTACAAAAATTACAAACCCCTATTGATGATTTATCAGGCGATCGCCAGGAGATCGAAATATGAAATCCATTGAAACCTTTTTGTCAGATTTAGCCAATCAAGATATTAAACTCTGGATGGACGGCGATCGCCTACGTTGTAATGCTCCCCAGGGCCTATTGACCCCAGAGATTCAAACAGAACTGAAAAACCGTAAAGCAGAAATCATTCAATTTCTTGATCAACTAGGTTCAGAGGAGCAAATTAATCCTAGAACCATCCTTCCCATTCCTCGCGATCGCCAATTACCCCTCTCCTTTGCCCAGTCGCGACTCTGGTTCTTGTATCAATTAGAAGGAGCCACGGGAACCTATAACATGACAGGGGCCTTGAGTTTAAGCGGTTCTCTGCAAGTAGAAGCTCTCAAACAAGCTCTAGGGTCAATAATTCAACGTCACGAGCCATTGCGTACCAGGTTTCAGACGGTTGACGGGGTTCCCGTGCAGGTCATTGATCCCCAGCCTATTTGGGAATTGACGATGGTTAATTTGGCTGGAAAGGAGACAGAAGCCGAAAAATTAGCCTATCAGGAATCCCAAACCCCCTTTGATTTAACCCAGAGTCCTTTGTTGAGGGTAACGCTCCTCAAATTGCAGCCAGAAAAGCATATTTTATTAATTAATATGCACCATATTATTTCTGATGGCTGGTCAATCGGTGTTTTTATTCGTGAATTGTCCTATCTCTATGGGGCTTTTGTTGCGGGTAAAGAACCAACTTTACCGACTTTACCAATTCAGTATGCGGATTTTGCCGTTTGGCAGCGAGAGTGGTTACAGGGTAAGGTTTTGGCGGCTCAATTGGAATATTGGAAGCGACAATTAGCGGCTGCTCCTCCTCTGTTAGAACTGCCCACCGATCGCCCTCGTCCTGCGATCCAAACCTTTCAAGGCAAGACAGAAAGATTTCAGCTAGATAGTAAACTGACTCAACAATTGAAAACCTTAAGTCAACAGTCGGGTTGTACTTTGTTTATGACTTTGTTGGCCGCTTTTGGGGTGGTTTTATCCCGTTATAGTGGCCAGACTGATATAGTCATTGGTTCAGCGATCGCCAACCGTAATCGTCGAGAAATTGAGGGATTAATCGGCTTTTTTGTTAATACCCTGGCTCTGAGGTTAGATTTATCGGAAAAACCAAGCTTTGCCGCTTTCTTAAAACAAGTACAGGCGGTCACTCAGGATGCCTATGAGCATCAAGATTTGCCCTTTGAGATGTTAGTAGAAGAATTACAGCTAGAGCGCAAATTAGACCGTAATCCTTTGGTACAGGTGATGTTTGCCTTACAAAATGCGGCCAATGAAGCTTGGAACTTACCTGGTTTGACCATTGCAGAAATGTCTTGGGAACTAGATTCTGTTCGTTTTGACCTAGAGGTTCATCTGTCAGAAGTTAACGACGGCATAGCTGGATATTGCTGCTACAAAATTGACTTATTTGATGGCGCAACGATCGCCCGTCTATTGGAACATTTTCAGAATCTTCTCAGGGCGATTATTGTTAATCCTCAAGAGTCGGTAAGCCTATTACCTTTATTGTCAGAACAGGAACAAAAGCAACTTTTAGTTGATTGGAATCAAACCAAAACTGATTATCCCCAAGAGCAGTGCATTCATCAATTATTTGAATCACAAGTTGAACGGACTCCTGATGCGATCGCCGTAGTCTTTGAGGAGCAATCATTAACCTACAGTGAACTAAATTGTCTAGCCAATCAGTTAGCCCATTATTTACAAAAATCAGGAGTAAAACCAGATGAATTAGTAGGGATTTGTCTAGAACGTTCTTTAGACATGATTGTAGGATTATTGGCTATTCTTAAAGTCGGCGGAGCTTATGTTCCTATTGACCCAGATTATCCCCAAGAACGCATTAGCTTTATGCTCCAAGATACCCAGGTTAAAGTAATATTAACCTGTGAATCTTTACAGACTTCTCTGCCAAATCATCAGTCCATTGTTGTCTGCTTAGATAAAGATTGGCAACAAATTAATCAAGCAAGTCAGGAGAATCTGAACAGCACAGTTTCTGCGGATAATTTAGCCTACATTACTTATACTTCTGGTTCTACAGGTAAACCTAAAGGCGTTGAGATTACTCATCGTAGCGTTAATCGTCTTTTGTTTGGTGTAAATTATGTACATCTAGATGCAACGCAAAGATTTTTACAAATGGCTCCCATTGCTTTTGACGCTTCTACCTTTGAGATTTGGGGGGCGTTATTGCATGGTGGGAGATGTGTGATTTTTACGGAAAATATTCCTACCTCTACAAGTTTACAAAATGCAATAGACAAAAATGGCATTACTGTTTTATGGCTAACGGCTGCTTTGTTCAATAAGATTATTGACGATAATTCCCAAGCTTTATCAGGAATTAAACAGCTACTAATTGGTGGGGAAGCACTTTCAGTTGCTCATGTTCATAAAGCACTGGAAACTTTGCCATTGACGCAAATTATTAATGGATATGGACCAACAGAAAGTACAACTTTTACCTGTTGCTATCCTATTCCTAAACAACTAGAGGCAACAATAAAGTCAATCCCCATTGGTCGTCCAATCTCCAACACACAGGTTTACATTCTAGATAGCTATCTCCAACCTGTACCGATTGGTGTAGTCGGAGAATTACATATTGGTGGAGCAGGGTTAGCACGAGGTTATCTCAATCGCCCTGAGTTAACGGCTGAAAAATTTATTGCCAATCCCTTTGATCCCCCCCTAACCCCCCTTGATAAGGGGGGAGAAGAACCCTCAAAACTCTATAAAACGGGAGACTTAGCCCGTTATTTACCCGATGGCAATGTAGAATTTTTGGGACGTATTGACAATCAGGTAAAAATTCGGGGTTTTCGCATCGAAATTGGAGAAATTGAAACCGTTTTAAGTCAATATTTCCTCTTAGCTGAAAGTGTAGTCGTTGCCAAGGAAAATAATACTGGGGATAAACGCCTCGTTGCTTACCTGGTTCCCGCCCTGCAAAATGAGGCCCTACCAGAGCAATTAGCCCAATGGCAAAGTGAATATATCAGTGATTGGCAAAGTCTCTATGAAAGAACCTATAGTCAAGGGCAAGATAACCTAGCTGATCTCACTTTTAATATCACGGGTTGGAATAGCAGTTATACTCGTCAACCCCTTCCTGCTTCAGAAATGCGAGAGTGGGTCGAAAATACTGTTAGTCGCATCTTGGCTTTCCAACCAGAGCGCGGTTTAGAAATTGGTTGTGGTACAGGTTTGTTACTCTCCAGGGTAGCAAAGCATTGTCTTGAATATTGGGCAACGGATTATTCCCAGGGGGCGATAAATTATGTTGAACAGGTTTGCAATGCCGTTGAAGGTTTAGAACAGGTTAAGTTAGTCTGTCAAACGGCGGATAATTTTGAGGGCATTCCCCCGCGTCAATTTGATACCGTCGTCTTAAATTCGATTATTCAGTATTTTCCCAGTGTGGATTATCTGTTACAGGTACTGGAAGGGGCGATCAATGTCATTGGCGAGCGAGGTCAGATTTTTGTCGGGGATGTGCGGAGTTTACCGCTATTAGAGCCATATCATGCGGCTGTGCAATTAGCCCAAGCTTCTGATTCCAAAACCGTTGAACAATGGCAACAACAGGTGCGTCAAAGTGTAGCAGGTGAAGAAGAACTGGTCATTGATCCCACATTTTTCCTGGCTTTAAAACAACATTTTTCTCAAATTAGCTGGGTGGAAATTCAACCCAAACGGGGTGTAACTCACAATGAGTTAACTCAATTTCGCTATGATGTCACTCTCCATTTAGAGCCTATCAATAATCAATCATTATTGAGCAGTAATCCAACGGTAATTACCTGGTTAAATTGGCAACTTGAGCAACTGTCTTTAACACAAATTAAAGATAAATTATTGACAGAAAAACCTGAATTTTGGGGAATTCGTGGTATTCCTAATCAGCGAGTTGAACAGGCTCTAAAAATTTGGGAATGGGTGGAAAATGCCCCTGATGTTGAAACGGTTGAACAACTCAAAAAACTTCTCAAAGAACGAGTAGATACTGGTATTAATCCTGAACAGGTTTGGCAGTTAGCTGAGTCTTTAGGTTACACCGCTCACCTTAGTTGGTGGGAAAGTAGTCAAGACGGTTCCTTTGATGTCATTTTTCAGCGTAATTCAGTGTCAGAAGCCGTTTCAAAGCTTGCTTTTTGGGATGAAAAAGCCCTTAAAACAAAACCCTGGACTGATTACACTAACAACCCTCTGCGTGGTAAGTTAGTCCAAAAATTAATTCCTAAAGTACGAGAATTTCTGCAAGAAAAGCTACCCAGTTATATGGTTCCCCAGGCGTTTGTGTTGCTGGATTCCCTTCCTTTGACTCCCAATGGCAAGGTGGATCGTAAAGCATTGCCTTCTCCTGATGCGACGACTCGTAATTTGGCTAACAGTTTTGTCTTACCCCGCAATCCGATTGAAGCTCAACTTACTCAAATTTGGAGTGAAGTTTTGGGACTGGAACGTATTGGTGTTAAGGACAACTTTTTTGAATTGGGAGGACATTCTCTCTTGGCTACCCAGGTATTATCGAGAATTAATTCAGCTTTTAAACTTGATCTTTCTGTGCAAATTATGTTTGAATCACCGACGATTGCGGGCATTGCAAGCTATATTCAGGCCGTGGAATGGGCTGCCCAGGATAGCTCAGAGAGAAAGTTAAATCATGAAAATACTGAGGTAGTGGAGTTCTAAGTTATGACGAAAACGATTGTTAAATTTATCTGCTATCTACGGGATTTAGGCATTACTTTAGAAGCTGATGAAAACCGCCTCCGCGCTCAGGCTCCTGAAGGTGTTTTAACTGCTACCCTCCGTCAAGAAATTGGCGATCGTAAACCCGAATTACTACAATTTTTACAACGGGCTAAACAGTCTAAAAGTACCGATTATTTGCCCATTCAACCTGTTGCTAGAGACGGCCATTTACCTCTCTCTTTTGCTCAACAGCGTTTATGGTTTTTACATTATCTTTCTCCTGATAGTCGTTCCTACAATACCCTGGAAATATTGCAAATTGAGGGGAATCTTAATCTGGCTGTGCTAGAGCGAAGTTTGGGGGAATTAATTAACCGCCATGAAATTTTTAGGACAACATTCCCTACTGTTTCAGGGGAACCTATTCAGGCGATTGCGCCTCCTAGTTCTTTTTGCTTAAAGGTTGATAATTATCAGGATTTATACCCCAATGAACAATCCGCTAAAATTCAACAAGTAGCAGAACTAGAAGCAGGACAAGCTTTTGATTTAACAGTGGGGCTACTGATTCAGTTTAAGCTATTGCAATTGAGTCCCCAGAAGTCGGTGCTACTGTTGAAAATGCACCATATTATCTATGATGGTTGGTCTTTTGGGATTCTGATTCGGGAATTATCGGCTCTATACGAAGCCTTTCTCAACAACTTAAGCAATCCTCTACCTCCGTTGTCTATTCAGTATGCAGATTTTGCAGTTTGGCAACGTCAATATCTCTCAGGTGAGGTCTTAGATAAACAACTCAAATATTGGCAAGAACAGTTAGCAACAGTCCCTCCTGTTCTCACCTTGCCAACGGATCGGTCTCGTCCAGCAGTGCAAAGTTTTCGGGGCGGAGTTGAACGTTTTCAACTGGATCAAAATGTCACTCAAAGTCTTAAAAAGTTAGGTCAAGATCATGGCGCAACCCTCTTTATGACGTTGTTGGCCGCTTTCGCCGTTTTGCTATCTCGTTATAGTGGTCAATCAGATCTGCTGGTAGGTTCTCCGATCGCCAATCGTAATCAAGCAGCGATCGAACCTTTAATTGGGTTTTTTGCTAACACTTTGGCTTTAAGAATTAATTTATCAGAAAATCCCAGTTTTTTAGAATTATTAGAACAAGTTAAACAGACAACTTTAGAGGGTTATGCTCACCAAGACCTACCCTTCGAGATGTTAGTAGAAAAGCTACAACTTGACCGTGATTTGAGCAGAAATCCTTTAGTACAAGTCATGTTTGCGCTACAAAATACCTCTCAAGATACTTGGAATCTTTCGGGTTTAAGTATTGAAAGTTTATCTTTATCAGTGGAAGAAACTGTCAGATTTGATCTAGAAGTAAACTGCTGGCAAAATTCAGAAGGTTTAGCAATAGATTGGATTTACAGCAGAGATTTATTTGACACTGCAACAATTGCAAGAATGGGAGAACATTTTCAAAATTTAGTTCAGGCAATCATACTCAATCCAAAAGCTACAGTTAAAGAACTTCCTTTATTAACACCCAAGGAACGTGAGCAATTATTAATATCTTGGAATAATAGCAAGACTGATTATCCTCAAGAGCAGTGTATTTATCAATTATTTGAAGCACAAGTTGAACGGACTCCAAAGGCGATCGCAGTGGTATTTGAGGAGCAATCATTAACATACACTGAATTAAACCATCGCGCTAATCAGTTAGCCCATTATTTACAAACTTTAGGCGTGGGAGCAGAAGTCTTAGTCGGTATTTCCCTAGAACGTTCTTTAGAGATGATTATCGGCTTATTAGGGATTCTCAAGGCGGGTGGTGCTTATCTCCCTCTTGCTCCTGACTATCCCACTGAACGTCTTCTATTTATGTTAGAAGATAGTCAAGCTTCTTTTTTGATTACCCACAGTTCTTTATTAGCAAAATTGCCTCCCTATCAAGCAACTCTTATTTGTTTAGATGAGATTGAAGAGCAAATTGCTCAATATTGTCAAGATAATCTTCAATGTCAGTTAACTCCTGCCAATTTAGCTAACGTTATTTATACCTCTGGCTCTACGGGTAAGCCTAAAGGGGTGATGGTTGAACATCGGGGCTTAGTTAACTTAGCGAGTTCTCAAATTCAATCTTTTGCAGTCAACCATAACAGTCGTGTTCTGCAATTTGCTTCTTTTAGTTTTGATGCTTGTATTTCAGAAATTTTGATGACTTTTGGTTCTGGAGCGACGCTTTATCTTGCTCAAAAAGATGCTTTATTACCGGGTCAACCTTTAATTAAAAACTTGCAAGAGTGTGAGATTACCCATGTGACTTTACCCCCTTCAGCTTTAGCTGTTTTACCAAAAGAATCGTTACCAAATTTACAAACTTTAATTGTGGCGGGTGAAGCTTGTCCTCTCGATTTGGTGAAACAATGGTCGGTGGGAAGAAACTTTTTTAATGCTTATGGGCCAACGGAAGCGAGTGTTTGTGCCACAATTGCACAATGTAGTCAAGATGATTTAATAGTGACGATTGGTCAGGCGATCGCCAATGTCCAAATTTATATTTTAGATGCCTTTTTACAGCCGGTGCCGGTGGGAGTTTCAGGAGAGTTATACATTGGTGGAGTTGGGGTGGCAAGGGGCTATTTAAATCGTCCTGAATTAACGGCGGAAAGGTTTATTCCTAATCCTTTTGATCCCCCCCTAACCCCCCTTAAAAAAGGGGGAGATAAGAGCTATGAAACTTTTAAAAAGGGGGTAGAGCAACCATCAAAACTCTATAAAACGGGAGATTTAGCTCGTTATTTACCCGATGGCAATATTGAATATTTAGGACGCATTGACAATCAGGTAAAAATTCGCGGTTTTCGCATTGAGTTAGGAGAAATTGAAGCGGTTCTGAGTCAATGTCCCGATGTGCAAAATACGGCGGTAATTGTCCGTGAAGATACTCCTGGCGATAAGCGCTTAGTTGCCTATGTGGTTCTTACTTCCAACTCCCAGATAACTACTAGCGAACTGCGTCAATTTTTGGCGAATCAATTACCCGCCTATCTTGTTCCTAATACCTTTGTTATTTTAGATGATTTGCCCCTAACCCCCAGTGGCAAATGCGATCGCCGTTCCTTACCTATACCCGAAACACAAGCGTTATCAAATGACTATATTGCCCCTAAATCTCCCACTGAAGAAATTCTGGCTCAAATATGGGGGCAAGTTCTCAAGATAGAAAGAGTCAGCAGAGAAGATAATTTCTTTGAATTGGGGGGGCATTCCCTTTTGGCTACCCAGGTAATGTCCCGTCTGCGTGAAACTTTTCAAGTCGAATTACCTTTGCGTAGTCTCTTTACCGCTCCCACTATTGCTGAATTGGCCCTAACAATTGAGCAATCTCAGCAAACCATTGCTGCTCCCCCCATCCTAACCAGAAACGACAGTGCTAACCTCCCGTTATCTTTTGCTCAACAACGTTTATGGTTTCTGGATCAATTAGAACCTAACAGCGCCTTTTATCATGTAGGGGGAGCCGTAAGACTAGAAGGAACATTAAATATTACTGCCTTAGAGCAAAGCTTAAAAGAAATTATTAACCGTCATGAAGCTTTACGCACAAATTTTATAATGGTTAATGGTCAAGCCACTCAAATTATTCACCCTACTATTAATTGGCGATTGTCTGTTGTTGATTGTCAAAATTTAACCGACACTCAATCTCTGGAAATTGCGGAAGCTGAAAAGCCCTTTAATCTTGCTCAAGATTGCTTATTTCGTGCTACTTTATTCGTGCGATCACCGCTAGAATATCATCTACTCGTGACCATGCACCATATTGTTAGCGATGGCTGGTCAATTGGAGTATTTTTTCAAGAACTAACTCATCTTTACGCTGTCTATAATCAGGGTTTACCCTCATCTTTAACGCCTATTAAAATACAATATGCTGATTTTGCGGTCTGGCAACGGAATTGGTTACAAGGTGAAATTTTAAGTAATCAATTGAATTATTGGCGCGAACAATTAGCAAATGCTCCTGCTTTTTTACCTTTACCGACAGATAGACTCAGACCAGCAATCCAAACTTTTATTGGTTCTCATCAAGAATTTAAACTTTCTCAGCCATTAAGCCAAAAATTGAATCAACTCAGTCAGGAGCATAGAGTCACTTTATTTATGACTCTCCTGGCTGCTTTCGCTACCTTACTTTACCGTTATACAGGACAAGCAGATATTTTAGTTGGTTCTCCTATTGCTAACCGTAATCGTAAGGAAATTGAGGGATTAATCGGCTTTTTTGTTAATACATTAGTTCTGAGATTGAGTTTAGATAATGATTTAAGTTTTCAAAATTTGCTAAACCATGTTAGAGAGGTTTCTTTAGCAGCCTACGCCCATCAAGATTTACCTTTTGAAATGTTAGTAGAAGCACTACACCCTCAACGAGATCTCAGTCATACCCCTTTATTTCAGGTAATGTTTGTTTTGCAAAATACACCAGTGGCTGATCTAGAACTTAAAAATGTAAAGGTTTGTCCTCTACCGATGGAAAATAAGACTGCTAAATTTGATTTAACCTTATCAATGGAGAATCTAGAGGAAGGATTGATTGGGGTTTGGGAATATAACACCGATCTATTTAATAGCTCAACCATTGAGCGAATGAATGGACATTTTGTCACCTTGTTAGAAGATATTGTTGCTAATCCTACGGAGTCAGTTTTACGATTGTCCTTACTAACAGAAGAGGAAAAACTGCAATTATTGATTAAAAATCAGGGTGTTCAATTTGATTATCCTCAAGAGCAGTGCATCCATCAATTATTTGAAGCGCAAGTTGAACGGACTCCCGATGCGATCGCCGTCGTCTTTGAGGAGCAATCATTAACCTACAGTGAATTAAATTGTCGCGCTAATCAGTTAGCCCATTACTTACAAACTTTAGGAATTGGGCCAGAGGTCTTAGTCGGTATTTCCCTAGAACGTTCTTTAGAAATGATTATCGGCTTATTAGCCATTCTCAAGGCGGGTGGTGCTTATGTCCCTCTTGATCCAGACTATCCCACTGAACGTCTTCTATTTATGTTAGAAGATAGTCAAGCTTCTTTTTTGATTACCCACAGTTCTTTATTAGCAAAATTGCCTGCTTCTCAAGCAACTCTTATTTGTTTAGATGAGATTGAAGAGCAGATTTCTCAATATTCTCAAGATAATCTTCAAAACGGACTAACTGTTTCTAATTTAGCCAATGTGATTTACACCTCTGGTTCTACAGGGAAACCGAAGGGGGTAATGGTTGAACATAAAGGTTTAGTTAACTTAGCTCTTGCTCAAATTCAATCTTTTGCCGTCAACCATAACAGTCGTGTTCTGCAATTTGCTTCTTTTAGTTTTGATGCTTGTATTTCAGAAATTTTGATGACTTTTGGTTCTGGAGCGACGCTTTATCTTGCTCAAAAAGATGCTTTATTACCTGGTCAACCTTTAATTAAAAACTTGCAAGAGTGTGAGATTACCCATGTGACTTTACCCCCTTCCGCTTTAGCTGTTTTACCAAAAGAATCGTTACCAAATTTACAAACTTTAATTGTGGCGGGTGAAGCTTGTCCTCTCGATTTGGTGAAACAATGGTCGGTGGGAAGAAACTTTTTTAATGCTTATGGGCCAACGGAAGCGAGTGTTTGTGCCACAATTGCACAATGTAGTCAAGATGATTTAATAGTGACGATTGGTCAGGCGATCGCCAATGTCCAAATTTATATTTTAGATGCCTTTTTACAGCCGGTGCCGGTGGGAGTTTCAGGAGAGTTATACATTGGTGGAGTTGGGGTGGCAAGGGGCTATTTAAATCGTCCTGAATTAACGGCGGAAAGGTTTATTCCTAATCCTTTTGATCCCCCCCTAACCCCCCTTAAAAAAGGGGGAGATAAGAGCTATGAAACTTTTAAAAAGGGGGTAGAGCAACCATCAAAACTCTATAAAACGGGAGATTTAGCTCGTTATTTACCCGATGGCAATATTGAATATTTAGGACGCATTGACAATCAGGTAAAAATTCGCGGTTTTCGCATTGAGTTAGGAGAAATTGAAGCGGTTCTGAGTCAATGTCCCGATGTGCAAAATACGGCGGTAATTGTCCGTGAAGATACTCCTGGCGATAAGCGCTTAGTTGCCTATGTGGTTCTTACTTCTGACTCCCAGATAACTACTAGCGAACTGCGTCAATTTTTGGCGAATCAATTACCCGCCTATCTTGTTCCTAATACCTTTGTTATTTTAGATAATTTACCCTTAACTCCCAATGGTAAATGCGATCGCCGTTCCTTACCGCTTCCTGATGATCAGACCAGAAAAAATATTCCTAAAATTGGCCCGCGTAATTTAGTGGAATTACAATTAGCTCAAATCTGGTCAGAGATTTTAGGCATTAATGATATTGGTATTCAGGAAAACTTCTTTGAATTAGGCGGTCATTCTTTGTTAGCAGTCAGTCTGATCAATCGTATTGAACAAAAGTTAGATAAACGTTTACCATTAACCAGTCTTTTTCAAAATGGAACCATAGCAAGTCTAGCTCAATTACTAGCGCAAGAAACAACTCAGCCAGCCTCTTCACCGTTGATTGCTATCCAGTCTCAAGGTAATAAGACCCCATTTTTTGCTGTTCATCCCATTGGTGGTAATGTGCTGTGTTATGCCGATTTAGCTCGTAATTTAGGAACGAAACAGCCGTTTTATGGATTACAATCATTAGGGCTAAGTGAATTAGAAAAAACTGTAGCCTCTATTGAAGAAATGGCAATGATTTATATTGAAGCAATACAAACTGTTCAAGCCTCTGGTCCCTACTATTTAGGAGGTTGGTCAATGGGAGGAGTAATTGCCTTTGAAATCGCCCAACAATTATTGACCCAAGGTCAAGAAGTTGCTTTACTGGCTTTAATAGATAGTTATTCTCCCAGTTTACTTAATTCAGTTAATAGGGAGAAAAATTATGCTAATTCCCTGACAGAAGAATTTAATGAAGATCTCAATATTGCCTATTCTTTCATCAGAGATTTAGCAAGTATATTTAATCAAGAAATCTCTTTCTCTGGGAGTGAACTTGCTCATTTTACATCAGACGAATTACTAGACAAGTTTATTACTTGGAGTCAAGAGACGAATCTTTTGCCGTCAGATTTTGGGAAGCAGCAGGTTAAAACCTGGTTTAAAGTTTTCCAGATTAATCACCAAGCTTTGAGCAGCTATTCTCCCAAGACGTATCTGGGTAGAAGTGTTTTCTTAGGAGCGGAAGACAGTTCTATTAAAAATCCTGGTTGGCATCAAGTAATCAATGACTTGCAATCTCAATGGATTAGCGGCGATCACTACGGTTTAATTAAAAATCCAGTCCTCGCTGAAAAACTCAATAGCTACCTAGCCTAAAACCCACATTCCGCAGATATTTAA
>Ga0209229_10000251_pt1 | contig 21404 bp, 19 predicted proteins | sample SanBayMetagenome_FD_187466 | JGI IMG/M metagenome (GOLD analysis project Ga0209229, IMG submission 187466) | Freshwater and sediment microbial communities from dead zone in Sandusky Bay, Ohio, USA (SPAdes) (version 2) | ecosystem: Environmental > Aquatic > Freshwater > Lentic > Sediment... | reverse complement strand
TATAGCTGCGTCGTTCAGAACTAATTTGCCAAGCCCTTTCTCCAGGGACCGAAAAGCAATCAGGATATGTGCCATGGGAACACCGATGTTGCGTAGCACGGTGGAGTCGGTCAGATCTCTTTGCAACCGAGAGATGGGCAACTTGTTAGATAGATGATCCAGTATGGCATTTGCCATTCCCAGGTTTCCTTCGGCATTCTCAAAATCGATGGGGTTGACTTTATGTGGCATGGCGGAGGAACCCACTTCGCCGGCTTTCGTCTGCTGTTTGAAATAATCCATTGAGATGTAAGTCCAAATATCTCGGCACAGGTCGATCAGAATGTTGTTGATGCGCCGCATGTTGTCGAGCTGAGCAGCCAGTCCGTCATAATGCTCGATCTGCGTAGTGTATTGCTGACGAACCAGTCCCAGCGATTCCAAGAAATCATTACCGAATTTCACCCAATCGTATTTTGGGAATGCGGCATGATGTGCATTGAAATTACCGGTAGCACCTCCGAACTTTCCTGAAAATGGAATGGTCAGAAACAGTTCGATCTGATTTTGCAATCGCTCAACGAATACATGTATCTCTTTTCCTAAGCGGGTCGGACTGGCAGGTTGTCCATGCGTTCGGGCCAACAGCGGTATCTCCCGCCATTCATCTGCCAATAGCCCTAGTTCAGTTTTCAAGTTCAATAAAGCAGGCAGGTATTCGAATTCGATCGCCTGCTTCCAGGAAAGCGGTACGGCCGTGTTGTTGATGTCTTGTGAAGTGAGTCCGAAATGTACCCATTCGACCCATTTTTCTCCTCCATTTTGTTCCAATATCTCCTTCAAGAAATATTCCACGGCCTTCACGTCGTGATTCGTGGTTTTTTCAATGGCTTTGATGGCCGCTGCATCTTCGAGGGTGAATTCGTTAACACATTTCCGAAGTGATTTCTGTGTCGTTGGCGTAAGGGTGATGAATTTTCGTTTATGTAAAAACAATAAATACTCAACCTCCACGTGCACGCGGTACCGGATCAGCCCGAATTCAGAGAAATATTCGGCCAGCGAGGATGTTTGTCTGCGATAACGGCCGTCGATGGGTGATAGCGCGGTCAGTGTAGATAGGTCCATAGTAGAGGGGTTGATTCGTACCTTTGCGTTCCAAATTTAACTCAATTGGAGAAGATACGGGTAGGAGCGGTCAGTTATCGAAATGCTAAGCCTTTGGTTTACGGCTTAGAGCTGCCGGAGATGACTAATATCATTGAACTATCGTTCGATTATCCCGCACGTCTGGTCGAGCAGTTAAAAATTGGTACGATAGACGTAGGTCTGATTCCTGTGGCAGCCATAAATCGAATTCCAGGCGCCAAGGTCGTCGGCCGGCATGGTATCGCGGCTGATGGGGCGGTCGGGTCGGTTGCGTTATTCAGTCACTGCCCAATGGAGCAGATCGAGGTAATTCTATTGGACTATCAAAGCCGTACCTCTGTCGCTTTGGCTAGGTTTCTTTTGCGGAATCACTGGAAAAAAAATGTTCGCTTTTTGGCTTCGCAGGGTGATGAATACATGAATGAGATCAGGGGCAAAACAGGTGGCTTGATAATTGGAGACCGTGCTCTGGTAAGCGCAAGTAAGTTTCCGTACATGTACGACCTGGCTAGTGCCTGGAAACAACATACAGGATTGCCGTTCGTATTCGCAGTATGGGTGACTACCCTCGAACTATCGCCTTCCTTTTTGATGGATTTTGAAAGAGCCAATGAAATAGGACTGAATCGCATTGGAATGCTGGCTGAAGAGTGGGCCTTGCCCGGTGTTGATATGCTCTCCTATTTTAAGGATAAAATCCGTTACGAGCTGGATGCTCAGATGCAGGAGGGGTTGCAATTATTTCTAAATAATTTGGAGGATCCTGCCTGCGCAGGTGATTGACGTCCCTGTTTCTTTGCTGAGTTACTCAATTGTTAGATATTTGATATTCATACATGATTCATCGATTTATAAATTCATTGATTCGGCCGTTTGGCTGGAAGTTGGATAGGTTGCCTGTTTCTGCTTTGCCAGTTGATTTTGATGATTGGCATTTGTCGGTATGGAGAAAAGTAGCCCCCTATACGATGACCAGTCCCGAGCGTATTTATGGGTTGGTGGAGTCGGTCCGTTACATACAGCGTTACAAGATTCCGGGCGCAATCGTTGAGTGTGGGGTTTGGAAAGGTGGTAGCATGCTGGCCTGTGCCGAAACTTTGTTGCATGTAGGGGAGTGTGGAAGGGACTTATTCCTATATGATACTTTCGAGGGAATGCCTCCACCTGATCAGGTTGATGAGACCATAAATAATCGAAAAGCGTCTCAATTGTTGGATCAAAATACCGACAAAACGGCCAACCTTATCTGGGCTTACTCCAACTTGGAGGAGGTGCAAACTACTATTCAGTCTTCCGGATATCCAACCGATAAAATTCACTATGTGGTTGGGAAAGTGGAAGAAACCATCCCGACTACGATTCCGCAACAGATCGCATTACTTCGATTGGATACGGATTGGTACTCTTCCACTCGTCATGAGTTGATACACTTGTTTCCAAGGTTAGTGTCTGGTGGGGTCCTTATCATTGATGATTATGGATACTGGAAAGGCGCACGCAAGGCGGTAGATGAGTATTTTGCTCAAACTGGGATTCCAATCTTGCTAGCTCGTATGGACGACACTGGTCGTATGGCAATCAAATCGTAAAGTCAGAACGGCATGTCAATGAGTCCCGAGTTCAATCCCAATCTGTTTTCACCGGTATACTTGATCCGTACTCGTCTTTTGCAACACATTCGTTCCATGGCGCCGTCGCTAAAGGGAGACCTGTTGGATTTTGGTTGTGGCTCAAAACCTTATCAATCACTATTCCGTGTGCGATCATACACCGGCGTCGATTTTGAGGGACCGGGCCATTCGCATGAGGACGAGTCAATCGATCATTTCTATGATGGGGAGACACTTCCTTTTCCGGCTGACCGTTTCGACTCTATTTTTTCGTCGGAGGTTTTTGAGCATATTTTCAATCTGCCTCAAATTTTGCCTGAGTTGTACCGTGTGCTACGTCCTGGTGGTCGCATGCTCATTACTTGTCCATTCGCCTATTGTGAACACGAGGTGCCGAATGATTATGCGCGCTACAGTTCTTTTGCCATGCGTTCGATGTTAGAAGGGGCTGGCTTCACCGTTTTACAGTTAGAGAAGTCTGGCAATGCAGTGGAAACCATTTGGCAATTGCACATCATATATTGGCAGCAGTATATTATTTCGCGTTTGGAAAAAATTCCTATAGTCAGGCAAGTAGCTAGAATGTTCATTTATGGTTCATTCAATGTGTTTGCGATCCTTTCGAGCAAGCTGTTGCCGCTTTCACGAAATCTCTACCTGAATAATGTAGTGTTGGTTGAAAAACCCGATAGGACATGAAAATAGCAGTGATTTCCATGATCCGTGATGGTTGGGGTGGGAGTGAGGAGTGGTGGGCTTCGATGGCACGATATGCACTTTCTAAAGGTGATCAGGTAGCCCATTCATATATAGCAGTTGTCAATCAGTCTGATCGTAAAGATGAATTGCGTCGTATGGGGCTGCGGGAGTTTCCCAGAAATACCCTGGTTCAGCCGGGCCTTCCAATTCCACTGCGTTGGTGGAAAAAAATCAAGTTGTTTATATTATCCGTTTTTAACAATCCCTATACGACACTTTTTGAATGGAAACCAGATGTTGTTATTTACAATGGCACCTGTTATTCTGTTGCTGAGGAGCATTTTCTTTTTCGACCCTTACAGAGAAGTGGAGCTGCTTTTATATACATAGGGCATTATTGTGAGGAACAGTTGATTCCAATGTCCTACGTTGCTAAGCAGCGAATAAAGCGATTCTATCAAAGGGCCAGTATCATATTTATTACTTCAAAGCGAAATATACTGGTCGCCTCCAAGCAATTAGGTGTAGATCTCAGCAGTGCGAAGAGTTTTCGCAACCCAATTAACATGCCTAGTTCGGATATACTACCCTTTCCGAAAGATGAGGTTGCTCAGTTTGCGATGGTAGGTAATTTGAGGGTATTGCATAAAGGACAAGATTTGGCGCTAAGGGCTTTATCTTCTCCCGCTTGGCTAAAAAGAGAATGGCGGCTAAATATCTATGGTGCCGGATCCGATGAACAAATGCTTCGGGCCATGACCTTCGAGCTGGGAATTGACAAGCGGGTCGTATTTCATGGTGTTAGCCAGAATATTAGAGATATTTGGTCGTCCAATCAAATCCTTCTGATGCCATCCCGTATGGAGGGAATGCCGCTGGCTGTTGTGGAGGCGATGCTTTGCGGGAGACCTACAGTCTTAACCGATGTAGGGGGGCATAGAGAGTGGGTCTCATGTGGGACGGAGGGTTGGGTTGTAAAAGAATTAACAGTTGCTTCTTATCGGGAGGCCTTAGAAGCAGCCTGGGAAGCCCGGGGTAGTTGGGAGCTCATTGGTGTGAATGCACACAAAAAAGCGATTAGTTTGTACGATCCTGAACCTGGGCAAACTTTTTACCTAGCTCTAAAAGAAGCAATTAAGTAGTGAAAAAAATTCTTTTTGTATTTGGTACTCGACCGGAAGCCATCAAGATGGCACCACTCATTCATGCTTTTCAGCAGCGAGGAACTTTTCGCGTAGAGATCTGCCTGACCGGTCAGCATCGGGAGATGTTGGAACAGGTGCTCTCTTTCTTCTCAATCAAGGCCGATTATGATCTTCAGTTGATGCAGCCTGGACAGGATCTTTCCAGCTTGACTGCTCGGGCGATAATGGGTCTTCATTCCGTGATGCAGCAGGCACATCCGGATTTTGTATTGGTTCAGGGCGATACCACCTCAGCCTACGTGGGAGCCTTGGTTTCTTTCTATCATCAAATTCCGGTAGGCCATGTTGAGGCCGGACTGCGTAGCGGTCAGAAATATTCGCCTTTCCCGGAGGAGTTGAACCGAAAAATGGCGGGCATCATCGCCGATTTTCATTTTGCACCAACCAGTCAGGCAGCACAGAACTTGCGGTTGGAAAATATTACGGAAAACGTTTTTGTTACCGGGAATACTGTTATTGATGCCTTGCAGTGGGGGCTACAGAAAGTTCGTACGGAGCCGGTTTGGGGAGAGCCTTTTTCCTCCTTGTTGGGTGATCAGCGGCTCGTTTTGATTACCGGTCATCGAAGGGAAAGTTTCGGTAATGGGTTTGAGCAGATCTGCCAGGCCATCGCTCGACTGTCCAATGCTTTTCCCGATGTGAAATGGGTGTATCCAGTTCATCTGAATCCCGAAGTACAACGGCCTGTGAATACGATCCTCAGCAACTTGCCCAATGTGCATTTGATCAAACCCGTTGATTACCCGGAAATGATCTGGTTGATCGATCGCTGTGAGCTCGTTCTTACTGACTCTGGAGGCATTCAGGAGGAAGCACCTTCACTTGGGAAACCGGTACTCGTGATGCGATCCGTCACAGAACGTATGGAAGGTGTGCATGCGGGTACCGCGCGTCTGGTTGGTAGTGATTCCGAGATTATTTTCAAGGAGACTTACCGGTTGCTCAATGATAAACAGGCATACGACGAAATGGCGCGGGCAGTAAATCCTTATGGAGATGGTCAGAGCGCCATTCGGATTATGGAAATTATTGAACATCATTTATGAAACCCCTCGTATCAATTATACTGCCAACCTATAATGGGGAACGTTACTTGGCTTCTGCTATCAACAGCTGTCTTGCCCAAACTATGACGGATTGGGAATTGATCATTGTAGATGATTGTTCAACTGATCGTACTCCGGAGATCATTCACTCCTTTCAACAAAAAGATCAGCGAATCCGTTGTATTAGAAATGGAAAAAATCTAAAACTACCGTCCTCGTTAAACGTCGGTTCAGTGGCATCAAATGGAAGGTATCTTACCTGGACTTCTGACGATAATCTTTATTCGCCTGCTGCGTTGTTGATGATGATACGGAAACTGGAACAAGATAATTCAGTTGGGCTTGTCTATGCTGACTATACGCTTATTAACGATGCTGGAAATGTGATCGGCGAGAAGCGATTTGGTGACATAAATCAGAGTAGGGTTTCATGGAAAGGATGCGGTGCCTGTTTTCTTTATCGATCTGAATTACATCACCAAGTAGGGGGGTACGATCCTTCCGCGTTTCTGATAGAGGACTACGATTTCTTCCTGCGCGCCTCTTTGATCACCCGATTTGCGTATTTACCCACTACAGATCTTTATCTGTATCGACATCATGCCGAATCGCTTACTTCATTGTATGGTTTTTATAACATTGATCTCCAAAAAATTGTCATTGAGAGGCAATTGAGCAGGTTATTGCGTGCAGAGCCCCGTAGCGATCATGCCCGCTGGTTGCGCAAGTTTGCTATCTATTACGGTGTACAAAAGGGTAACGTGAAACGCATGAACCATTATTTGGAGTTACTATTTAATGAATCAATTGTTCAAGGGCTGCTCACCTCTATGTACATCCCAATGAAGCGTCTTTTGATTAGTGTTTCTGTTTGGTTGGCTTTGCCGCGCGGTGTAGTCGGTGGAATATTCAACCGTAATGACCAAGTTGAATGATCAATAATTCTTCCGCTATGATGGTTTCTGTCATTATCATCAATTATAATACTTTTCGGCTTACATCCGCCTGCATCCGAAGCGTATATGCACATTCGCATGCGGTTGCTTTTGAGGTGATTTTAGTGGATAATGCCTCGAGCGAATGTGATCCAAGCGATTTCCTGATTGAATTTCCAAAATTGAAATTAGTTCGATCTGATAAGAATTCTGGCTTTGCCGGCGGTAACAATATAGGGCTTGCGCAAGCCACGGGCGACTACATTCTTCTGCTCAATAGTGATACTGAATTTAAAGAGGACAGTATTGAAAATGTCTATCAGAAATTCATCAAATTGCCAACGCCCGGATTGCTGGGTTGCAGGATGATCTACCCACAAGGGCAAGTACAATATACGGCTCGCCGCTTTAGAAGCATTGCTTGGGAGTGCTTAGACCTTTTTCGTTTCATTCCCTTTTGTATGTCCTATGCAGTTCGATCCCGACGAATGCTGGGAAAATATTTCCGTCATGATGTGGATCTTGAATGCGATTGGCTAAATGGCGCTTTCCTTTTCTTTAAAAAAAGCCTGCTTGATTCCTTTTCTAATAAAAAACTGGATGATCGATTTTTCATGTATGCCGAAGATCAATTATGGTGTGAGCAAGCGAAGGAGGCAGGTTTTCGGAACTATTTTATAGCCGATACCACGATCGTGCATGTAAATTCAGGCAGTAGCTCCGTACGTAAACAACTTTCCAACCGATCAACCATGTTCCGTCATGAACTAGCGATCATGCGCCGAAGAAAAGGGATGGGGTTCTACTACGGCTGTTTTTATCTGATCTATGGGCTAAAGGAGCAAAGCCGAAATGCGATCAAGTGGGTCCTTTATCAATTAACGGGTCGGTTGATTCGCTAACAGGGCCGGGATTTTCTGGATGATATTTCCCCAGTAATATTTTTGGTAATAAGTGTCGGGTGTTTGGTGATGCTGATTACAGGCTTCCACTACTTTGGAAGAAAACATATCCCAATCATTATCAGCCGTGATGATCAGTTTATCGCCGCAGACCTCGGGATCGATGCCTGTGGATCCAGTTAGTGACGAAACAACGGTGGTATCCAGTCCAATCGCTTCTACCATTTTGGTTTTAATACCACCTCCGCTAAGTACTGGATTCAAAAAGACATCAGCTGCCTTGAAATAAGTTTCAATATCGGGTACAAATCCGGCGTAAATGATACGCTGGCTCCGGTAGGCAGCTAGTTCTGCATATTTACTCGGCAGGTTTTTTCCGCAAATAATCAAACGGTAGGAAAATCCTGGCTTCAATTGTAGGTTTGGATTGATGTGATTTAGCAGATCATCCAGTGCTTGTTGATTGGGTGGGTAGTTTAATAGTCCATTAAAAAGCAAAATATGCTCTTCTTCGCTGATACCATATTGTTCTCGGATGAGTTGCCGGCAATGGGAGCGATCTGTCGGATGTTCACGTTGCGTAATCCCCAGTGGCATTACATCACATTTGCCTTGGTCCAACTGCCATTCTTTAGAAGCTGTTTCTAAATCCTGTTGGGAAATGAAATAGTTGTAATCTACTGAACGTAAACAAGCTTTTTCATAAATCCGAAGGATTGGCCACCACCATTTACCGGTCGACCGAAAACGCTGGTATTCGATGTTGTGGCTGTGAACGATGGTAAAAAGATTGAATTTTTTTTGGATCAGCCGAGCTAGCCAGTGGTAATATGGATGGATCCAAATGATGCAATCAAACCGTTCACTCCGGATCAGTCGCCCAAGACGACCGATCAATCGGAAATCGATATATCGGAAAAACGAATCAGACAACCAGGGCAGTAATTCATACCCCTTTGCCAGCTGGGCTTCATTCGTTTTTGTGCTGACTACCGTAAGTGATACTTCTTGTGCCAGGTATTCATTGAACTGCGCGATTGTTTTTTGCCCGCCCGAAAAAAAAGGCAAGTAAGGGTAGGGGGCTATGACCAGGACTCGCTTCATTCCGGTTTCATTCGTTGTTCAGTATGCCAGGCCATGAATAAACTGCCAAGTAGAATCAGTAATATTAAGGCCGAACTGGCATAGGAAATGTTATTGCCGGTCTTAAATGACTGTGGCTCGAAAATGAATTTGATCTCGTGTTTACCCGAAGGAACCGGCATCCCTCGTAGCACATAATTGGTTTTGAAATAGTCAGTCGCCTTTCCATCGATATAGGCGTTCCATCCTTTAGCGTAATGGATTTCACTGAACACGGCGAATTGGGGGGTGCTAGATTCAACATTGTAGATCAGCGTGTCATTATTGATCCTTGCCAAACCGATCCGTGCTGTACTGTCAAATGAGGGGCTGAATGAAGCTAATTTTTTAGGATCGTCTAGTTCCACAATAGCTGAATCACGCAAAGGCATCATGCCAATCGATTGAAGGGCTTCCACCGGATCTTTTGTTATCCGTATGCCTTTGACCAGCCAGGCAGCACCAAGTGTAGTGGGGCGAAGAACAGCTGTATCAGCCCCAGTGAACGGACTTTGACGTAACATGTATTTCGCGTCGAGCATGTCCAGTACCTGTGAATTGATATTGTTAGACATATATCGGTCGATCAGGTCTTGATAGATCCGAAGCTTCGCCGGATGATAGCCACCGATGGATCGATGAAAGTAGGAGGTGCGTGATTCAGTATACGGATCGCTCAGCATATTAAATACGCGAAAATGCGGATCCGCATCTGCTTTGAGTTGTTGATCGAGCGCGCTGGGATTGAAGTTCTGCGTCTCATAGCTGCTACTATCTACATACGCCTCTTCGCTCAGGTATTTTTTGCCGACAACAAACAGGTCTGCCGTAGATACGATAGCTAATATCCCCACCGCCCACACCGGCTTTATCCAATTTCGTGAATACAAAAACAAAACACCGAGTACAAGTACCAGGAACCCGGCATAACGCCAAACCTGACTCATGTACATTTCAGCACGATCTGCTTTCAATCCGGATACAATCAGTTGGTTGATCTCTTTAGAGCCCGAGGCGTCAAATGCAAAATCCATGACTTGCTGATCAAAGGCAGCTCCATAATCCATGAACCAACCCATCAATAGAAAAAGTCCTAGTGAACTGCCGGATATGATCAGGATTTTTTGGAACTGTTTTTTCAGTTCATCCGAACTCATTTTGAAAAGGATCTGGTGAAGTGCCAACACAGCAGTTAAAGGCAAGGCGAATTCCACGATGGTCAGCGCCATTGAGGGGGCTCTGAATTTGTTGTAGAGGGGAAGATATTCAAATAGGAATTCATTCATGGAAGGCAGGTACTTTCCCCAAGACAGCAAGATGCTGAGGAGGGATGCAGCAAGTAGTCCCCATCGGATCGGTGATTTGATCAGGACAAAACCGATCAGTGCGAGAATACAGGTGATGGCTCCCACATAGGGTGGGCCAGAGGTGCCTTCAACAATTCCGCCCCAGTATTTTGGCATCTGACTGGCAATTTGCAGGGCATTGCTTTCCGGGATTCCTCTTTCCGTGAGTTTCGTGATCACATTAGAGCTCTCGCCAAGTGGTTCGGCACTGCTGCTTCCGAAGGCATCTGGCATAGCTAATACGGCTGTCTCTGCTTTTCCGAGGCTGTATCGGAAGGCATAGTCATAGTCCAGTCCGGTCGTTTTTGCCTTGGTCACGGTATCACCATTGATCTGCAGGTTTTTACCCCCCCGCATGGTGAACTTGCTGTATTCGGAAGTGGTCATCAAAATCAATGCATTGCCCGCAAGTCCAAGCGCAGCAGCCGCTAATCCGATGGCTATCACTCGGCCTGTATGCTTCCATTCCTTGTTCTTGATCCAGGTATACAGATAGGCGAAGAAGATCGCTGCAGCGATGAGAATGGCGTAATACGTGATCTGGAAGTGATTCACTGCTATCTGCTGAAAGATTCCGTAGGTGGTTAGGGCCGTACCGAGCCAATATCTTTTTTCAAAAAGAGCTAGGATGCCCGCAAACATCAATGGCAAAAAAGCCAGGGCCCACATTTTGGATTCGTGTCCGGCGCCGATGATGATCGGATTGTAGGTAGAGAGCATGTAGGCTAATCCCCCGAACAAACCGATCCAGGGTGATAATCCGATAATTAACGTGAGGATATAGAAGCATGTTGCCGCCAGGAATAGAAAATGCATTGGTTTTGGCAAACCGAGTGAAAAAATATTCACGAAATTGGGCAATATCGAATCACCTTCCATGGCCACCTGATAGTTCGGCATGCCACTGAATAGATTGGGATTCCAGAGCGGGAAATGACCATATTTATCTTTGTATTCGAATGCATTCTGGGCCATGCCTTTCCATCCTACGATGTCGTGTTGATCGAGGACTTGTCCGTCCAATACCGGTTTACAGAATAACACAGCAACCAGCAGGAAGCTTAACAATACCAATCCGTGCGGCAGTAGTTTCTTCGGAGAAAGCAGGGTCATGGGAATGAATTTGAGTCGACAAATTAATGCTTATTTTAGCCATCTTCTACTCATGTTTTCGCTTTTCTTTTTTGCCCGACTAACCTTCCTTACCGGCCTTTTTTTTCTGGCTTCGTGGGGGCTCTTGTTATTGGATCATGATCTGCCCGCAGATCTGGTCTCGACCGTTCTCACAACCGGATTCGGTTTGGGGGCGCTGTTATTCCCCCTATTTAATTTGACTTGTTTGTGGCTTGCCCTTCGGGGGCAGTTACGGTCAAATCCGACTCCGCGTTGGCTCATTCTCGCCAACCTGTTGTGGTTGATCTTATTCATCACCTTTATACTTTATTTAAATGGTCCGAACTATCATCAACCATAAATCAACTCGCCTTTTTCTCATCCTTTCGGGATTTTTTGTCGCCAATGCGCTCATTGCTGAGATCATCGGCGTTAAAATATTCTCGCTCGAGAAGACATTGGGATTGGATCCGTTAGGCATCAAGATCTTTGGTGAGGTGCTGGATGTCAACCTGACGGCGGGCGTATTGCTTTGGCCGGTGGTCTTCATCATGACAGATATTATCAATGAGTATTATGGTATGCGCGGGGTTCGTTTTCTGTCCTGGTTGACGGCCGGATTGATCGCTTTTGCTTTTTTGATCTTTCAGGGCGCCATGTGGCTGACGCCGGCTGATTTTTTTCTGAGTAGCAAAACCGGAAGCAATGTTCCCAATATGCAGGATGCCTACCGAGCTGTGCTCGGACAAGGAGGTTTCATCATCATCGGGTCGCTGACTGCTTTTCTATTGGGACAATTGATCGATGTGTTCGTTTTTCATAAGATAAAGAAACTCACTGGCGAAAAACGGATCTGGTTGCGTGCGACGGGCTCTACACTGGTCTCGCAATTCATCGACAGCTTTGTTGTGTTGTTCATCGCTTTTTATGTGGGAACACGGGTCAATCAACAGGGTGATGATTTCGTTTGGCCACTCAGTCTTTTTTTAGCCGTTGGCATCGTCAATTACATTTATAAATTCCTGGTAGCAATCTTGCTGACGCCGGTGATCTATCTGGTGCACGGTTGGATTGAGCGTTTCCTTGGGGAAGAGCTGGCTACGGAAATGAAGCGATCAGCGATGGCAGACGAATGATGTTTACGATCGGCTTTTAATCAGGTCCGCCACGATTTTATCGATCGGTAAACTTAGTATCTCACTCGAGAAATTATCCCATTCTATGAATCGAAATGATTCAGTTTGCCCTGTTTTTGAGTAAGTATCCAGTTGTTCGGGGTCGAATTCAAAAGGGGTTTTGCGAAGTGGCACCTGAATGGGTTCGAGGGCTTTTACTCGGTAATACACGGATAGTATTTGATGCGCGGGGTTAAAAGCTGAACGTTGAAAAAAATCGGTCGTGTAGAGGTGGTCAAGGACTTCGATGTTCAATTGCATTTCTTCTTGGAATTCTCTTGTCAGCCCCTCGCGTAGTCCTTCCCCGAATTCCAGTCCGCCCCCCGGAAATTTAGTGTAATAGTTGCCCCGAATGTATTCGTCGCTGACCAGCACTTGTTCTTGTTCATCGATGAGCAGTCCGTATACGCGGACAATGATCTGACTCATGGTAGGTTGATTTCGCCTCGAAAGACGCGTTCGGCCGGACCGATCAATCGTATATTTTCAAATCGGATAAAATCCAACGTATTATAGGTAACAGCTAACGCTCCGCCTTTGGTATCAATTGTTGTGTCCCGGATGGTCTGATCCGTAAAGGCCATTGCCAAGGCACAGGCAGTCACGCCTGTTCCGCAGGAGTATGTTTCATCTTCCACTCCACGCTCGAAGGTGCGGACCACGATATGTGCCGGATTCGTGGTGCGTTCTACAAAATTTACGTTGGTGCCACCGGGTGCAAAAGAAGGATGATGGCGTAATTTTTTCCCGTCGGCATATATATCCACTTCATTCAGCGTTTCGACGAATTTGACCAAATGAGGCGAACCGGTACTCATGAACAGACCCAGCTCAGTTTGTTTTATTTGATCAACATCGTTCATGTGGAGACTGATCCGGTTATCGGGCAGTAGCTCGGCTTCATGTGGGCCGTCGCTGGCTAAAAAAACGTACTGATTTTTTTGAATCCCGAGGTCGTGGGCAAATCGGATAATGCATCGGCTGCCGTTACCGCAAAGGCTGCCGGGGTTTCCGTCAGCATTGAAATATTTCATTTCAAAATCCAGTTCGGGATGGGTGTTCAGCAGCATAAGTCCGTCTGCTCCGATACCGAAACGCCGATGACAAAGTCGTTCGATTTGTGCTTGCGTCAAGCCAATATCTCCGGTGCGATTATCGAGGAGAATAAAATCGTTACCCGTTCCCTGGTATTTATAAAATTGCATGCTAGAAGTGATCGGAAAAGGTCTGTATGAATTGTTGGATCAGTTTTTCTACGGCTGCTTTCCCGTCTTTCGAGAACTCTTGTCTGACCCGGTTTGCGACAATGGCATTGACGGCCAGGCATTGATGTCCCATCAGTTTGCCCAACCCGTAGATCGCAGATGTTTCCATTTCGAAATTGCTAATGCGATGTTGTCCATATCGAAAATCAGTGAGTCGATTCACAAAATGCGGGTTGCTGAGGCCGAGCCGAAGCACGCGTCCTTGCGGACCATAAAACCCGGGGCAGGTTACGGTTATGCCCTGATGAAAATTCGTAACAAAATGCTTAAGTAAGCTGGGTGCAGCACTATTAATATATGGGTTGCCAACTTGAGAATGTATCTGCGTGTGGGTGATAAATGACTGCAGCAGCAGTTGTTCTTCGCTATTCTGCTCCAGGCGATAGAAATTCAGGAGGTTATCGACGCCTAATCCGTGTGTAGAGGCTACGAAGCTGTCTACGGGAATATCGGGTTGTAACGATCCGGAGGTGCCGATGCGAATGATCTGAAGCGAGTTGAGTTGTGGTTTGATCTCACGAGTTTCCAGATCGATATTGACGAGCGCATCCAGCTCGTTCATTACAATGTCTATGTTGTCGGGTCCGATGCCGGAAGAGAGGACGGTGATCCGCTTATTGCCGACCCGTCCGGTATGACTGATGAATTCGCGGTGTTGTTGTTTGTATTCGATCGAATCGAAATACTTGCTTACTTCACCCACGCGGTCTGGGTCGCCAACCGTGATCACAGTAGGCGCGAGTTCCTCCGGGCGCAGGTTCAGGTGATAAACGGCTCCCCGTTCGTTGAGGATCAATTCGGATTCGGCAATACGGGGCATTTTCAATTGATTTTGAGGAAGGTCAAGTCAAATTTATGCTTTATTTTTGCATCCCTTAAGGTCCTGTGGCCGAGTGGCTAGGCAGAGCTCTGCAAAAGCTCCTACAGCGGTTCGAATCCGCTCGGGACCTCCTTCAAGTTTAGGGTTGAGTGTTGAGAAAATAAATAGATTGTATTTCAACACTGGACATTCAACCCTCAACATATCTAGCATGACCAAAGAAGAACAAGATTTTGTTGCCTACTGGGCCGCCAATCGGGAGGGTAAAAAAAATTGGCTAAAGCAGCTTTATGTTGGACTACCACTTGCGCTGGTTCTTGTCATTGGAATCTTTGCGAATCTTTTTTCAGGATGGTATGGCAGAGCGCATATGGTCATGTTCCGCGAATCGGGCTCATTGATCCTGGTGCTCGTCATCGCTGCGGTCTCCATCATCGGTTTTTTGGTTGTTTTTTCTGCGCGTCACCGTTGGGATTTGCAGGAGCAACGCTATCGCGAATTGCTGGATCGTTCACCTAATCAAAATCAAGTGTCATGAAATTTATTGTAGCCTCGATCGTCTCTCTTTTCTTATTCACCGGTTGTCTCAAGGATGATTCCTGTACGCCCAAAACCGTACAAAGTGAGACGGCTGCCATGCTGGGTTACGCCAATGCCAATGGGATCACACCCACCACGCATAGCAGCGGGATGCTGTATCAGATCGTGAATGCCGGTGCCGGCGCCACACCTACTGCCACGTCAACCGTGACGGTCCGTTATACCGGGAAGTTCATGGACGGCCGTGTGTTTGATTCCAACGCGACAGGTAGTCCCATCAGTTTTGGACTGAATCAGGTGATTCAAGGTTGGCAATTGGGATTGCCCTTGATCAAGAAAGATGGACTGATCAAATTGATCATTCCTTCCTCACTCGCCTATGGATGTGCCGGATACGGTTCCATCCCTGGGGATGCTGTGCTTTATTTTGAGGTGCAACTGATCGACGTTCAGTGATCCCTTTACGGTAGATTTGTTAAAACGCTTGCCATGCCTTACGAGGCGATTTCCATATTTGATATTTTCAAGATTGGTATCGGCCCATCCAGCTCTCATACGCTTGGGCCTTGGCGTGCCGCACAACGATTCTTGTCTTACTTGGATGAAGCAGGGCAACTAACTTCCATTACTGAGTTGACGGTGGTGTTGTACGGCTCTTTGGCAAAGACAGGCAAAGGCCATGGCACGGATGTAGCCATTTTGATGGGATTGCAAGGAGCGGATCCGGTCACCATACCGGTCGACTCCATTGAGCCGAGTGTGCGTGCCATAGAGCAAACACATAGACTCATCTTACATGGTAAGCATGAGATTTCTTTCGATCCAAGCGAGCACATGCAGTTTCTGACCTTGGAAACTTTGCCATATCATCCGAACGGCATGACCTTTTTGGTTCGCTTTGAAAGTGGACTTGAAACGGCGCGGACTTTTTATTCGGTTGGGGGTGGATTTGTGGTTGAAGAGGGGGAGGAATCTCAATCGGCATCCTCGGTTCATTTACCTTTTCCGATCAATACTGCTGAAGACCTGTTGCATTGGTGTATGAAGACCGGTCTTTCCGTTTCTGAAATTTCTCTTGAAAATGAAACGGCCTGGCGCAGTGAGGCTGAAACACGCGAACGTGCTGAGCAGATCTGGTCCGTCATGGAGTCTTGCATGTATCGGGGCGCGCATACAGATGGCATGCTCCCGGGTGGCTTAGAAGTGAAACGAAGAGCGGCTTCACTCAATAAAAAATTGATCGGAGAGACAGCTTATAACGATCCGGCCTCCTGGCGTCGGGCGATCGCCGCCGGGGGAAGAGATTTTACGCGTACGTTGGATTGGGTAAGCTGTTTTGCGTTGGCGGTAAATGAAGAGAATGCATCCTTTGGTCGAGTTGTTACGGCACCAACCAATGGAGCTGCAGGTGTTGTACCGGCTGTTCTTCAATACATGTTGGTTTTTCATGATAACATTCCTGAAGATGCCACCCTTCGATTTCTGGCCACTGCATCCGTTGTTGGCTCTGTTTTCAAGAAGGGAGCCACCTTGTCTGCTGCCATGGGCGGGTGTCAGGCAGAGATCGGCGTATCCTCTGCGATGGCGGCGGCCGGACTGACAGAGTGTTTGGGCGGAACGCAGAAACAAGTTTTGATGGCTGCCGAGATTGCCATGGAACATCATTTGGGATTAACCTGTGATCCGATCGGAGGATTGGTACAAGTGCCTTGCATCGAACGTAACACCATGGGCGCGATCAAAGCGATCACGGCTTCACAGTTAGCGTTACAGAGCACACCCGATTTTGCTAAGGTCTCACTCGATGCCGTTATCAAGGCTATGTGGGATACGGCCCGTGACATGAACCACAAATACAAAGAAACGGCAGATGGTGGTCTGGCCATTCATGTGCCGATCAGTTTACCTGAGTGCTGATCAGGCCTCGTAAATTCTGATCTCGTTATACAACGTATCTCTTTCCACGGGAATACGCTTCACCTGTCGGATCAGTTGTGTCAATTCATCAGTAGTGAGTGTGGGCGATTGCTCTTCGGAGCCGGCCATGCTGTAGATCTTGGTGGAATCATCTATTGTACCATCCATGTCGTCAACTCCGAACGAGAGCGACAACTGCGCTTGTGTTCTTCCCAACATCGGCCAGTAGGCCTTCAAGTGGGGGAAGTTATCGAGGTAGATCCGAGCGATCGCATATAGGCGCATATCTTCTACATGAGAACTTTCACCTACATGGCTCATATCGTTTTCCTTGTTTCGAAATTTCAGGGGGATGAACGTTTGGAATTTTCCGGTACGATCTTGCAGCTCCCGTAATCTTCTCATGTGATCGATTCGGTGCTCGTACTTCTCAATGTGTCCGTATAGCATGGTGGCATTGGAGTGCAATCCGAGCTGATGCGCCGTTTCATGTATGTTCAGCCAGCCATCCGCATCGACTTTATCGGCACAGATTTGTTCGCGGATCTCAGGATGAAAGATCTCCGCCCCGCCACCCGGTATACTATCAAGTCCGGCTGCTATCAATCGTTTCAGTCCTTCTTCCACACTTACTTTAGCCTTACGGAACATGTATTCATATTCAACCGCGGTGAAGGCTTTGATGTGTATGTCGGATCGGTGTGATTTGATGGCTTGAAGTAGATCGGCAAAAAAATTGAGATCCATTTTCGGATGCACCCCTCCGACGATGTGCACTTCCGTAACGGGTTGTCCGTCGTATTTCTTCACCTGGTCTACCATCTGTTGAATCGTCATTTCCCAGCCTTCTTCCCGATTCGCATACAGACGGCTATACGAACAAAAGGCACAGCTGAATACGCATACGTTTGTCGGTTCGATGTGAAAGTTCCGATTGAAGAATACTTTATCGCCGTGTTTTTTTTCTTTGATGTGATTGGCCAATCGACCCACGAGTCCAAGGCTTCCTTGCTCGAACAGCAGTATGCCATCTGCGTCCGAGATGCGTGTGCCATTGATGATCTTTTCAACGATCGGTTCAAGTAAAGCCGGTATAGGAGTCGAATGCAGCATGGGGATAAATTGGGTGGCAAAGGTACGAACGGGTACCGGCTTATTATTATCTTCCCCATTCAATCAAAACTGCTTTATGGATCGTTTTCAAGGACTGATCGGTGTGATCATGATACTCGGTATCGCTTGGCTGCTTTCGAGTGACCGGAAGCGGATCAATTATCGCCTCGTAGGCAGCGGTATAGCATTACAAACGCTGATCGCTTTACTGATCTTTAAAGTAGGACCGGTACAGTGGTTCTTTGGTCAAGTTGGAAAAGGGATCGGAAAACTGGAGCAGTTCTCCAAGGCCGGAGTAAATTTCGTCTATGGGGGTATCGCCACCATGGGCGGTGGAGGTGCACAGGATTACCGTGCGCCGGATTCATTTGTGTTTGCTTTCAACGTAACGGCTACGATCGTCTTGGTCTGCGCCCTGGTTGCTGTATTTTATCATTATGGTATCATGCAACGTCTGGTGGCCGTGATCGCTAAGGCCATGAACTGGGTCATGCGCGTGAGTGGTGCTGAAGCGCTGAGCAATGTGGCCAGTGCGTTTGTGGGACAAGTAGAGGCGCAGGTCATGATCCGTCCGTATTTGAAAGGGATGACCAAGAGTGAATTACTTGCCAGCATGAGTGGTAGCCTGGCTTGTATTGCAGGCGGAATCCTGATCGTATATGCGAATATGGGAGCTAAAGCTGGGATGGACTTGGCACCGACCCTGATCATGGCAAGCTTAATGGCAGCCCCAGGAGCCTTGGTCATTTCTAAGATCGTATTACCGGAGACAGAGGAAAGTGAAACTATGGGGAAGGTTAAGCTGGAAGTGAAAAGCAACTATGTGAATGTGATCGATGCAATCTCACATGGTGCAGGGGATGGTTTCAAGATCGCAATGAATGTGATCGCCATGCTGATTGGTTTCATCGCCGTGATCGCCATGTTGGACTGGACCTTGCTGAAGATCGGTCATCTGTTCAATCCGGCATTTGATTTGAGTCTGAACTGGATCTTTGCCAAACTATTCTATCCCTTTGCCTGGGCCATGGGGGTACCCACAATCGATGTCGGGAACGCCGCTACACTGCTCGGACAAAAGCTGACCATCAATGAATTTGTAGCTTTCTCCAATCTCACCGGTAAGCAAGTTCCGATCCTGACTGATAAAGGGCTTTGGATCGTAAGTGTGGCGATCTGTGGTTTTGCCAATTTCTCATCGGTGGGTATGCAGATCGGCGGTATCGGCGCTTTGGCCCCTGAGCGCAGAGCAGATCTGGCGAAGCTGGGAATGAAAGCCCTCATCTGCGGTACACTGGCATCTTACTTGTCAGCTTCGATCGCGGGTATTTTATTCTGAGAAGGAACATATCCAATTAAAAAAACCGCTTCCTAAGAAGCGGTTTTTTCGTTGTTAACCCATCCAGAAGGATCACATGTTCGATTCGATCTTTCGGACAAAATTTGCCTTCGGCTGTGCGCCTACCAGCTTGTCGACCACCTGTCCGTTCTTGATGAACAGGATGGCCGGGATGGAGGTAATGCCGTAGTTCATGGAAACTTGAGGGTTATGATCGACGTTGACTTTGCCCACGTTCACTTTCCCGTCGTATTCTTTGCTGAGTTCCTCGATCACGGGACCGATCGCGCGGCAGGGGCCACACCATTCCGCCCAAAAATCGACAACTGTCAATTTATCGGATTCCAATACTTCTGTCTGAAAATTACCGTCGGTGTACTCTTTTGCCATAGGATTTATTTTTTATGAAGGAGGCAAAAATAGGACCAGTCTACACAAAATGCCAGCCTGTCAGACAAATGTGAACAACTCGCCCGTGTCACTGCATTTCCTTCGATCAGAGAGGCTGTACCCGTATCTGCCACTCCTGTCTTTCCTGGAGAAACTGGACCAATTCATCGTTCATCTCCAAGGGTTTTTCCAGGGTGCGCAGGGTGACTTGCTGTTTAGCTTCCAGGTCAACCAGGTGAAAAACAAGGGCCGTCTTTCCCGGGTGCTTTTTTCGATTTTTTTGCAGAAAATCGATCCATTCAGCCTTTAGACTGCCTGGGTGGGCAACGATGGTCAATTCTTTGGTTAGGGATTTTTTGACCGATTCGCCCAGCATGACTTGTTGCAATTTGAATTCATATTCCGCCCGGTTGAACCGTTGCTTTAAAAAGCCGGAAAGCAAAACGATGGTTCCTGTTTGCAACAGGGGGGTGAATCGCAGATAGTCTTCGCTGAAAAGGGGGAAATCGAATTTTCCTGAATAATCTTCGACCACGAAGCTTCCATATTTGTTTCCGTTTTTCGCGATCCGGTGTTGGGCATCTGTGACCAATGCCAGGAAACGAAAAGGTCTGCTGGGGTTGGATTGTTGTGCGATCTGGCTTCTGAATTCCAGAAAATCAGCGATCGACGATGTGTTGTAGTGCGTCAACTCGAATTGATAATGATCCAACGGATGACCACTTAAAAAAATCCCGGCTACCTCTTTTTCTCTTTCCAATTTAACGACCAGCGGCCAGGGGTCACATTCAGGTATTTTCGGTGGCGGCACTTCCATGGTGGGCAGATCGCCAAAAAGGGTATGACTGCTTTGTTGTTGTTGGGTGTTAACGATGTTCCCATACCGGATGATCCGTTCCAATCCACTCGCGGTTTCCCCCTCGGGGATGAAAAAGAATTGGGCCCGGTGATGTTCAGGAAAACAATCAAAACTTCCGGCGAAGGCCAGGCATTCCAAGGTGCGTTTATTCACCGTGCGTTGATTGATGCGTCGGATGAATTCAAAAATATCTTTGAAGCGACCACCTTTTTCGCGTTCCTCGATGATGCTTTGCACTGCGGCTTCACCTACACCTTTGAGTCCGCCCAACCCAAATCGGATCTCTCCTTTTTCATTCACGGCAAATCCCTCGAGCGATTCGTTGATGTCAGGCCCAAGTACACGGATGCCCATCCGCTTACACTCTTCCATGAAGAAGGTGATCTTGTCAATGCTGCCGGCATGATTCAGCACGGATGACATATACTCGCCCGGATAATGCGCTTTCAAATAGGCGGTCTGATAGGCTACGAATGCATAGCAAGTCGAGTGGGATTTATTGAATGCATATTGGGCGAAGGCTTCCCAGTCGGTCCAGATCTTTTCCAGTTTGTCGGCCGGATGTCCTTTTTGCGCAGCTCCTTCAATGAACTGTGCTTTCATCTTATCCAGAACCGATTTTTGTTTTTTACCCATCGCCTTACGAAGCACATCCGCATCTCCTTTGCTGAACGAGGCCAGTTTCTGGGCTAGCAACATCACCTGTTCTTGGTAGACGGTTATCCCATAGGTTTCATTCAGGTATTCCTCCATCTCAGGCAGATCATACCGGATGGGTGATCGACCATGTTTTCGGTTCACATACTCCGGTATGTATGCCATGGGGCCCGGACGGTACAAGGCGTTCATGGCAATCAGGTCTTCAAACTGATCGGGTTTC
>Ga0209229_10000250_pt1 | contig 21407 bp, 24 predicted proteins | sample SanBayMetagenome_FD_187466 | JGI IMG/M metagenome (GOLD analysis project Ga0209229, IMG submission 187466) | Freshwater and sediment microbial communities from dead zone in Sandusky Bay, Ohio, USA (SPAdes) (version 2) | ecosystem: Environmental > Aquatic > Freshwater > Lentic > Sediment... | reverse complement strand
AGAATGCTGACTAAACAAATTAACGGTTGGAATGTATATAAATTTTCTGCTTTAAATGAAAATGACAATAGTATTTGGGAACAAAGACACCCAGCCGAGGCTTTAATTCAGCTTAGACAGGATAACCCTAGCGTATTTGCTAGGAATTATATGAATAGCCCCATTGATTCAAGTTATTCACTTATTCAGAGAGAGGACTTGAGATATTATGAACATTTAGATTTAGAAAAGATTGAAAAGATTTATATTCATGCTGATACAACTCACACGGCAAAAACCACAAGCGATTATTTTTGTTTAATTGCAATGGGTGAGCATATTGATAATAAAAATTTATATGTAATTGATTTTATACTTGACAAACTAGACCCAGAGCAACAGGCAAGGCAATTAATATTAATGTATTCAAGATTTGGGAATAAAGTCAAAAAAATAACTTTTGATGAAAAAGCCAATCAGGGCTTCGGGTACTGGTCTAAAGAGCTGGCAAAGAAAGAATATAATATAAGTTTGCCTTTAGAAGAATTAAAATATAATTCTGATAAATTAAATCATTTTGAACCTCATATTCCACACTTTAAAGCTAATAGAATTTATTTACCTGAAAAACATAAAGACTTAAATAATGCTATTCAGCAACTATTAGCTTTTCCTTCAAAAGGGATAAATGACGATTTTGTAGATGGTTTGAGCGGTGCTTTAGACAATTTTAATAAAAAAAGTAATAATATTAGTGTTTGGGCGGTAAACTATTAATTAAAATTTATGAATATATTTAAATCTTTTAAAAACTTTTTCAAAAAATCACACAATTCAAGTCTAATCAATGATTTGGGGGCTTATGATAATGTTAAAAACTCAATGGCCTTTTTGAAAGAGGGTTATGCGTGGAATGCCATTGTTTTTTCTTGTGTGTCTAAAATCGCTCAGGCTTGTGCGGAGCTTGAAATTGAGTCAGTAAATGAAAAAAACGAATATGTTGAAAAACCCACAGAATCAATTTTACTTTTAAAAAGGCCTAATTTATTCCAGTCGCAAAATACTTTTATTGAGAGCGCAATTATTTACCATCAAGTAACTGGATCGGCTTTTGTTGAAGGTGTAATGAGCGGGAATAAAGTAATTGAGTTAAACGTTATCCCATCGCATGAGGTAACGATTGAGAGCTATAACACAAATAATCCATACTACCCTATCAGTTATACATGGAATAGTAATGGGAATTTAAAAAAATGGGAATTAGACCCAATTCAAGGCGGTTTCCAGACACAAAATAAAACAAGTAAATTATTACATTTTAAAATATTTAACCCATTAAATCCAAAAGAATCATTAAGCCCATTAAGTGCGGGTGCTTATGCTGTAGACGCTTTTAACAAAGGCATGGCGTGGAATAATAGCTTATTAAATAATCATGCCAAACCCTCATCAATTCTCACCACTGACCAAGTTCTAGAACCAAATCAAAGAGAGCAAATAGGCAAATATCTCAAATCTTTATCTGGAAGTAAAAACACGGCTAAGACTGCTATTTTTGAAGGTGGTCTGAAATGGCAACAAACAGCCTTAAGCCCGCTTGACATGGACTTTATCAATATACTAACTAAATCAACTGAACAGATTGCAATGATTTATAAAATACCTATTGATTTAGTCTTGGGGAATTCGACTTATGCCAATCTCAAAGAATCGAAAGAGATGTTTTATATTGATACCATAATCCCGCTTATGAACCGCTTTTTGAAAGAATTATCTTTATTTATTGAGCCTAAATCACCTAATTATATGCGAGTTGATATGGACGATATAATCGCACTAGAAAACATGAGAGAAAGATTATTTAATCGTAATATTAAAGGCGTTTCTGGATCTATTCTCACTCCTAATGAAGCTAGAGAGTCTATAGGCTATGACCCAATTGAAGGTATAGCAGACGACTTACTCACGAGCGGGGGAACTAAATTATTAGATGATATAGGTGCTGAAATAGTTAATGAATTGCAATCATTAAATAATGCCCAAAATAATAATAATAATAATAATAATAAATAATGCCATTATCAGATAAACAATTTATTGACGAATTTGATAGACTGCTCTCAAAGGGTGAGTTGAGATATGCCAAAAAAGTTAAAAAAGAAATAATAAGAGCATTAAAAAATTTAGAAAAAACATTAGTAAATAATCCAGAATTGGCCTTAGATGGCACTTTACAAACAGAACACGCTTTGCAATTAAAATTATTTCAAGATCAATCATCAAAAGAAGTATTAACCGCTTTTATTACCTTGCAAGCCAATCAATGGTCTTTTGAGCCGCCCTTTCAAGTTGTTAATAATATTTTGAATAATTATACTAATGCTTATACTTTGGAATTGAGTAATTTAAAAGCTAATACAACCTTTGAGGCGGTAAAAAAAAGAATTGTAGACGAAATTACAAATGGAACTGTTACCCCTAAATTTATAAGCCAAAAAATCAAAGAAGTAGTAAATATCACGCCCGCCCGCTCTTTGATGATTGCACGCACTGAAATTCATAATGCCTCTACTTATGCCCAGCATGAGATAGCTAAGTTATACTCTGATACTTACTCAATACCTTTATATAAAATTTGGCTACCAATCAAGGATAAACGCACAAGACCAGACCATTTAAAAATGTTAGACCATGCGCCCGTTCCTTTAAATGAGTTTTTTAGTGTTGGGTCTAGTTTAATGCTTAGACCAGGCGATCCAGCTGGTGGAGCTAATCAAACGGTCAATTGCAGGTGCAGTTTATTGTATAAAACTTTTGATGAGTTAAAAAAATGATAATATATTATAAAACTCTGATTAGGCTTGACAAAAAAATGAAACTGGAATACAAAACTCAAAAAATAGAATTTAAAGAGGATCAAATTGAAATAGGCTCTTTTGATGGGTATGCCTCGACTTATGGCAATGTAGATAGTGATGGGGATATTATTGCTAAAGACGCTTTCAGAGAATCAAGTTTGAATAATCCTATTGTAAAATTATTATACCAACATGATAAAACTCAAGTGTTGGGAATAGGGCAAATAAAGAGTGATTCCCAAGGTTTGTTTATTGAGGGTAAATTAAATTTAGATGTATCAAAAGCAAAAGAAGTTAGAAGTTTAATGAAGCAGGGAGCACTAGACAGCATGAGTATAGGCTTTAGAGTACCAGATTATAATAATGATATTGAGCATAAAGATGGGAATAGATTCATCAAAAGGGGGGAAGTCAAAGAGGTTAGTATCGTAACTTTTCCCGCTAATCCACAAGCTTTAATTAATAGCGTGAAAAATGAAAAAAATATTGCTAACATGACTATAAGAGATTTTGAGGATTTTCTGAGAGATTCAGGCTTTTCTAAACAAGAAGCTTTAAAAATTGCCTCAAAAGGCTTTAAAAGCTTACAGCAGAGTGATTCTGCTGAGGTTGATGATACTACTTTGAAATTTTACACAACCCTGAATGAATTAATTAAATAATGACTACAGAAATTGAAAAAAAGCTCTCAGACGAGACAGCCAAAATTTTTACTCGATTTGAAGAAATCAAGAAAGAAAATAAAGACTATACTGATGCGCTTGTAAAGGCTGAATCAGATAAATTGGCTGATGTTATCACTAAAAATTTAGAAAAATTACAAAAAATAGATTTGCTTGAAAAAGCCATTAATAGACAATCGGACTTTTTAAAAAACTCTGAAACTAATCAAGATGACTTAGAGACCAAAGCAAAAATTGAAGAATTTTTCAAAAATGGTGGCAAAAAAGAAATTTGTGTTCTGGAAAGAAAAGATTTAAGAACTGATTCTAATCCAGATGGTGGCTATTTAGTACGCCCTCAATTTTCGACTCAAATTATTACTAAAATATTTGAATCAAGCCCAGTCCGCCAATATGCCGACGTAGAGACTATAGGCACAAATGAATTGGTATTAGATATTGATGATAATGAAACGGGTTATGAATGGGTCGGAGAGGGCAGTTTAGGCTCTGATACTACTACCCCACAAATAGGACAATTATCTATTAAAGTCCACAAAATAGCAACTAAACCAAGAATCTCAAACGAAGCTTTGGAAGATCCTATCCGCAATTTAGAATCATGGTTGCAAGGTAAAGTCGTTGAAAAATTTGCAAGAGCAGAAGCAACCTCTTTTATATCAGGTAATGGCATTACAAGACCAAAGGGAATATTAACTTATTCAAATTGGGCTTCGGCAGGGGTTTATGAAAGAGAAAAATTAGAACAAATCGCTTCTGGCTCTAGTGGAGCATTTACAATTGATGGTTTAATTAATATTCAAAATAGTTTACTAGAACAATTTCAATCTAATGCTATCTGGATGATGAATAGGTCTTCTTTTGGTTCGATTCTCAAGCTAAACTCAGCTAATAGTTATCATTTTCTGTCTTTGCAACCATCTAGCCAAAAGCAAGGGATGATTGAATTGTCTTTGCTAGGCAAACCAGTTGTATATGCAAGTGATATACCAATTCCAGCGGGGAACGCTTTAAGTGCTATTTATGGCGATTTTAGAGCGGGATATAAAATTGTTGATAGAGTGGGCATAAATATTTTGAGAGACCCTTATTCAGTCGATGGTTTTGTAGTATACAAGACTTATAAGCGTGTAGGTGGAGCTGTTCAAAATTATCAAGCGTTAAAAATACAGAAATTAGGTTAAGGAGTCAAAATGTCTTATTCAGATTTAAAAAATTCAATTCAATTAGCCACTAGTGGTATATTCACCTTGAGCGGTACAACCCCAGCTAAAGGCAATATTGTAGATCGTACAGGATTTGGCAATGTTACTTATACTTTGATTACTGGAACAGTAACAGACGCTGGAACTGCAGACGGCTTTAGCACAGAGATTCAGCATTCAGATACAACTGCTGACGCTGATTTTGTAGCGGTTGCACATACTGATTTAATTGGTTTAGAATCAGCTTTAAAAGTAACCGCTGACACTGATGATTCTATCCCAATTGGTAGTATTGGTTATAAAGGCTTAAAACGCTATGTCAGAGCCGTTACTACTGGTACAACTGGCACTAATGCTGTTATAGCTGGACAATGGATTAAATCCGCTCCAGATTTACAAGCTGTTACCCCTGTGATTGCCCCTAATATAGCCGCTACTTAATAACAAATTATGAAAATTAAAATGTTAAAAACCTCTCTAGGTGCAGATAATGGGATTCAGATCAAAGAGTATGTTGAAAATGAAATATATGATTTATCTGAATCTCTTTGCGCTTGTTTTTTAAATGCTAACTTGTGTGAGTTGGTTATTGAAAAAGAAGAAAAGCCACCTTTTGAGACCAAAGAAGAAAAGCAAAAAATAAAAACTAAATGAAGACATTAGCAATAATTACTCAACCGTCTGTAGAACCGCTGACATTGCAAGAAGCAAAGGACTTTTTAAAAATTTCTGATGCTTCGCAAGATGTTTATTTAACCTCGTTAATAACCGCAGTTAGACAGGCTATTGAGCATTATTGCTGTTCTTCTTTTATTTCTCAAGTTTTGCGATTAACTATAGATTATTCTGATTTATGTAATGAGTTGGCATTGTGGCAAGGTCCGGTAAGCTTAATTAGTTCTTTTAAAATTTTTGATTCTGAAAATATTGAAAGTACCATAAGTAATACTATGTATTTTTTACATGATGATTATTTATATTTAAACCAGAATTTTTCTATTGATATTACCCTCAGAGAAAAAGCAAGTATACAAATAACTTACACTGCGGGCTATGGTGCAACCGCTTTAAGTGTACCCAAAGCAATAAAACAGGCTATTTTAGAGCAAATTGGTAGTATCTTTTATTGCAATCAAGAGGGGTCTATGAAAATATTATTAACAGATAAAGCTAAAGTATTAATTGACTCTTATAGATTGATTAGGTGGGTATAATGGCGTGTTTTTGTTTCCACAAATTAGCAACTAATATAATAATCATTGAACAGCCTTTAAATACTGTAAGTGATATTGGCACGCCAATAAAAACATGGTCTACTTTTAGCACAACTAGCGCATTTATTGAGCCAAAACAAGTTAAAGAAATATTTGAAAATGGGCAATTGATAACTAAAAATTATTTTAAAATAATAATAAGATATAATAGTTTGATAATGCCAAACATGAGAGTTAATTCCCAAAACAAAAATCATAATATAATTGGTATCAGACACCTTTATACTGATTTAAAAACCTTGGGTAAACATTACACCGAATTAACCGCCGTAGAGGGAGAGATAAGCTAATGGCTTTAGAAACATTTGATGATTTAGGCATAGCTTTATTGACTGATAAAATCATTGCAGTCAGAGAGGGTAGCCCTGATAATAGCGGTTATTTGACAGCTCAGTCTTTAGTAACATTAGCACAAACAGAATTAAGCCCCAGTGATCAAATTATTATTAATGATATAACCGATTTACAACCTTATTTAACTGCGGGGGAGTATGTTATACCAACAAATAAAGGTTTTTGTTTTACTAAGGATATTATTTTAAATTATCCTATTAAACTGCCAATTATAACTAATTATGCCGATCCTTCTACCGCTTTTACTTCGATTGTGGGCGGTGGTATAGGGGGTAATGGTTATATTAAAATAATTTACACTGGATCGGGGGCATTTATAAGGGGTACTTATTCCCCGGGTTTAGTTCTCGAAAAATTAAATTTTGTTAGCGCAAATCCACTTAATCAATTATTTAATATTGCTAACGGCTCAAATTCAGCCTTGTGGGCACCCACTTTTATCATTTCAGATTGCTTTATATATAATTATTCAGATTGTGGATTTATCGAAGGTTTTAATTTAAGTGCTGGTAATAAAATTGCATTTATTGGTTGTGGAAAAGGTATTAATTTTCAAAATTTTGCAAGTTTAGGCATGGGCATTATTAGCTGGGCAAATGGGCAAAATTTAAGCTCAAGTTATGCCATTAAATTAACTGGTTATATAGGTCGGTTTAGCATTGCAGACCCCACAACGGGCATTACTCAAACAAATGAGAGCCTTATTTGGATTGACAATAATATAATTGCAGAAAGAATTTTCTTGATAGGTCTGTCAATCACAGGTACTGGGCGGCTTTTCCACGCATCGGGCAAAAATCAAGATAGTCCAGAGGTAGTATGCTATTTTTGCCCGCCTTTTCCAGACTCTAACCCCGTAGTATTTGCAACGAGTACTACCGAAACACTCACTACGATAGGCTCGGCTAATGTTTTTACTCATGTCGTTTTGCCCGCAGGCGGTTATACAGACCGATTAATAAAGCGATTTAGCAAAATTGAAAATACTAACGGAAGTGGAATATTTGATGTTTTAAAATATGATGGCATTGAATCAGTAGATATTAATATAGTATGTCAATTGACAGCTAGAGCAGTTTCTGGATCTCCAACAGCTCGACTTGCTTTAAATTTAAATGGAACTGCTTTAAGTTATACTGGGTTTCCCACCATTTTAGCGGCAACTAATACTCCTTTAAGAACCGAGGGTATTTTAACATTGACAGGGGCTTTAAATGGTACTTATACTCAAACGGGTACTAGTGTTACTTTAACTTTTAATAACAAAGATTTAAATGGTAATCCTTTACATATAACAGGGGAAAAACATTATATAAAAATTAATTCTGGAACAGGTTTAAGTGGCATATATACAATAACATCTCACACGACGACAAGTATTACTTATACATCGGGTACAGCTCTCACCACAAGCGGGAATGCTTCGATACATGATATATTAAAGATAGACATAGAAAATCAAAGTGCGGCAACTAATATAAATACCTCAAATATAAACTTACAATTAATACTATAATGGCTAGCAAATACAAAAACTTAGAACAAAAAATTTACAAAGAAGTAAGAGGCGCATTAAATGGGATTGCGCTATCAATGGCTAATGAATGCCGTGCAAAAATGGCTCAAGTAAGCAATGGGCGTGTTTATGGTAAACATACAGCCTCAAAATCAGGCGATTACCCAAATATTGATACTGGTACTTTAAATAATGCTATTTTTAATGATTTGGTCTCTAGTGAATTAATCGCTAGATTCGGGGTTAGAGGGAATATACCTTATGCCAAAATGTTAGAATATGGAACTAGTAAAATGGAACCAAGACCATTTATAAAGCCAACTTATGACAAGTATAAAAATAATATAGTTCCCGCCGTTGATAAGGCCATAAAGAGGGCAATAAATGGATAGTACAATAGCAAGTTTGAAAGGAGTGAGAAATAAATTAATTGCAAATAGTGCATTAATTGCATTAGTTGGTAATAAAATTTATAATAAAGCTCCTCAAGAAACAATTTATCCTTTTGTTAAGATGTCAATAAATACAGAATTAAGTCCAGTGATAAATAATAGTTCTCAAGTTTTTACTCACATTTTGAGGTGTCAAGCTTGGTCTCAAATATCGCTAGAAGAGGCAATTAATATTAGGAGTGCTATTTTTAATGCTTTGCATAGGCAATCTTTAACTCTTGACAGCCCTTTTAAATTGATAGATTGCCAAGTTAATACTTTATTGGATGCTTTCTTGGAAAACGATGGCAAAACTTATCAGAGTGTTATTGAGTTTAAAATTAGTGTAAATTCTTGAAAAATTTGCTTTAATTGATAATGTACACTTACTTTTAATTAATTAAATGGCATTTACTCAAATTACTAGCACGACTATAAGTGCTTATTTTACTACTAAAAACTCGGGCAAAGACGCTCTTGATGGGATTGCATTAGATGAAACTAACGGCAATACTATCCCTTATAATTCCAATATGACTTTAGTTATATCTAATGGAGACGCTACAGACTCTAATACTGTTACTTTAACTTCTCAGAGCGATAGTAACGGACGCAGTCAAACAAAAACTTATACTATTGCGGCGGGTAAATTTGCAATTATTCCCCCTCTTGATTCATTGTTTGCTAGAGATGGAAAAATTGAATTAACTATTGCTGGACTTGGTGATTCTTTAAAATTAATCCCTACAATATTTTTACCTTAGGAGACATAAATGGCAAGTAGAGACAAGGGCTGGCAGCCCTACATGGAAATTTCTGGAGATGGTGGAGTCAATAAGTATGAAATATTAGAATTAACTTCTATTTCACGCCCTAACAGCCCTCAAACTCAAGAAATTAGAACGATTAATAATAGAGGACAACTAGAAACAGAATTAACCTCTATTGATGGCGCTTTTGAAATTGAAGGAAATTATTCAGTTGATAATTATTGCAATACCATCATGGAAAGCGCAAATAAACAACTATCTGAATTAATTGTTTATTTTTACCCCGATCGGGATCGTGTTGAGAATTATATAATTTCAAGATGTATTCTGACTGATTATTCATTAGATTACGCTCCAGATGATGTTGCTAAATTTAGCGCAACTTTTTCTGTACAGGGTAAACCTCAATTTGTGGGGGATGTAGGATAACATGAGTTTCACCGCCTTAAATTTTAAAGAAAAAGAATTTAAACTCAAATGTAGCCACAAAGCCCTTGCAATGATTCAATCGCACTATGGTGTATATAATGTTTCTGAAATTTTTAATACTATTTCAGACCTCGTTAATAAAGCCGAAATTGATTATATACTTTTTGCTTTTTTGCAAAGTTTTCACAAAGAGGATTTTGCGGAAATTGAAAAAGTTAAATCTTTCTTCTTTGATGAGGACTCCGATTTGAAAGAATATTTTGAATCAGTGAAAATATTATTAGAAGGTATACAATCAGAATTTTATCGTTCACTTGGTAATGCTGACAATACTAATAGTACTGAGGTAAAAGAAACTAAATCTAAAAAAAAGACTCTACCTTAAATGACTCATTGAAAGAGGCTTTTAGAGTGGGTTTAAATTATAGCGAATGGCTAGAAATAAGCCCTATCGAGTTATCCTTAGCTTGTGAGGCTTATATTGAAGAAGAAGAAAGAAAAATGGATTTTTTAGCTAGAATAATTACTGGAAAGAGTATTTTAAAGAAAAAAGAATCTATCAATCAATCTTCAAGAACTGAAATAATTAGTTTTTTTAAAGGATTAGCAAATAAATAAAAATGGCAACACTTGATGAATTAGTAGTATTAATTAAAGCAAATTCCTCTCAATTTGAGAGCGAGTTGAGTAAGGTTAGTGCAAAACTTGATTCGTTAAGTAAAAAAAATGAAAAGGCTCAAAAAAGCTTACAAGACGCTTTTAAAGACTCTTTGAAGAGTGCAAATTCTTTAGAGACTGGAATTAGCACGCTAGGAAGTGTTTTGGGTGGTTTGACTAATCCTGTAACACTTCTCACGGCGGGCATTATAGGCATGGGCAAAGCCTTTTTAGATTTGGGAACTAATGCTTTTAATGCGATTAAAGATTTGGAACAATCAGAGTTTGCAATGGCTTCTTTGATTGCCTCTACTACTCGATTTAAAGATGAATTAGGTAAACCTGTAAAATTTGAAGATGGTTTTAAATACTCCTTAGATAAGAGTAAAGGATTAATTGATAAATTCCAAAAAGATGCCGCTCAATTAAGTTTAATTGAGACCTCTGATTTAACCGCTGGCTTTCAGGCTGGTGGAGCGTCTTTAGGCGGTTTAGGCATTACAAGTATTGAAGACCAAGCTAAAGCAATTGAAATGCTTGTAGGTAGCATGAAATTGTTAAAACCCCAAGCCAAAGAGGCAGAAGCCGCTTTTGAAGTTAGAAATATATTGCAAGGGGATTTTGGTAAAACTCAAAGCGATTTAGCTCGTTTTGCAAAGACAACGGGGCAAAGTACCAAACAACTAGAAGAACAATACAAACAAGCGCAAAAAACAGGCACTGGGCTTCAATTTTTGACTAAAATTTATGGCGGTTTATATCAAAGTTTAAAACTTTCTGAAAGCACTTTAGGCAATCAAATAAGTATTTTATCTGACTTCGGAACGAGGGCTTTACAAGCGATAGGCGGCAATTTTATCGAGCCTATGAAAAACTTAATTAAAAATGCCTATCAAGGTCTAGCGGGCGGGGACACATTCTCGGCTGAAACTTTAAATACTTTTAAATTAATTGGAGATGGTTTTAAAAATATAATAATTGCAATAACTCCTTTGGTTGCTCCTTTAATTGAGACAGTTAAGCAAATTATGGCTTTATTGAGTGGGTTAGCAAGTATATTATCAGCCGCACTAATGCCAGTAGTGCAATTATTAGCTAGTTCGCTCCAAATTATTAATAATGTATTAAGCCCATCAATTGCCTTAATTGGGGGACTGGGTAATGCTTTAATGGGCTTAAGTTCAGCTTTTAGTGGAGTTATGGGTAATACCGACAATTTTACAAGCTCGACTATGCAAGCCTTGACAGGGGCGACTGCTTTTGGAGCTTTTATTGGTGGCCCATGGGGTGCATTAATTGCTTTGGGTGTGCAATCAGTGGCTTTGCTTGTGCAAAATATCCAAATGTTACCTCAAACTTTACAAAAAGTCGGTACTGATTTTGCGGCTAACGCTCAATTAATGAAGGATAATATGGTTAAAATGGGAATGACGGCTCAAGAAGCTGAATCTCATTTTAGAGAAATGAGCGGTGGAATTGAAGACGTTTTAGCCAAATTAAGCACTAAAACGGCTTTATCAGTTGATGAAATGGACAAACTTTGGTCGTCTGGTGTTTTGGCATGGCATCAAAAGCTTGTAATCGGAACGGGCGCATTATTTAGCAGTTGGCAAAATTTTTGGGGAATAACCTTAAATTTTACAATGCAAATGATTAATAAAATTTTGGCTGAAATAGCTCGGCTGGCCTTGAAAGCGGAAAATTCTATTAATGGCATATTTGCAAAAGTAGAAGGTCTTTCTGGCGGCGTGATCAAACTTGGCAAGGTTGAGTTTGGAACTAATTTATTAAAAGAGTCCAAAGCCCGTGCTAATGAGTATGGTGCTAAGGCTAGTAAGTTTTTTACGGATGGTTTTAATAAAACTTTGCAAGCTAAAGCCCCAAGTAAAAAATTATTTGAATTGCCAAATCTAGGCGGTGGAGCGGGAGGAACTGATAAAGCTAGAAAAGGTAGTAAAGCTAATAAAGATGGTTTAGCAGATGACCGATTAAAAGCCCAGCAGTTAGCAATTGAAGGTAATGCTTTAAAACAACAAGGTTTGATCTTGGATGGTATTTTAAACAAAAAAAGAGAATTAGCGGCGATTCAAGCTCAATTAAATGCTTTAACCTTGCAGAGTGCGAAAAATGAAGCAACTGGTGAGATTAATAATGCTAAAATGGGCTTAGAACAAGAACAGGCATTAGCTGGGATTGCTCTCAGACAACAAGAATTAGAATTAGCTAAAGCAAAAGGTTTAATTAGTGATAAAGAATTTACTACCAAACAAAGTCAATTAAACTTAGAAAAAATCGCTTTGGAAGGGCAATTTGCAAATAAGCAAGCCTTCTTAAATTTAAGCACTCAGGAACAATCAATTAATGCAAAAAATGCTGAAATACAAGCCCAAATAACTCAATCAGTCAAAGAAGCGGGTTTAGCACAATACGAAAAATTAGCAAATCTAGATATAGAAACCCAAAAAGTTTTAAGCCAAATAACCGCTTATCAAGGGCAGGCTGATAAGATTGATGAAATTCAAAAATTAAATAATGAGCTTGTCAAGTTAGACCAAGAGCGCAAAACGCTTGTAGGAGAGGTTAATTTAACTTTAGGGGATAAGCTTGCAAAGTATCAAACAGAGCTAGGCTTGAATGATATTCAGCTTGCAAAAATGAAAGAATTGTATAATATTGAATTGCAAAGAAATAATTTAAAAACTCAAACTCAGACCAATTTGGAGAATATAAACACTTTAACTAAACAAAATACAAACTCTATGCAAGGCTTAAAAGACCTAGCCAAAGGCTTTGCGGATACTTTGGTAGGGGCATTTGAAAACGGTAAATTTAATGCTGAAAAGTTTTTTACTGGTTTGTTAAAAATGTTAGGTGATTTTGCAATGAAGGCAGTGGAAACCTTATTTAGTGGAGCTGGTGGTGGTGGTAAAGGCGGTTTATTTAGTTTTTTAAGTAGTGGTTTTGGTGGTGGAAATGACCCATTAAAAGGTTTTAGTGCTGGTGATAAAAGTTTTAAAAGCAGAAATGACGCTTTTTCTTATGCCTCGTCTCAAGGTCTAGGAGCTGAATCTGTGCAAGCAATTACATCTTTAAATGGCAATTTAAAAATATTAGACACCAACTGCGGGATAACTGCTAGAGAAATGGCTGGAGTTGGTGGAGCGTCTTTTGATTTGGGCGGTATGTTTAAAGGTTTTGGTCAAGGTATCCAGAGCATAGTATCTAATATTAGTGGTTTTATATCTAATATTTTCCAAAATATCGGCGGGGCGGTTAAAGGGGCGGCTAGTGGAATTGGTAACTTTTTTAGCAGTTTTGTAGGATCTTTGGGTAAAAGTGGGGGCGGGTTTGCATCGGGGGGCTATGTCTCAGGCGGTGGAACTAGTACCTCCGACAGCATTCCCGCTTTTTTAAGTAATGGTGAATTTGTGATGAATGCCGACAGTGTTAAAAAATATGGTTCTTTATTACCTTTATTAAATTCTGGTAAGTTTAAAGGCTTTGCTGATGGTGGTATAGTTGGCTCGGTGAGCGGTAAACCAAAGATGACTAAAATAGTTCCAAGTATGAATAATAATAAACAAGCAAGTAATAATACTATTATTAATATTAAAGCTATGGATTCCCAAGATGTCATACAAGCTCTTTCAAAGAAAGAAACGAGGCAATATTTAAATAATGATTCAAACAGAAGTTATCAAAAACAATCAAATAGGGCTTTTAATCGCTCTACTTACGAATTTGCGAGAGGTACTTAATGACTAGAATTTTTACAGAATTTACTGAGTTAGTTGATAGTATAAGCTTTGAACATCGAACCCTTACAGCTGTTACTAGGTCAATCAGTGGCATTAGGCAATCTTTGAGTTATGGCGGCGGCTTTTGGTATTTAAAATGCACCTTAAGAAATACCAATTTTGAAACAAGTAAAAAAATAGCTTCTTTTTTTAACTCACTAGAAGGGCGTACAGAGATTTTTAAGCTTTACTTGCCAAGCCATTTTCAGAGCATGGTTTATAGCGATAGTATAATAATTGACGGCGCAAATCAAATAGGAAAAAATATTAACGTGAAGGGAATAACCGCACTCAATCAGGTTATTCTGAAACAAGGGGATTTTGTAAAATTTGATAATAGTAATAAAATATACCAAGCAAGAGAAGATTTAGTTAGTAATGGTATTGGGAAGGGTGTTTTAAAGCTCCATATGCCTTTAGTTGGTAATTTGCCTAATGATAATAGTCATGTTTTAATACACCCTTATTTGCTTGACTGGTATGTCGCTTTAGGCTCTGATACTTTGAGCTGGGATTTAGATTATTTTTCTAGATCAGCTTTTGAAATTGAACTAGAAGAGGTGTGGAATTAATGCGTAGACTTTTAGAACCAGCTCTGCAAGCTTATTTAGCAGACCCCCGAAGGAAAATAAAAACCGCTTTTACTATTGAGGCTTTATTTCCAGATGGTTGGGTTTATCTCACTACGTGCGCACGTTGGCTAGAATGGAATAATATTGTTTACGTACCAACCGCAACTTTGGCTATTGAAGGGGTTAGCCAAAGTTTAACACTTGCCAACGATGAAAATAATATATCTTTGAGTGGAATACCTTTAACTTACAAAAGTTTGGTTTTAACTCAAAAATATACAGGCAATCCATGCATTATAAGACAAGGTTTTTTTGATTTTGAGACAGATCAATTAATTGGTAATTTACTCCAAATACATAAAGGCAATATAAATAATATGACATTTACAGACGATCCAGTCGCTGGAACTAGCACGATTGTTTTGCCTATAAGTTCTATTTTTGCAAGATTTAATGATAAAAACAGTATGAAAACAAATCCATCAAGTCATAAAAAACTATTTGCAAATGATACTATATTTGATCAAGTTCCAAGTTTGACGGACAAGGTTGTAGAATTTGGTAAACTATAATTATGCAAAATTTTATAAATGACTGGCAACACAAAAAATTTGAATGGGGTATTGCAGATTGCTATACTTTTACACGAACTTATATTGATTTTAAATTTTCTGAAAATAATTTACCCATACTTGAGTATAACAATTTAAAAACAGCCGTTTTATTAAATAAAAAATACTCATGGATTGACGAAATAAAAAAGAATTTTAAGTTTGAAATAATTAATAAAAATTTTGAAGATGGTGATTTATTGATAGTTGATGATGATTTTCAATGCGCTCATTTATACTATAATAATCATATATACTCTTTTGATCCAGAATTGAACTTTGTATCAATCAATGTCGGTGTTGTAAAGCCGCAAGCCATGATTAGATTGAAAGGATTATTATAGTATGCCTATGTTAATAGTTCCTTTGGTTCAGGCTTTGGTAGTTGCCCTTATTACAACAGCTATTACAATGGCAGTGGGCATGATTACAAAATCGCTAACAAAAAAGAAAAAAACTCCAGCCAGAAAAGCGGGTAATAAAGCCCAAGAGAATAAACAAAATATCACGGAAACAACAACCGATTTACCTATTATTTATGGACGGTCTCGGATTGGGTGTAGTCAAGTATTTATTTCGCAAAAATTTGCTTATGCTGGTACTACCACCCGATGGGAACAAGGACAAGAAATTGAATTTGACACAAGGGGCGAATATTTATATATAATAGCGGCTATCTGTATCGGGGAAATTGATGATATAGAACAAACTTATATCGACGGTATACCTATCACAAATAAAAAATTTAGCAATGGATATAGAAATAATTTAACCTTTAGTTGGTCTTTTGCAGAGCCTAACCCAATCACTTTAACTACTGTTGATGTTCAGGCGGCCTTAAGAAGTTATCGAAGTAACTACTATTTATTAAATCAAGGATATGTTTATGATTCCACGCAAAATGTTTTAAAAAAAGCAATAAGTTATCAACCAAAAAGATATAGATTATCCCTTATCGTTGCTGGCAAAAAAAATCAAATTATATCTTTTGTTGGTGGTACTCAATCAATCAATTTGCAAAATGCAGGATATGGTAGTAAGCAATATATATTAGAATATTTAAAAGATAACGGTGCCATTGTTATTGTCGGCCAAGGAACAGTTAATTTAACCCAAGATAATGCCGATTTTACTCAACCAGTAAATAATAATTTGACAATTACTCAAAATAGTTATTTAGCATCAAAGTATTTGCAAATTGAAGAAAAAAAAGGAACTTTAACTCAAACAGCTAATAATTATTGGTTGGCTCAAGGTGTTCCCTATTATACAGATAATGCACGGGGTAAAAATGTCGCTTTATGTTACTTTAGAGGATTATTAAGAACCGCTGGCCCTGATATTGATAAAGCCCCCTTGCAAGGCATACCTGTTTTAACTTTTGATATTAGAGGCAAAAAAGTATTAGACCCTCGTACAAATTTTAAAGTTTATAGTAATAATCCTATATTGTGCTTGCTTGATTATATGCTTGACAGCTTGTATTATGGCTGTAAAATCGAATTGGAAGATGTAGATTTAGATAGTTTTATTGAAGAAGCTAATCATTGCGATGAGTTAATAACCGCTCAAGATGGTATTACTCAAATAAAAAGATATGTAATTAACGGCGTAATTGATACGACTAATGAAACTATTGATAATATAATTGATATTTTAGAAGTATGTAATGGAACTTTATTTAATGATTTTGGGAAGTGGAAAGTCTATATTGAAAAGCCCGAGACCTCTGATTGGGTCTTTAATTTAGACAATATGATTGGTTCGGTATCAATTACAACTGGAGAATTTAGAAGTAAAATAAATACTATTCATACTACTTTTATTAATGAAAAAACAAACTGGGAAGGTGATGTTATAACTATCACAAATGATATATTTGTACAACAAGATTTAAATAAAGTCTTTGATACAGAGCTACAATTGCCGTTTACCAATGATTATGATCATGCTTATTATTTAACTTTGTTTAAACTAAAAAGTGCAAGATTAGATAAACAAATTACATTTACCACTTTTTGGGACTCCGTGGAATTACTACCAGGCTCAGTAGTATCTATTGATAGAGCTGATTTAGGCTTTAATAATAAACTTTTTCGAATAAAAGAAATTGAGCCAGATAATGAAAACGGGCTTTTAAAGATAGTAGCGAGTGAATACGATGATGATGTTTATAATAACCTTAATATTGACCCAGAGGCCAACAATATAATATCTGGATTAGCTAGTGCTTTTGATGTGGAACCGCCAAGCAATGTACAGGTTAAACAAACTTTTGAATTCGATGTAAATAATAATTATTATACTCAAACTCGCTTTGAATGGACTCCAAGCCCGTCAATTAATATCAGAAATTATACTTTAGAATATAGAACATTTGGATGGGGCGATTGGGTCAAGCTAGGCACGGCTCAAAATACAACCGTGATATTTAATAATATACCAACTGGATTATATGATTTTAGGATTAAAGCAACTAATGATATAGGAGCCGATTCTGAATATTATGAAGAAATTATTGAAATTTTTGCACCCACTGCCCGCCCTCAAGATGTAACTAATTTTAATATAGGCTCGTCAAGTAATGAGTTTGTTTTAAGATGGAATTTAGTACCAGAGGTCGCAAATAATGGATTTTATATTATCAGACATACTCGCAATTTAATAAGTCCGACGTGGAATGATGTTTTGACTTTTGAAATTATGGTACCAGGTTATCAAACTTCGATTACAACCAGCCAAATAGATGGTACTTACATGATTAAAGCGGTTAATTCGGCGGGTTTAATGAGTGTAAATAATGCTAATTTGACCCTTGATAGCCCTTATGATTCTGAGTATGTTTTAATCCAAAGTATTTCAGAAAATCCTTCTTTTTCTGGCGAAATTTTAAATTATCCTATTAGCTTAACCAATATTTTACAATGGAAAGGTGAAGACCTTCTTTGGAAGGGGCAAAACTTGCAATGGACTGAAGATATTGGCATTCAGTCCATGTCTATAAATAATGGCATTTTAAGTTTGAGTAATACTTTGACTTGGGATAGCTTAGATCAAGATATAACTTGGGATCAATTTGATCCATCCTTAACTTGGGACAGCTGGAATAATTCCAACGTTTTGATCGGAGTTTATAATTTTGCAAATGGACTCGATTTAGGCGGTGTTTATAAAATTGTTTTGGAAAAAAATATAATTGCCACAAGTTTTGATTCCACGGGCACAACTTGGGATCAGCTTGACTCTAGTTTGACTTGGGCGCAATTTGACCAAAACCAAAGCTGGGATCAATACGATGGCAATATTGCAGACGCTCCTAGACTTTATTTATATGTTCGTTATACCCGAGACAATCCTAGTAATAGCCCATCGTGGACAGAATGGCAATTATTAACTAAAAATGAATTTGTTTGCAACGCTTGTGAATTTAAATTAGAAGTTATCAGCCCAATTAAAACAACTAATATTTTAATTTCTGGATTAAGTATAAAAGTTTGGATGCGGTCGAGAGTAGATCAGGTCAAGGTTTTATATGATACCGAAAATCAAAATATTTTATTTAATAAACCTTTTTATCAATTGCCCGCTACAACTTCGATTACAATTAATAATCCAGATAATGGTGATTATACTAGCTTTAACCTGCTAACTGAAAGCGGTTTTAATGCTAATATTTATGATAGTAATAATCAGATAGTATCAAGAATGATAACTAGTACAACTTACGGCGTAGGAGAGCGCATTATATGAGTCAAGTCGATTATACTATTAACAGTAATGAGCCTATTGTAAATACCCGTACTGATATTATGGCATTTGCTCAAGCCATTTTAACGCAAAATAGTGGGAATACAGCTCCTGTAGTCAAATATGAGGGTATGTTTTGGGCGGATACTACTACCAATTTATTAAAGCAGTGGCATGACCCTAATTGGTTAATTATTTCTGAGTTGAATAAAGTTGGTAATTTATCAGTAAATGCAGGCAATCCTAACGGAGCGGTAACTGGCTTGTACGAAGGACAACTTTTATTCGATACTTCAAACAATATTCCTTGGTATTATTCGGGAAGCGGTACAAGTTGGCTGACTGCTAATGGCACTCTTTCTTCATTTAATTTACCAGCTAATTATCACGATGTAAGAATAAATTACACTGATGCAAATACTATTACAGTTTTGGCGGATTCAAGGGTTAGAAGCTCTGATGATACTACTGATATTATTTTTTCGGCAAATAGGACATGCGTATTAAATGCAAGTGGAGCGAATGGTTTAGATACTGGAAGCGAAGCCTCTAACACTTGGTATTACTTATATGCAATCTATAATCCAACTACTTTAACCAGTGCTTTATTGTTTAGTACAGTAAATGAAACAGTAACAGGCTCTATAACCTTGCCTAGCGGTTTTACAAAGAAAAGACAACTAAGGTTTGCAGTTAGAAACAATGCAAGTAGTAATATTATCCCTTTTAGATATTACCCTAGAGAGGACTTAACTTTATTCAGAGACTACGAAACAACTACAACTTATCAGATTTTAACCACAGGTGCATCTACCACATTTGCAACCGTTGCAAGCTCGTCATTGATCCCAGAAATTAGCAGGCGTGGAGCATTACTTGCAAGGATAAATGGAAACTCGGCAGTTGTGGGCAGAGGGCTTTATCTGCGAGAAACAGGATCGGGATTGACAACAGGTAAGTATTATCCAGCCACGGCTAGCGCTTATGGTGCTGCTTCGTTTTCCGATTATAACGTGCAGTTAAATAGCTCACAGCAGTTTGATTATAAAGTTGATTCTGGCGGAGCAAGTTGTTCTGCCGACTTGTTTGTAATGGGTTTTTACAATACGGAGGTTAAATAAATGCTAGACAAGAAAATATTAGTAATACGCAAAAAAGACAACCATAAACAAATTAAAGCTAGTGGATATGTTTCAGCTGGCGGTCTTGGTGAATTTGATTCAGAAATTTTTGAAGAGGTTGAATTAGATTCTTTGCCAGAAAACTATGAGATGTATAAAGAAATACCGCTCGCAATGGGAACGGATTTAATAAAATTTATTAATCTAACTACAGAAACATCTTTAAACGACGATCAAGCCTTTATGATAGTATCTAAATTAAAAGATTTTATGATTTATTGCCAACAGGGGCGGTGTAATCCCTTTACACGCTCAACTTTTAACAATACTTTAAAAACTTTAGATAAAGCTTTTGCAAACGGACAAAAAGAATTAATAGTTGGTTTAGTTAATCAATGGGCTAATAGTGTACATTTTAAGCCTGAATAAAAATTATGAATACTTGGCCATCAAAATATTTTACTGAAAAAGAATTTTTGCGTTCAAATACTTTGCCAACTAATACTTGGGATAAGCCAGAACATAGATTAAATTCCCTTTTTTTTATATCAAAACTTGATATTATCAGAATAGAATTAAATTACGCTATAAGCATTACAAGCGGTTATAGATGCGAAAAGCTGAATGGAATGGTTGGCGGCGCAAAAAATTCCGACCATAAAATAGGATTTGCCGCTGATTTAATACCAGTTTATAGTAATGTCAGTATCAGAGAGTTTCATAAACAAATTTTAGAAGCAATGATAAAACATGAAATTGAATGGAATCAATTAATATATGAGCGCAATAAAGGCACTGAATGGGTGCATTTAGGTATTAGGCAAATTGGCAATAAAAAAGAAGTATTTAATATAATAAAATAAAAATAAACTATTATAAAAAAAAATATTGTGCAATAATAAATTAATTGTTTATTATAAATAAATAGATGGAAACAAAAGAATTTCATCCCTTAATTTTGCTGGAAACACTAGATAAATACTATGTTTGTGGCAATGGCAAAAAAATGAAAATGGGCTTGTATCAATGCTTTTGCGGGAAACAAGTAGAAAGGCCAATTTTTAGAATCAAGAGCACAAAACAGCGCAGTTGTGGCTGTTTAATTGGCTCTAAATCAGCAAAAAAACCCAAGCAAAATGTAGGTGATTTTAAAAAAGAAGTACCTTATACCCCTCGCACGTTAATTTTAATATTTTTACAAAATCCATTAGTACAAAATATTAAAAATTTACAAAAGTTGAAAAATTTATACTATCAAATCTTTGAAGATATAATAACAGATACTTTACTGGAGGAACTAAAAAAACGAATATGAATAAAATATACTATCCATTAAATGATAATATTGGCTCAGTGCAATTGGTAGACAGTGTCGGAGATGATACTGGAATAGTTAATGCCGC
>Ga0209229_10000249_pt1 | contig 21440 bp, 20 predicted proteins | sample SanBayMetagenome_FD_187466 | JGI IMG/M metagenome (GOLD analysis project Ga0209229, IMG submission 187466) | Freshwater and sediment microbial communities from dead zone in Sandusky Bay, Ohio, USA (SPAdes) (version 2) | ecosystem: Environmental > Aquatic > Freshwater > Lentic > Sediment... | reverse complement strand
AGGCTTCCCAGGCACCCGGGGCCCGTCGGAGGCGCTGGAGTGTCTGTCGCAATTCCGAATCGCCATGACCCGTGTCTCGCACGGTGATGGTTAAAAAAGCTCGAGGCTGGCGCACCGCACCGATGCCAACGACGAACGTGGTGGGCGAGACAAATAAAAGTTGGCTAAGCATGTAGAGGCCGGATCGGAAGCATCACGGGACGCGGGTTCAATTCCCGCCGCCTCCATCGAGTCGGTCACCGCAACGTGACCATACCGCTCAAGACCCGCTGGCTCATCCCAGCGGGTCTTTGCGTTTCACCCCAACAAATTCAAAGGGATCGCGAGTTAGCCAACTTCTCACGTGGCCAAACCTCGGGACGCGCTTGGTAACCTTCACGCACCCAAAAGGCTCAATTTGGGGTAAAAGGCTCTAAATCGCGGGACTCACCCCCAAACGGGTCCCGTGCCCTTCCACCCTGTAAAAACATGGAGATTCGCGATTTAGCCGCCAATCGAAGTTTTAGTGGAAATAGCCTATGGCAGTGGTATGAAAAACCAGGCTATCACCGTCGAGTGTTTGCCTTTGGAAGTTAAAAATGAAGGGGGATCGCGCCTAGGGAACCACTTGGAAACGTCCGGTGGTCTGAAAGTGGTGATCAAATGACGCAATCGTTCGTATCCCTAAGTCGACTGCGACGACATGCGAAGTGCAGTCGGTGAAACTCAATCCCGCTGATGATAGCCTTTGAAACAGCAACCAACTTCGATGGAACTGATCCTCGGATAGCTTATGCAAAATAGCGGTAGATCCAACGATCACTAAAGTTCCAAACGCGATCGCTTTGGAACGCTCGCCTCGCATCAACAGAAGAGTCAAGGTCTCGTCAACGACGTAGTCGCTTGTAACAATCGGTTGTGCGACCGAGTCAAACCACTTTGCTGTCTTTTGGTGGTTCGGATCTGTAGGTACAAGAAGCGAGTACCATACTCCGGTGTCAACGAAGATCATACTCACCCTCCATAGAGGAGCTTATCGTGATCGGCACCGGAAAAGCCATCATTGGTGTCGCTCTCAGAAGCCAAAGAGGCGATACGGTGAACTTCCTGCTTGAACTGTTCCAAACTGTCCTCTTTCATAGTTTTCCCGAACGGACTTTCTACGGGAGTGATTAGGACTTGAGTTCCCTCTGGCAGGCCAGAGTTTTCAAATCGAATCATTCCGTTGTGAACTGTGCCTTTGATAACCACCGCAGAACTCCTGGTTTTGCTCGAAAATCGCCTTCCGAGGCATTCTAGGCCGATCTAGCCAAAAAGTCACTTGATATACCCCGAGCAAGCAGGGCAAATAGGCATAGATCCCTCGTAACGATCAAAACCACTCGCTTTCCCCCCTGTGAACTCACGAGTTCGAACCTGCTTTTCCAAAACTGGACCAAACGGGTCTCGAACTCCGCAAGTCCAATGCTCTAAATGCTTTGCGTTTTCTGGGCAGAGAGAGTTCTGTTACGAAGAGAGTTGCGCTCGAGGAGGGATTCCATCAAAGGCTACTTAAGCGTCATCACCACGGGACGCAATGCCAACGGAAATGTGGTCATCGACGCAGGGAACAAGTTTCAAGCCGAGCTCGGTCTAGGCCAAGACCAACAGGCAACGTTCTTGCCCGACGAGGTAAAAACCGAGCTCGATGTCGGGGGTAGCACCGGCAAAGTCAATTTCGAGTTCGTTTCTACCTCAGGCTGGGGCCAGGACTCAACACCGACTTTTTCCTCAATATGGAACTCCACGATCGAAACCAAGGAGCTCAAAAGAGCTGCCGAATCGATCGATGCAGACACTGGTATCGAAGATCACACAGAGCTGTCTGGAGAGGCCACATGCGAAGGAGCTTTCAAAACATACGAGTCTGAGAGCTACAAAAGCGAAGTGACTCTCACGACGCTTTTTCCCGACTCGCAATCGGTCAGCGGCGGAGTTGCTTTCGATACCGTGACCATGACCAACGAAGACTCGTGGAGCTTTCTGACTATTGGAGGACAGCAAATCCAGACATCCGGAGGGCAAGATGGCGCAGTTATTGCCACAGGGGGCAGTTCAGCGACTGCCATCGAGACGCTGACTTACACGGCCAGTGCGACTCGCAAGCTCGAGTCGATTGGCCTGGAATGGGATTACTTTGCCACTGAGAATCGAAATTCCAATTACACCAAGACCATCGTCAGCACGGCGGTTTTCGATCCGAACGATCCAGAGGCGGTCGATCCCGATCCGGTGATCACAGGGGATGATCGTGTAGTCGTCACAGGTACCCAGTGATTTTTATCCGTACGTAAGATGGCTCTCGGTCCACGTCCCGAAGATGTCTTTCGCGAGTACATCGAGAGTGTATTTGATTTAGCAACAGGACAACGCAAGGGCCGATCCAACACCCCTGACTACACCGCTGGATTAGGCAGAATGGCCACTGGTGGTGACCCCACACCCCGTGATCAGTGGATCACGACGTACGAAGACAACTGGGACCCACGCAATTTCTACGAAGCTGACCTGGACGGCATTCCACTGCCGGAAGACAGGTACTTGCATCTGGATGCTCAAGGTTGCGAATCGAGTCGTCGAGACTCTTCATTTGGTCGTTGAGCCGTTTGAGCTCGGATTTCACAAGCGGTCCGTCGGGATCCTTCAAATCGAGAAGTGATCGAGCGGCTAGCCTCTACCTCGTTGACCACGTATCGACGATCGACGATATCGAATCCGAGTTTCGGCTGGCCACCGATATACTTGCCCTGACGAGCCGTTATCCGTATTCTCGAATGACTTGCGAGATTTTCCTGTTTTTTCGCCAAGGTTGCGGGGCGAGAGCGAAATAATGGCAACCTCTCCCGTTTCTTTTCAGGAATCCTTACTATCAACTTCACCATACCTTACTCCCAGTTCCACATCCGTCCACGATATCTCGTTCCTTGTTTGCTGGTTTTGATCTTCCTCACCTCCTTGCAGAACTCGCAGGCACAGGAATCGCCTCGCTCGCGGGCGTCGGCGACTGGCGATCCGGTAGCTGGGACCTCGGCCGCGTCTCCCCAACCTCCCCTGCCGCGTCGCGCGGGACCGATGGGGGTCCGGATCGATCCTCAGATCACCGATCGGGTTGCCGTAGAGGAGGTCGTTCCCGGCACTCCTGCTGCGACGGCCGGGATCCTGGCTGGGGATACAATCAGCTCGGTCGCGGGTAAGCCCGTTCCAACATTCGAAGCGCTTCGATCGGTCATGCGCGGGCTCCAGGGTGGTCAGGCGACCACGGTCAAAGTCCTGCGGGATGGGGGTAAGCGTACACTCGAGATCCAGCTTGCTGAACTGCGAGAACAAGTTGCCGGGAGCAAGCTCCGCTACGGCAGCGTCGATGTTCCCAAGGGGTATCGCCTGCGCACGATCGTCACAGTTCCCGAGAACGAGTCTCGCAAACGCGAAGGCCGCTTCCCAGCCTTCCTCTACGTTCAAGGCATCATCTGCGATTCGATCGATCGGCCGGAAGCACCCGACGCTGTCGACACACGGATCGTGCACACGATGGCTGGCCAAGGGTTCGTCACCATGCGAGTCGACAAGCCCGGACTCGGAGATAGCGAGGGACCACCTTGCAGCGAAATCGGTTTCCAGGAGGAACTCGAAGGCTACTTGGCAGCCCTCAATGACCTTGCCCAGCAACCGGAAGTCGATCCGAGCCGAATCTACGTCTTCGGGCACTCGATGGGAGGCGTGATGACTCCCTTCCTCGCCAAGGAAGGAAAGGTGCGAGGCAGCATCGTCTACGGAACGATTGCACGAACATGGTTTGAGTACCAACTCGAAAACGTGCGTCGCCAATCGGAACTCGCTGGCGCCTCACCTGCCGACGTGGCCGAAGCCATGCAGCAGCAAGCCAAGGAGAGCGCGATGATCCTCGTCGAAAAGAAAACGCTCGGCGATGTGTGGGAGCGATGGCCCGAGCTGCGTCAAGAACCGCAAGGCCTGATGCTCGACGAAAATCACATGTCGACTCGGCATATGCGATTCTTCCACGAACTGCAGGACATCAATATCGCTCGCGCCTGGAACGACTCCAAAGGAGCGGTGTTAGGCGTTTGGGGCGAGTACGATTGGGTTGCATCGCACGATGACCATGAACGGATCGCTGCGATCGTCAACGCTCGCCAAGCCGATTCGGGGACAGTGTTGACGATGCCCAAAGCCGATCACGCCTTCACCACGCACGCCTCGATGGCTGAGAGCAGAACTGCCATGGGCCAGGGGCAGTGGGATGCAAATCTCCCCAAACGTATTCTGGAATGGATCGATGCGGTCGAATCGGGGAACCGCGTAGCGTGGGCGGATACCAAGCCAGACAAAACCAAGCCAGACAAAATCGCGAGCGAACCGGAGAGCGACCTTCCGAAGTGGACCAAGCTCACGACGGAGCCTTATCCGGGCAAGCAGGACGATATCTATTTCGTCGATCCGAATTTGGGCTTCTATGGCAACGGTGCTGGCAGAATCTTTCGCACCACCGACGGTGGCGCGACATGGCAAAAAGTCTTCGAGCAAAAAGGGACGTTCGTGCGTTGCCTCGCCTTTACCGACGACAAACACGGCGTGATGGGGAACATCGGACCAGGGTACTTCCCGGGAGTCACCGATGACAATCCGCTCTACCGTACGGAAGATGGCGGTGCGACGTGGTCCCCTGTCACCGAGATTGACGGGGACCCCGTCGTAGGCTTGTGCGCGTTCGATATCGTTCAGGTCCCGTTCGTCAACGCAGGCAATCTCGATCATCGCCCTCGCATCATCGGCGTAGGTCGAGTGGGTGGACCAGCGGCCTACATCTGGTCCGATGACCTCGGCAAAACCTGGAAACAAGGTGTGCTGCCCGAGATCGGCGCGATGGCATTCGATGTCAAGTTCCTGGATGACCAACGAGGCTTCATCGCCTCAGCAACTCATGCGGACGTCGCTCAGTCCCACGCCTTGATCCTCGCAACCGACGACGGTGGTTCGACATGGCGCGAGGTTTACCGCTCCGCGCGACCGTTCGAGATCACTTGGAAGCTCAGCTTCCCCAGCAAGGATGTCGGATACTGCACGATCCAATCCTACAGCCCGGATACCTCCGCGTCAGCAAGGTTCGTCGCCAAGACAACGGATGGGGGCAAGACATGGAGCGAAATTCCGCTCGTCGATGACCATCGCGTTCGACAATTCGGAGTCGCCTTTCTCGATGATAACATCGGATGGGTCGGTGCCATGCCCCACGGCTTCGGCACAACCGATGGAGGAAAATCCTGGTCCAAAGTCGATTTCGGAAATGCTGTCAACAAGATTCGGCTGATCCCCTCGAGCGAAGGCGTTACCGGATATGCGATTGGTGCTGAGGTGTATCGTATGCAGATCCCCGCTGGCGCTACCGGTAAGGAAAGTTCGTCGAACAACTCGCCATAGCGACCGTCCTATCAAGCGTTCGCCATGTACGAAGAGTCATGACCATGTTTCTCGAAGATGAATGAGAAAAGGGGGGCGGGGGGTGGAGCGGTCAATGGTTATTGCTCTTTCAGTTCTTGATGGGCCTCGCTTTCTGCGGCATTTACATCCGGACCGGCAACCTCTTCCTGGCGATCGGATTCCATGCACTCGCGAACAATCCCGGGCCGCTTCTGACCGGGGGAACGATGGCCGAGATCTTGCCGATGGCCATCGTCCACCTTCTGATTCTCGCTTTGATGATCGGCAGGCCGAAATCGCTCATGGCGTTCCTTGCCGTGGTCACGCTGGGCTGGCTTTTTGTCCGAGGGGATTACTCCGAGCAGGCGGCCCAGCTCCCGAAGCAGGTAGTCTTTTTTCCGACTCCTGAATCCCCCTTGGAGATCCCTTCCAAGGTCACCGACGTCCAGGGAGATTACGACTTGCTGTTGATGGGAGAACGGAAGCAACTAAGCGTCGGCTGTCTCGACGTAATTCACGCCACTTACACGTACGGGTGATGGTTATTGGCCCGGCTTTTCGCTCGATTTTGATGAATTTGAATCCACAAAGAGTGAGACGGTGTCCGACCACGAACAGAACATAATTACCTCTGCCGAGAAGCCCCCATCGCCAAAACCGCGAGGTCGTCGCCGACGTCGAATCGCGGTGATTGCCGCAACGGCCATCGCGATTTTGTCAGCCATCGTTTTTCTGGTTGCGTTGTATCCATCGCTGTTCATCCAGAGCCCGTGGAAGGCGATTCCCAAGGCGACACCGCAGGAATTGGCAACGCTCCACGATCCCGACGCACTCCGCGCCGACCTCGACGCGATCGTCGCGCTGCACGAGCGAACTAGCCCGAATCCGTACCTGCGAGTCTCGAAGGAATCGATCGCTGAACTTACTGAGCGGCTGAAGGCCTCGATCACGCAGCCGATGACGCGGCGTGAGTTCCTGCCCCTGGTGATGGAACTGCAGGCAGGATTCCGGTCGGATCATCACAGCATGGATTTTCCCTCGGAGGATTTCGAGTTCGCTTTGGCACGTGGCGAGCGGATGCTCCCCATCCGCGCAGAGCCAAGGGACGATGGTCTGGTCGTCGTTGCCGTGGCCGAGAGCGAGCGGGCGATCGAGCCGGGCGACGCCATCGTGAGGATCGGGACCCTCTCTGCAGCCGATCATCTCGCTCGACTACGCTTGCTCGTGCCGAACGAGTCCGTGCGTTTTCGCGATGTGGAGGTTCGCGAGCGGTTCCGCACGCTCGCGTTGGCATCTGGTATCACGCTGCCGACGGAGATTGAGTTCATCCGCCCCGACGGCTCGCGCAATACGGCGATCGTCGAAGGCGTGGGAGATAGCGCGCGCGAGACCGAACGGACCGCAGCGATCAGCGCTGCGACGAACAAGCCTGATGCGCCACAGGGTGAACTACTCGTCGATCGTCCACCCTTCCGCTGCCTGTTGCTTGCGAACAATCTGGCAGGCGCCCCGCCGATTGCGTACATCGAATTCCCCAGCATGAACAGCACCCTTGGTGACCAGTGGGACACGTTCCTCGATCAGGCGATGACGGCTGCCAACGCGCGCGGTGCCGCGGGACTGATCGTCGACATCAGGGAAAATGGTGGTGGGAACAGCAGGCTCGGCGACGCCTTTCTCGCGCGGGTCAATGACCGTCCGTATCGCCTAGCGTCGCGCGCGGTATGGCGCAAGAGCCCGGAATCCGATGAGCTGTTTCGCAGCATGGCGAAGCCCATGTGGCGGTGGCTGTTCATCGCCTTGCCCCTCTTCATTCCCGATTACGCTGCGCTCAAGCACGGCGAGGACTTGATCAACGAGAGCAAAGTGGCCAGCTATCCGCGAGTTGCCCCGGGCTTCAAAGGACCGACTTGTCTCCTGATTGGCGAGCGAACCTTTTCGAGTGCCATGATGTTTGCGGACAGCGTTCGAACGTATAATCTCATGCTCACGATTGGCCAGCCCACCGGCGGTGTCCCCAATGCTCTGGGCGATATTGGTCCGTTCAAGCTCCCGAACTCGCGGCTTGTGGTCCCTTTCAGCATGAAGATGTTCGTCCGCGCGAGCGGCGACGAGTCCGACGTCGGCCCTGTGCGGCCTCACATCGAAGTCGCTCCGGTCCCCGGCCGCGACGCGGCGTTGGAACGAGCCATCGAAGAGATTCAGCGCATGCATGCGGAGAAGGATTGATTTCAAGGGAACGAGGCGAACAGATTTGTCCTGGTTGCACTTCGCGACATGAGTTAATCGGATCCGAAAAGACCAGCACTCCGTCTGATTTTCGCCGCTTACCTAAGGACCAAAGAGATTCGATTCTGAGGGCAGCGGCTGAGAAAGTCGCTGATCTATACACCAAGGATGAAGAATTGACGGATTTTGAAGCTTTTGGTCTGGAGGATCTGTATGTCGACTCCGCCGAATCCTAGACGCGGTGAGATCTGAGACATTTGCTTCGATCCATCTGTGGGTGCCGAAATCCAAAAGACAAGGCCTGCCGTCGTCGTCAACATAGAGTCGGTAGGGCGACTGCCGTTGCGCGAGGCCACCACTTTGGGACGCCAATGCTCTTGGATCAGAAAACACATGGAAGGTAACGATACCTTTTTCACGAATGCTCCTGGTTCCTTGTTCGCACGATTCCGTGGATACTCGCGCGTTATCCTTTCTTCGTCAAATCTTCGACCCAAAAATCGCGGCTTTCCAATCCGAAGAAGAAACCTGAAGAAAAGTCAACTTTGTTGCTAACATTTTCCATTCTGTCTCGGCATTACCTCTATGAACACAGATCGAGAATCGGACATACGCGAACGGATGACCCGCCATTGGCTGGAATCGGAGAATGCGATTCGGGCCTACATCGCCGGAGCGGTAAGTTCTTTCACAGACCGTGAGGACCTTCTACAGCAAGTCGCTCTGACGATGGCCCGTCGGTTCGAAGAATTTGACGAAGGCCGTCCCTTTCTCGCATGGGCGCTCTGGCTCGCGAAATCCCGAATCATCGATTTCTACCGAAGCCAGGGCCGGCAACCACAATTCCTCGACGATAACTTGTTAGACAAATACGCCGAGGCATTGGCGGAACGGCAGCAAGCGGTCCCAGCCCAGCGAGAAGCGCTCGAACATTGCCTGGAGGGACTTCCAGATCGATCGCGAGCCTTGGTCCGTATGAAATATCACGATGCACTGAAGATCGACCAAATCGCCGAGGCGGTTCGATCGACACCTGCATCGGTTCGTGTCACTCTTTTTCGTATTCGCGATGCCTTGGCCGACTGCATCAAGCGCCGACTAGCATCGGAGGCCATCGAATGATCCCCGATACGCTTCGACAACAGATCGACCAGTGGCTTGACGGTGACTTGCCTGAGGGAGAACGAGCTCGATTGAAGGAATCGCTTGAGCAGACACCAGAGGCCTTGGAGTTCCTTAGTGATCGCGCTTTACTGCACACGATGCTGGCCAAGTCTGCGGCATTCGATTCCTTACCACTCAACGCTGCGCTGGATTACTCTGAGGTCGATCATTCCTCAAAGAAGCCTCTTCTGCAACCCTATCGCTTGCTTGCTCAACCTTGGATTTGGGCATCCTCAGCAACCGCTGCTTGCCTACTGTTGATCTCGATGCTCTTGCTGCCAAATGTCGTGGCGAGCCCCGCCGAGTTGGTGCAAAAAACACTTGCCGAATACCGGACGGCGATTGATCGTTGCTATGCCGTAAAGGTCGAAACCGAAGGCCGACCACTCCGAAAACGTTTACCGGGGCGAGCGGTCCCTGCGGACTCGAAGCTTTGGGTACGTGGAAACAGTTTCGTACAGTTCTTCGATTCATCTGGAGATCAATTGGTTTGGGGGCGCGATGCTCAGGGAGCAGTATGGTTTACCCTTTCCGGCAAATCCGCGGCAATTTTTGAAGCCAATGAGATTCCGGATGTCCTTCAGGATGTATGTGATCTTCGAACTCTGGATGTCACAACACTGCTTGAATCTCTCCTTCGAGACTACGACCTCAAATACACCGACCGGGAAGATAGCAATCGCACCATTCTTGCGTCACCGCGTTCCGACGTGAGCAATTCGAAATACGGCACCGTTGAAATCGAAATCGATACACGATCGGGTCTCATCCGTCGCGTGAGCTTGGAAAGACTCAGGGCCAAACGCGTCCTGGCTGTTATCAGTTTTTCTTTAGAAGAGACACAGAATCGCGAAGATTCGTTCTACGAGGTGCGAACGCACCTTCAACCGAATGCAGACGTGTTGGAACGAGGGACCGGGTTCGGTAGACGCTCGGATCTGTTGAGGGAGTTCTTGCAGAAGCTCCGATTTCCCAATGCAACTCCGTAATCATTAATAATTCACCAAGGAGTCACGATGAAACCGTTTTATCTATTGAGCCTAAGCCTGATCAGTTCGTGTCTCTTGGCCACTTCGGGTTTCTCACAGGATCGACCGTCGCGCGGAGGCACCTCTGACAAATCGCTTCTTCAACGTTTTGACACCAATGGCGACGGGCAGATCGATGATACGGAGCGTCGGGCTGTGCGCGAAAAGATGAAGCAGATGCAGAACAAGCCAGGGGCAATGACTCCCTCGGGCGAATCGGAGACGATCGGCAATCGCATCGTTACCGAAATGCAGTACGCTTCGAGCGATGGAAAAATGATCCCGTGCGTCCTCTCGATGCCACAAGGAAACGGCCCGTTCCCGATGCTCGTCACCATCCATGGAGGCCAAGGGAATCGCGACCTGGGGTACATTCGGACCATGGCTGCACCGAACAATCTTTCTCCGACGATTTCCGCTTTCAATGAACAACCCTGGGCGATCCTCGCTATCAGCTATCGCGCGGGCAACGGTGCTTTGTTCGGGATGGAACAGGATGACGTCATCGCTGGCATCCGATTTGCCAAAACACTACCCAAGATTGATCCGAACCGCGTTGGTGTTGTGGGCGGCAGTCATGGGGGCCACTTGGCACTAGTAGCTGCAGAAAAAATGGGAAGCGAATTCCTATGCGTTGCTGCCGGTTCGCCCTGGATGACCGATCCGGTGGTCTACATGATGGGTGATCCAAACAAACCGCCCTTATCTGAAGTATCCGCCAAAGCGCGCGAAGACTTGCAGATCAATGGACGACGCATATTCAATGGAATGCAAAAGGGGCGCGGCATGTCTGAGCAACAGTTCCAGGCATTCATCAAGGAGCATTCGATTGAAGCCAACGCCGACAAAATTGTGATGCCTACGTTGTTTCTCACGAGTCGCGGCGACGATCAAGCGCCGCACGTGTTGATCGAGCCGATGATCAAGAAGATGCAGGCGGCGAAGAAGGAAGTCCAGGTTTACACCGCGGAGAAGAGCCCGCATGGCTTCTACTGGGCCCGAACCGTCAGTGCGGCTCGCGACTTGCGAGGGGAGAAGTCGCCGCAGGAAGCTGAAGAAGAATTGACCGCGCGGCGAACGATGATCGAATTTTTTACGAAACAGTTTGCTCGGAAGGACGGTCAGACCTCAAAGTCGCCAGCGAAGGCTGCCGCGTCAGCGACTACCAGCCGCACGGCGAAAGGGCAAGCGGCAGAGGAACAACTGGCCGAACCCGCCGCGGATGAAGCGGCCGGGAAAGCGGCGGATGCTAAAGAGCCAATGCAGGAAGAAGAGCCGGCGGGCGAGAGGGCTCAACCGGGCCGGGATGCTGGAGTCGGCGCGGGACGCGGTGCAGGGATGGCGCGCGGTGGACAGGAAGCGGGCCGGGGAGGAGCGATGAGCGGCGGGCTGGGCGGTGTCGACTTTCAAACTTTGGCGGGCGAATCCGGGAAGGTTTCCCGAGAGGCATTCAAGAAACAACTCAGCGGCTCGGCCGCGTTCTCCAGTCGGCCGGAACTTGCTGATCGACTCTTCGATCGGCTCGATACCGATGGTGACGGGACGCTGAACAAAACTGAGTTCGAAGGAATGAGCGACCTGAAGAGCCAGTTGGGGCGAGGCGGGCAGTCAGGGCAGATGGGCCAGCCCGGTCGCGGACCGAGTCGACCGGGGAGAGGCAGCGGAAATCTGCCTGGTTCTGCCGTGCCGGGTACGGGGGGCTCATCCACCCCGAACAGTCCAGCGGGCGGCGGTGGAGGCACAAATCAAGTCAGGGCCGAGACTGCGCCGCTGCGGATAGCGGCTGGAGAGTTGGTCGGTGAACTGGTGGGTGATGTGCGCATCTTCCGCGGCGTCCCATACGCGGCGGCTCCTGTGGGTGAGCGTCGCTGGCAGGCACCTGCCCCGGTCGAGCCCTGGCAGGGTGTACGCGAGGCGACTCAGTTCGGGGCGTTGTCACTACAAGGTGAAACGTTTGCCCCGCGGAGTGCTCAAAGCGAGGACTGTCTCTTTCTCAATATCTGGACGCCAGCGAATGCGACCGCGGATTCGAAGCTTCCTGTCTTGTTCTGGATTCACGGCGGTGCGTTCATTCAAGGGTCGGGTGGACAGCCGCGATACGATGGATCAGAGTTGGCCAAGCGTGGCGCGATCGTGATCTCGATCAACTATCGGCTCGGTCCGCTCGGTCTGTTTGCTCATCCGTCGTTGACGGCCGAGAGTAAACCCGAAGAACCGCTCGGCAACTACTGTCTGCTCGATATGATCGCCGCTCTACGTTGGGCACGACACAACATTGCAGCATTCGGTGGCGACCCAAATAATATTACGATTTCCGGCTCCTCTGCCGGCGGCACCAGTTGCCTGTTTTTGATGGGTATCCCCGAGGCTCACGGACTGTTCCACAAAGCGATCATTCATAGCAGCGGCGGGATTAAGAACATTCAAACACTGGCTGAGGCCGAGGCAGCTGGCGTCCGTTTGGCGGAAAAGATCGGACTCAGTCCGCGGGCCACGAGCGCCGAGTTGCGGCGGGCGGCGGCGGGCGACTTGGCAGTGAACGTGGGGCTAATTCGCGAGTTGAACTTGCCAGTCAAGCCGATCATCGATGGGCGACATGTGAAAGCGGTCCCAGCCGAGCTGTTTGCTCAAGGTCAGCAAGCCAAGGTCCCGGTATTGATCGGAGCGGCCAATGGCGAGTCGGGTGCGCGGCAACTCAGCGATGACGTTGCTACGGGCGGGGCGTTTGGTTTTCAGCGGGAACTGGCGGACCAGATGGTGCGGGCGGGACAGCAGGTTTGGATGTTTCAATTGACATACGTTCCACCGCAGTCACGCGATACTCGGTTTGCCGCCAAGCACGGCGAGTCGGTTGCCTATGCGTTCGGAACGATCGGCCAATCGCTGGCGGCACAGTATGGATTTCGAAATGAACAGGTGGCCGCGAACGCAGCGCGGATGCGGCGGGGTGGGGGAGGAGCTGGTGCGATGGCGGGTGCTGGCCGAGAGGATGAGTCGCAACCTGTGGAGGATTCCGAGCAAGGTCGATCAATCAGCGCGGCGATGCTCGAGTACTGGCTTGCATTCATGCGCGATGGTCAACCGAGTGGCAAGAAGCTTCCGGCTTGGCCAGCCTACATGAGCAACGCACCTAAGACGATGGTCTTTGGCAATAATGGGATTGGTGTGAAGTGAATCGGAAAGGAGACGGAGTGGCGATTCGCGAATGGCCTCCGTCCCCTTTGAGGTACCTATGGAGTGTTTATGTTCAATCGACTTGGGTTTTTTGTGCTGGCAATCTGGTTGGTGCAGGCTGTGATTGCTCCCAAGCAGATTAAATCGCAAGAGGTTTCGCTCTCGGTCGAAGTGGCGGATGATCTCGCGATTAAAGATCCGGTTCGCAAGAAGGAGTTGCCTTTCAAGGTTTACTATCCCAAAACTGGCGGGCCTTACCCGGTGATTGTTTTCTCGCATGGGTTCGGCGGCAACAAGGATGGGTTTGGTCCTGTCGGTAAGCACTGGGCGAGTCAGGGCTATGTGGTGATCCATCCGTCGCATGAAGATGGACTCGGTCGACAGGGGAGCGATGGGCGAAATGCTGGCTCTGATGCTGCTGGGATTCGAGGTCGACTGGGAGGCTTGAGGAGCGGAATCAGCGACACAGGAAATATCAGTGGCCGTGTTGCGGATTTGGTTCTGGTTTTGGACAAGCTTGAAGACTTGCCGAGTTTGGCTCCCGGGCTGAAGGGAAAGATCGACAACAAGAGGATCGGAGTTGCCGGGCATTCATTTGGCGCTTACACGGCGATGTTGATGGGTGGCGTGACGACTGACTTTGGCAAGGAAAAGGGCAAGAGCTTTCTGGATAAACGCGTGAAATGCATTCTGCCGATTTCTGCGCAGGGGACTGGTCAGCAAGGTTTGACTGAGCAGAGTTGGGAAGCGTTGCGATTGCCGATGATGACGATTACGGGAACGGAGGACCGGGGTGTTGGAGGTCAGAGCGTCGAGTGGAGGAAAGAGCCTTACAAATACAGTCCAGTTGGAGATAAGTATCTCATCGTGATCGAGGGGGCCAATCACATGTCCTATGGTGGTGCCCTGCGGATTCGAGGCGGCGGCGTCGCGGAAATCGTCAATTTTTGCACGACCAAGTACTGGGATGCCTATCTGAAGAATTCGCAGGAGGCAAAAGAGTATTTACAGTCAGGCAAACTCTTAAAAGACTTTGCCGATAAGTGCACGTTGGATAAGAAGTAAAGAGTTTGATTTGCGCAGTAAAGTCATCCTTTCAGGCGAGTTTCGAGAGGCGGAAATGACGTTCCAGAGTTCGATGAAATCAGACTCATCGTTTTTGTGTCGCGATTGTAGTCGCCATCTTGTCCGGGGGCAAAACTTGTTTTTTCGGCTTGTTGTCATCGGCTGCGCGAGCCTCGGCTTTATTGCTTTCGTTTTTGAAAGGTCGTCGCTGTATGTCCTACAAGCTCGGCAACAAGATCCCGAAGCTGAATTTAAAAAGCTAGATGCAAACGGCGATAACAGTATCTCCGCTGATGAATTCAAGGCGTTCCGGCCGAGTCGGATGATGCCTGATTTGTTCAAGCGACTCGACCGCGACGGTGATGGTTCGCTGTCGTTGGTGGAATTTCAAGTAGTTGCGACAATGGGTTCGAAGGCTCGCAATGCAGGCAAGTCGGTGGAGAGCGAGAGGCTTTTGGCACTGAGTGAGCCAGCAATCGCCAAAGGGACGACAACCGAGCTTGAGCGATACCGAGCCGCATCAGAGTACTCAGCGCGGCATGCCGGTTTGTGCTTGCTGATCATGAAAGATGGTGAGATTGTTTTCGAGCAACACGTCGAAGGCTCCAGCCCCGAGAAAGCTTACCAGTTAGCGTCTGGTACAAAGAGCTTCTGGGGGCCAATTGCCCAAGTGGCGATCTCGGAGGGATTGTTCACGCTGGACGAGGTCGTCTCGGAGACATTGACCGAATGGAAGGGCGACCCGCGGAAGTTAAAAATCACGGTTCGCGATCTGCTTTCGTTCTCCAGCGGACTGGAGGCTCCTCGGCGACTCTGGGCTGAGAAGAAGAAGGACTTGTACAAGCTGGTTCTCGAATTGCCCGCAACTGCCGAACCGGGTGCAGAGTTCGCTTACAGCGAGGTTCACCTCTACGCGTTCGGCGAATTCTTCAAACGCAAGCTGGCGGCTAAGTCGAATGCTTCGGCCAAGGGCGGAGAGCGACCTTGGGACTACCTTAATCGCAAAATTCTGACTCCGATTGGGTTGACCAATTTGAGATGGGTCAAAGACGGTTCGGGCGACCCGGCGATGGGGGATGGAGCCGTACTGACCGCGCGTCAGTGGGCAATCTACGGCGAGTTCCTTCGTCTCGGGGGAGAATGGAAAGGAAAACAACTCGTGCCGAGCGAGCGATTGGCGGAATGTTTTTCAAGTTCTCGAGCGAATCCTGCTTACGGTTTGACGTTTTGGTTGAATAAAGCGTCCGACAAACCTAACGCCGGAGTTGCCGATGCGGCGGGTGCGGGCCGGATGCGTTCATCGGATCAAGTTAGTGCACGTGGTATCGTACCTGGTAAGTTGCCTGATCTGGTGATGGCGGCGGGAGCAGGCCAGCAGAGGTTGCTTTTCAGTTCAGCCGAAAAGCTGGTCATCGTCCGGTTCGCCAACGCAGATATGCCGCGGCTAGTGATGGCAGGCAAGTATGACCAGCTCGATTTGACATTCAAAGACGAGGAGTTTTTCAACAAACTCCTCGAACCGGCACGAGACGGGAAAGAAGTCGATAGGAGTCCGAGCAGGGACGAAAGATTAGTGCCGCGATGATGGACTACTGGTTGGCCTTCATGAAGGACGGCAAGCCCAGCAGCAAGCAGTTACCCGACTGGCCAGCGTATCAACCAGCGGCACCCAAAGTGATGGTATTTGGAAACGAAAGTATCGCTGCGCGATAGTTGGCTCTGATTACCGGGGCTACGAATCATCCGCAGAGACCCTCACGCGTACGAAAAAATAAAGGAAGGAAAATGATCAGCAAACGAGCAAAAAGTTTCGTAGTTTTCATGATCGCGATAGCCCTCAGCCTCAGCAACACTTTGGCGCAGGATGCCCCAGACAATTCTGAGAGTCAAAATCGGCGCGCAACCCAAGGAACGAATAGGCCGCAGCGGCAAGGCGGAGAACCTCGCAAACAGATCAATCCGCGTCAGCGTGAGGCGGTGCAGAAGTTGCGTGAACGGACAGAAAATGGTCCTGTTCCGACTGGGCTCGAACGACGGAAAATTCAAGTTGGTAAGACTGAGCGGGAGTACTTCATCAACATCCCTCAATTGTGCCAGGACAAGCCTTCGCCGGTTGTCTTTGTGCTCCATGGCGGAGCAACCAGCAGCGGAATTGCGATGCATCTGAAAACCGATTTTACCAAACTCGGGGCCAGTGCCGGTTACGTCACGGTATATCCCAGTGGCATCAACGGATGGAACATCGGTAGCCATGATATGTATTCGGTACAGCGACGGACCAGCAATGCCGATGATGTCGGCTTTTTTCGCATGATGTTCGATGAACTGATTGAGAAAAAAATTGCAGATCCCGCCCGGATTTATTTGGTCGGTGGAAGCAATGGCGGGGTGATGACCCAGTATCTCGTTTGCAATCTTGCAGATCGCATCGCGGCCGCCGGGGTCATGGTGTCTACGTTGCCAAGAGCGGCCGAGACCAAGTGGCCCAAACCTACCAAGCCAATGCCGATGATCGTGCTGCTGGGTACCGAGGATCCAATGAAACCTTGGGGCGGGAATCGAGACCAGATGAGTGCCGAGGAGACGATCGCTTATTGGCGCAAGCATAACAAGTGCAACAAAGAGGGGGAGAAATGGGCACTGCCGGACAAGGATCCCAGGGATGGGTGCCGGATTATTGTTCAGCGTTGGGAGGGAGCAGCCCCTGTGGTTTTCTACACGATGCAGGGGCATGGGCATGGTTGGCCGATGCAGCGGCGTCGAGCCAATGAAGATGTGGGTAAAGGGACCAACGACATTTCTGCACCGGAAGAATTCTGGGGATTCTTTGAAAAGCTGCGATCGTCGAGGAGCGATCCATAAGTTAGCTTCATTCGGATAAACCTACAGCGAGCCAAAACCGAAATAATGGGCAACGTTGCGAGCCCAAGAAACCGCCTCCATCGAGTCGGTCACCGCAACGTGACCATAGAGCTCGAGACCCGCTGGCTCACCCCAGCGGGTCTTTGCGTTTCTACCCAATAAATTCAAAGGGATCGCGAGCTAGCCAACTTCTCACGCGGCCAAACCTCGGGACGCGCTTGGTGAGCATAACGCACCCAAAAGGCTCAATTTGGCGTAAAAGGCTCTAAATCGCGGGACTCACCCCCAAGTGAGTCACACGACGTAAGTCCAATGAATACATGGCTTTTCGCGATTTTGCCGCCAATCGAAGTTTTAGCGAAAATGGCCTATGGCAGTGGTATGAAAAACAATGGCTAGCGCGTCACGCGGGGGGGAGTAGGGTACGTGCAGCGGTCGGGGTCGCCATCCCAACAACCGCCAATAGTATCAATCACATCCATTACCCAACTCGCGCCGACCATCAAGCCGACCGCGGAACGTACCCTTGCGTTGTCAGCGTGATCCATAGCTCCATGGTACGTTGCGCGGTCCTCGGTCACCGTGGCGGTTTGAGAAGTAAGGGGCATTGGATAGTGCGATCACGGTTCAGGCCATGAAGACCAGGACCGCTTCATGTACCCTGCGTAACTAGGATGTTTTGCGAAATGCGGACAAGCTAAACGCTTATCCTGCGTAGTTCCCTAGAATCCAGCCAAAAACATTGAACTTGGGGGTTGTTTTACTACGAAGGAGCTAGTACTATTACTTTCGTACAAGCAGTACGCACAGTTGATGGTTTTTTCACACCTCTTGTTTTAAAGGGTTTCGCGATGCGAAACAGTCGATCCTTGCGGAAGCGGCTTTCCCGCAAAATGTTGATTGAAAGCCTCGAAAACCGAGCTCTAATGGCCGGTGATTTGTACCACAATTTTTCGATGCCAGAGGATGTCGATGCCAATGGGTCGGTAACACCGATCGATGCGCTCATCGCTATCGACCGGATCAATCGGTCCGTCGCAGGAGAATCCTTGGCTCCGTCGTCTCAGGTCGACACGGTGATGGTGGATGTCAACGCCGACGAGTCGATCAGTCCGCTCGATGCATTGGCTGTGATCGATATCCTCAATTCCCGTAGCGCGAATGGGCAAAGCGGTTCGCTAGCCAGCCGCGTCCAACCCGATCTTCGAATGGCAAGAATCCAAAGGGCTGTCGAAGATAACACCTTGCCACCCGGATGGACGATCGACCAAGCACAAGCGATCCTTGAGACTCTTCGCGTGGGCGGTCGTCCCGAGCTGGGTGACAGCGTCGTGAATGGTTCGCTTCGCTGGATGCCTGACGTAATTAGCCTGCCCTACGACGATGGCCAATCTTCGAAGGATGACGCCCGACAAGTTGAATCGTTAATCGCTGCGGTTTCTGAACGCCTCGCAGCATTCAACGTCTCGTCCGAGGTCATCTCGGATATCTCCGTCTTTATTCGAGATGGATCCTCGACGGGTTCTCCTGTTGATCAATCGCAAGTGCGTGAACGATTGGCCGAGCTTGGTGTTGACGTCGATACCATCATGCCTCAGCCAAAAAGCGATATCGATCTGGTTGAGCCTCAAGATCCGGTAGTCGAACAAATCCTGGTCACTGCTCCGATTCTTGAATCGATCGTTGAAAGGTTGAACTATGCCGGTGCAGCGCGCGAAATCATAGACACCATTAGCAAGGAGTGCTCAGATGCGATCGACGCGGGGGCGCCGCTTGGGTTCGAACAAGTCCAAACGCGACTAGGTCAACTCGGTTTCTCATGGGAAACCTTCAGCTACATTGTTCCCGAGGTGCTTCCTCCGGCCATGGATCAAGAGCCTGGGCAACCACCTCGGCAAGACCCTCGCGATGATCGCAACGATCGTCCTGAACCTCCAATCGTGACGGCTGTCATGGTCACTAGACCTGTCGCCGACTCGCTATTGCCAAGGCTCGCCGAGTCGGGGGTGTCCGAGAAAATCCTCGCTATACTTAGCAGGGAAATCTACGATGCAATCGCAATCGATAGGCCCTTGAGCATGCTCCAAGTAAGACTGCGACTAGTCGAACTCGGTGGCTGATCCCTCTGGCTGTACGGTTTCCAGCAAGATAGTTTTCACGGTGGTCACCAAATTGCCAAATGGCTATTGCTCATTGGCTCGGGTGATCACCGTGATTGGCCAGGAGCAATTCTGATACGGATAGACTATCAAGTCTTTTCGCCCAAGCGAGTCTTATTCACACCTTTATATCGACCCACAGATCCGCTTATGACTGAGCCTGTTTTACCTACCGATTCGGAACTTGAAATCCTAAAAGTGCTTTGGGATAAGCAGCCGTGTTCGGTGCGGGATGTTCACGATGCAATTGTTCGGGACGGTCGTCCCCTGGCTTATACAACCGTCTTGAAGCTCATGCAGATCATGACAGAAAAGCAGCTCGTCACACGCGACAGCAGCAACCGAGCACATGTCTACACCGCAGCAATTCCACGCCCCCAAACACAGAAGCAGCTCGTCGATGACCTGTTGAAAAGGGCTTTTTCAGGCTCTGCAGCCGAGCTGATTTTGCATGCCCTATCGGGCCGTAAATCGACACAAAAAGAATTGGCGGAAATTCGCCTTACGCTCGAAAAATTTGAGAAGTTAACAGATTCGAAATCGAACAAGTCCTCAGGTTGATGATCTAGCTCATCCATTGGGGTTGATCAGGCAAAGGTGTTCTTTATGAACGGCGAAGTCATTGCTCTCCTATGGGGTCGTCTGCTTAACGATTACGCCCCACGCATCGGGTGGGCTTGCTACCACTCCTTATGGCAAGGATTGGTTATCGCAGGATTGCTAAGACTCGCACTCTACGCGATCTCACGCTTTTCTCAATACTACAGCAAACTCCGATATTCGATATCGTTGCTGGCGCTTCTAGCGATTCCAATCCTTGGATTGGGAACATTTCTTAGTAGGGATTCCGGAGTTCCACGAGTCGTACTTTCTGACGACACCTCAGGTATATCGATCGATGGCTTCCTAAGTACTGTTGCGTTGCATAAAAATTTACCGATTCTTTATGATTTGCGATCATGGATGGAACGGTTCATTCCTGCCATCGGAATCTTGTGGACAGTTGGCTTCTCAATTGCCGTTGTTCGATTGGTTCGGGGATGGTTTTTTGCTCATCGATTGGTTCGCCAAGCTAAGTCTTTCGACGACCCATTATGGCAAGGCCATGTGGAGCGGTTGTCTGATGCGATGGTAATCCGAAGGTCCGTTCGGTTGCTGAAGTCGGAATCAGTCAACACTCCATCGGTCGTTGGGTGGTTCTCTCCAGTGATTCTTTGGCCGACATCAGCCATTACAGGGATTTCTGTTCAAGGAATCAGTGCGATCATCGCACATGAACTAGCGCATATCAGACGCTCTGACTTCATCCTAAATGTTCTTCAGTGCGTCATCGATGCGGTTTACTTCTATCATCCAGCAACTTGGTGGATTTCTCGGCAAGTTCGACTCGAACGAGAGCACTGTGCTGACGAACTCGCTGTTCAAATGCTCGAAAGCAGTTCGTTAGGCACGAGGTTAGGTTATGGCCAAACTCTACTTGACCTAGAGGAATATCGTCCGGCGCAAGTTTTTACCATTCGGGCGACAGGAGGCTTTTTACTACCTAGGATTCGCCGGATCACGGGTAACAAAGAGCCCGGTATTTCTTTCCCTAGATTGATTGCGAGCCTGCTGATCATAGCGACGTTCGCTGGGGTTCAAACCTCTTTAGCGCTCGCCATAAAACCGTTTAGCAAAATTTCGAGATACAATGTTTCCGCCGATTCATTGAGGACGGATCCTGCCACAACGGGTGATCCTCCAAATGCTCTAGCAGTTGTCGTTACTGAGCCGATCGCTCAAGCGATCGTAGCAAGGCTCGCAGCCCAGCGTATCGATACCGATGCTTTATGTGCAGTTCGAGATGGTATGTGGGGAGCGATTCGAGAAGGCAAGCCGTTGGTTCTCCAGCAAGTCTATGCAATACTAATGAATCACGGGTACGATCCGAATATTGTGCATGCTCCTCCCGCTCATTTGAAGTCACCAACTTCGAGCAATGAGCCCACATTGGTCACCGAACCGATGGCCAAAGCGATCGTCGATCGGTTAGCTGCCCAGCGTATCGATACCGTTGCGCTCTGTGCCGTAAGGGATGCTATGTGGGATGCAATCCGAAACCGACGACCATTGACCCTAGAGCAAGTCCATACGATTCTGGCTCAATACGGTTACAACTCATCCACCCTGCATTCACCTCCGCCACATTAGGTGCATCTTGGCCGGTGCCTTGCGCTGGCGCCGGCGTGCCCAGTCCTTGCAATTGGCCGCCAGCTCCATTATTTTGTGGCTCCCCGCATGGATTTTTACCTTAGGTTCTTGAGCA
>Ga0209229_10000247_pt1 | contig 21473 bp, 15 predicted proteins | sample SanBayMetagenome_FD_187466 | JGI IMG/M metagenome (GOLD analysis project Ga0209229, IMG submission 187466) | Freshwater and sediment microbial communities from dead zone in Sandusky Bay, Ohio, USA (SPAdes) (version 2) | ecosystem: Environmental > Aquatic > Freshwater > Lentic > Sediment... | reverse complement strand
TCCCGCAATGATAGAACGTACGCCCGCGTTACCCGGGTAACGCCCGCTCAAGAGCGCAGCTCGCGCGGGTGAGCAAACGGGAGCATTTGAATAAAATGAGGTCAAGAGCACGCCGCGCTCGGCCAAAGCATCGAGATGGGGTGTCTGCAAGTCAGCGGAGCCCATGCAAGACAGATCCCCAAATCCTTGGTCATCCGTGATGACGAAGATAACATTGGGGGAAGCATTTATATTGGTGGAAGTACTCATGTTTTGACCGCAGTTTCTTTTTTAGCCCGACGGTCGAGCTCGACCCTCACTTCCGCCATTTTTTCGGGGGTGAGGGGAAAACGCGCCAGCACCACCATGGCAGTAATGATCGCAACCGCGGGTACAAAAGCGAAGAGGAACCTCAACCATAGCACCGTTTCTGGCGATTGTGCCGGTCCTTTTGCGACATCAAAGCCGCTCCAGACTAAAATCAGACCCGATATAAAAACGCCAAACGCCAACCCACTCTTCAGAAACCAGCCATAGACCGCTCCATAGGTGCCCTCCGTTCGCACGTGTGAATTGATCTGCTCGTATTCGCTCACGTCGGCGACCATCGATTCCGAAATCATCCACAATCCCGTCATACCGGGCGCCAACATCACGGTAACCCCGAGTTGCAGCCAAGGATAAGTGGGCGTATAAAGCCACCATTTCGAGATTGTACCCACCAGCACGCAGGCGAAACAAATTAAAAGGGCGTTTCGTTTGCCGACCCTTTTGGCCAGCCAAACCAGAACCGGTGTGACCACAAGCACCGTCACGCCATACAGGGTGCCTCCCCAACCGCCGACAATTGAAGCCGCCCGGGCGTCCCCGCCGTGTACGTGATATACATTCACGTAAGTGCCCAACGCATTAATCATGTTCAGCCCAATCACGGTGAGGCCGGCGGCAAAGAGAAGGCGCACAAACGGGGTGCTGCGCATCGCGATGCCTAATCCCTCTCTTAGCGGGACCTTTCTTTGTAGATTTACTGCCGCTATCTCTTTAGCACTGTCTTTCAATAACGCGGGCAGGAAACCAGAAAGCAATAGTACGACTGCAACAATCACCGCAAGCGCGCGGACACTGTTCTCTGGTGAGCCAAACCACCCCGTTTGAGTGAATGGGAAGATCCATGCCACCCCAAACATTGAGACCGTGGAGAATATCATGCGGACGCCCAGCAACTTGGTCTTTTCATGATAGCTAGGCGCGATTTCGTAGGCCAGTGCATGATAGGGCACGGAAAATATCGTGAAGGCGGTATAAAATGCCAGCGAAGCAACGGTGATCCAAACGTTTACCGCCGTAGTACTCAGCCCTCCGGGGATAATCCAAAGAGGCAAAAATGTGATCGCACTTAGCAACGCCCCCATGGCGATGAAAGGACGTCGGCGTCCCCACCTGGTGCGGGCGTTATCCGTAATGGATCCCATGATGGGGTCCGTGCAAGCATCCCATACTCGCGAAAACGCCATGATACCTCCGACCATTGCCGGATTGATCCCGAGAACGATATTGAAAACGGGATTTGCGGAATTTTTCAGACCATGCAGACCCCATTGGTCCAAAATTCCACCGGCGCTGTACGCTAGACGTTGTTTCCAGTTGGATGGGGGTGATAGAGGGGGCGCGTCACGACCTTGAGTGGCGGTCGTCACCTCCGGCAAGGGAACGTTCGGGTTTGCGCTCATATCTATTTTATCACGCCCGGTGGCCCCTCAGGCCGAGTTTAACAAGTAGCGGTAGTGGGGATCATGGTAGTGTGCAGCCTGTTCGACTAGAATTTGGTGATAGTGTCGCAGCACGGACTGGGACCCGGGAATATTCCGCAGGTTTTCACGCTCCTCCGGGTCGGCAACGCAATTGTACAACTCGTTAAATCGGCCGGTTGAATATAAGAATTTTCCATCCCACACCGCACGCCACGCATCGACCGTGTTGGGCTCACCCACTCCAAGGTATAGCACCTGCTGATCCGGCCCGTGGAGACCTTGACACCACTTCGCCATGCTCAGGCCCTGCATCTGCCTCGGGATGTGGAGCCCCGCCAGATCCAAAATCGTCGGTGCGAGATCGACACTGCTCACGAGGGTGTCCAAAATGAGCCCTTGCGGGTTGTTTTTTGGCCACCGCACGAGGAACGGCGTCATAAAAGACGAGCGGTGCGGCGTGGCCTTGGTGCGGAGGGAACCTACCGTGCCCAGATGGGAGCCGAGAGTATCGCCGTGGTCGCTTACATAGATCACGATGGTATCATCCGCGACCTCAAGGTGCTTAAGCGCGGCCATTAAACGACCAACCTCATGATCAATTGCGGTCACCTGCCCGTAATAAATGGCACTGCGCCGGTCCAGCTCGCGACGTGTCACGGTATCCCGTGCATCGAGCGGACCATCCGGCCGGGGGAACTCAGCTCCGTCATAGAGTTTAACGAAATCCGGAGGACATTGCTCTGGGTCATGCGGTGGTCCATAGGCGACGTAGTAGCACCAGGGTCGGTTTACCTTCGTCTGCCGGGTGATGAAATCCACGGCTTGATCCGTGTGCCAGGTTGGTTCCCAATCATAACCATCGACTGGCGTTTTCTCTCCCAGTTCATTAAATTTCCAAACGTTAAGAAATTCGTGGGAAACATCGTAGCCCTGCCATTCGTCCCAACCAAAACGACGTTTTCCTTCTGGCACCACGCCTCCGGGGATTCCCCGGCGCGTTTGAGTGCCTGCCAAGTGGCCAAACCTTCCCTCCAAGTGCCACTTTCCAATATAACCGGTCGCATAGCCGGCATCGCGAAATACCTCCGCGAATCCCGTGAGATGACCGGGCAGGGGTCGATTGTTGGCCCAGACGGTATGGGAGTGGGCGTGCATGCCCGTCTGCATGCTGCCCCGCCAAGGTGAACACACCGGGCTGGCAGAAATGCATCTGGTAAATCGAACGCCTTCGGCAGCCAAGCGATCCAGATGTGGCGTCTTCGCGACAGGATCGCCGGCGCACCCCATGATACCTCCCCGATGCTGGTCGGGTTGGAGGATCAGGACATTCGGGGGTCGCTGACGGAGAACGCTCTCATTGCTTGCCAGGGCGGGCGCACACGCCACGGCGGTTCCGGCAAGCGTGTGCGTTAAAAATTTACGGCGATCCACGGCTTCGATAGGCTGGGGAAGAACAAAAGTACGGAAGTGTTGGCTGGCTTAGCAGGGCCTTACGAGCATTTGCCCGAATGCACGTGGCGATATGATTAAGGTTCGTTCGGACCGGGAACGTCTAATTTTAGAAGGAGTATTTTGCGGAGAGGACGCTGTTGAAGGGAGCCCCCCAATTGTTGCCCTTGCTGCGGTAGTACTTGTCGGTGAGGTTTTCCAAATTGAGCTGGAGTGCAATTTGGCGACGATTTTCCAGCTTCCACGTGTAGCTGGCAGATGCGTTGAGTAGGGTGTAGCCCGGGGCGGTCACAAGATAACGCGCAGCATCGATGCCGAAAGGCCGCCAGTCGGACCGGTAGATTGTGCCGAAACCAATGGAAGCACCCGTCAGTGGGCCCTCGGTGAAATTATAACGAACCCAAAAATTGGCCGCGTGCTTTGGGGTGTCCGCCAGCGGTTGCCCGACCAACTGCGGGCGCTGCCGGTCACTTTTTGTGTAAGCGTCATTGTAAGAATACCCTGCGATGAGCGAAACATTCTTATTGGGCGTGAAGTAAATCTCGCCTTCATAACCTCTGCTCGCTTGCACGCCGGAGAGGGAAAATGCGGGTGGGGCAACGCTAAAATCGCCCACGATGAGGTTCTCAAAGGTGATGTCGAACGTAGCGACCGAGCCGCTTACTCGACCTCCGAGGAACGAGAATTTGCTGCCGAATTCGAGGCCCTTGCCGAGCAGCGGTGCCGCCCGCACACCGCTTATCAGACCGTTGACCTCGATTGATTCACTATAAAAGCCATAGAAACCGATAGAATCGTTTAGATTAACCATTCCACCAATTTGGGGGGCATTCGTGTCCGATTTTTCCTTGGGGCTGGTTGTGCCCAAGCGCCAGTTAATAACTTTATTTTCATTCCAGTTCGCCCGCCAACCGGCAAATAGACGAAACCGGTTGTTCCAGAAGTTCGCATCAGCCACCGCGTAAAGGGCGTTTTCATCTCCGACCGAAATTTCACCTTGGTTGATGCGGAAAGTTGAAATTGGCGTATATTTGTAATTTGCCGCCGTCGGATTGCGGAAAGGGAAGGGCGTCTCGTTATTGTTACTGAAATTTGTCTGTTCCCGACGGGTGTGACTCCAGGAATGACCGACCAGGATTTTCGAATAGAAGTTCCTGCCTACAAAATCGGCAATCAGGTCAGTTTGCACACCCGTATCTTCGTTGCGGTAAGTGCGGTAGAGTCCGAAGTTATTCAATAATCCCGAGCCAGCAGGAGCTCGTTCGACGAATCCTTGGCGGCGCAGGAATTTTTGTTCAGTGTGTATATAAGACGCTACAGAACGCAGCGAGTAGGTATCATTAAATCGATGGGTAAAATAGAGCATGGCCAGATCGTCGTCGTATTTAGAGAACGAGTCAGGGCCGTTCACGTTATAACCCCGCGGAACGTCCGCCAGTTCGCGATTATTGTTCAAGACCGGCAAGACCGGGTAATCGTGAACTTTATCTGAACGTAACGCATATAATTCAAGCGTGATTTCGGTCTTCGGCGTGACTTTCCAGGTCAGGCTCGGGGCGAGAACGGAGCGCTGTTCATCGGCAAAATCGAGAAATGAGCCTTTATCCGCCTGCACGCCGATGAGTCGGTAGTAAATGCCGGATCCCTTTTTTTTGTCTTCCGCGATTGGTCCCGAGAAGTCGATCTCCGCTCGATAGTTTGACCAGCTTCCGGCGATCAGCTTGACGGAGTGTTGCGCCGTGGTGGTCGGCTTCTTCGTGATGACGTTGATGAAGCCGCCCGGCCGACTGATTCCATAGAGCGGGGATGAAGGTCCTTTGACGACTTCGAGGCGATCAATGGTGGCGGAGTCCCAGTGACTGTAAAAACTAGTAGATATGCCATTGCGTTTAGGTTCATTGACATTGAATCCACGCACGGAAAACCGGCCCTCCACCTCCGATGTCGGTGAAACGCTCGTGGTGTAGCGTAACGCGTCTTCCAGCTTGATCGCACCGATATCCGACATGAATTCTCCGGTAATTATCTGAATCGACTGCGGCAAGTCACGTAGGCGGATGTTGGTGCGCGTTCCGGACAACGCGTTCGCGGCATAGTATCCAGTATCGCCTTCGGTCGAGACGGTGAATGCGGGAAGTTCGACGATCTCTCGATTGGCCGGGCTGTTTTGTCCGGACAAAGAGACCATAGTCGCGCCGAACAGGAGCAGATTCGGTAGGGTGGAGGCTAAGTTCTTCATCGTTATCACTCGATTGGATTCTGGGGTTGCACTTTACCTGTGCCCATTAGGAGGCACGCGGGGGCGCTGCGGAATTGAGCAGGTCTTGCCATTCCAGCCATTCTTCTCCAACTGATCTCGTTAAGTAAATGCTCCTTAAATGAATAAGCTCAAAGTGGTTAATATTTCAGACGTTGCCAAGAAAGCTGGATGTTCGAAGGCAACCGTCTCCTATGCTTTACGTGGTAAGCCGGGGGTTTCGGCCGTGGAGGCCCGACGGATCCTCAAGATCGCCGATCGCATGGGATACCGCCCAAATCCCCTCCTGGGGGTTCACATGGCGCACATCCGACGCCGCGCGGTTCGCCCTTATCAGGCGACTTTGGGGTTTATAACCTTTACGAAGGCGGGATTGCGCGAAACTTATGTTTCAGCCGCTAGGGAACGGGCCGACGAACTCGGTTATCTCCTTGAAGAATTCCATTTAGCGAAGCTAGGGGTGTCCGCCGATCGCTTAACGGCCATTCTGTTGAATCGGAGTATTCCAGGGCTGATTGTCGGCGAAAATCCGGAGCAGATAACTGAATTGAATTTGGGCTGGCAGCATTTTGCGGCAGCCGCGCTGGGTTACACGGTGAGCAGCCCCAACCTTCATCGCGTGTGCCATGCGCATTATCGCGGCATGACTCGTTCGCTGCAATATCTGACAAAAAAGGGGTTAAATCGAATTGCATACGTTTCGCGACCCGGTGACCTAATCCGTGGCGAGCGTCTGCAGCTGGGGGCATTTCTTGAATTTCACGAGTCTCGTAATTGTAAGGCTGGTCCGCACTTTGAGATTAGAGGGTTAGACGTTGCCCCTTTTCTTGATTGGTTGAAGAAAGCTCGACCAGACGCCATAGTCTGTGCGGAAAACCAGGTGCAAAAGTGGCTCGCGGAACACTCGCCCGAGACGGCTTACTGTTCACTTTGTCTAGACCCTGATGTCAGAGATGTGGTCGGGATTCGGCAGGGCCACAGACAGATCGCTTCATCCGCAGTCGATCTCGTTGTGGCCCAACTTCAGCGTAACGATCGAGGAATTCCGGCATGGCCAAACATTGTGCTGATTGAAGGATCGTGGGATGAAACGGCCTTAGCAGAGCGGGAGCCGCTTTGTATCGCCTCGAGCAGTGCACCGGTTTCGTAGGGATCGATCAGCCGCCGGGAATTCGAAAAACCGGCAATCCCCAGGAACCGCGGCCCTCCTCGCGTTTCCCATCGCCATGACCTCAGATCTGCCATTCGGGGAAGGCGGAGAGGATCTTCGCGTTGTCCGCGGGACTACGCGGGTCGTCGAGGAGAAGTTGTTGGACGTGGCATTGGCGGCGCCAATGGGCGAGAGCGTGGGTATAGGCCGGGTCGCCGGCGCGGTTGATCCATTCCCGCGGATCGAGGCGGTGGTCGAAAAGTCCCTCGAAGCCGTCCGCATACCAGATGTAGCGCCATTCCTGGGTGCGAAACGACTTAGTGAAGGTGCGGGGAACATTGTAGGGACAGGTGTTACTGAGCAGGTTTCCCGGCTGGTCATGGAGTTTCCGCCAATCCGGGCAATCGTTACTCAACCGGCGAAGGGGAGAGAAAGGATCCCGGCGAGGCTTTGAATTGGTATCACAAGGCCGCCGACCAAGGCGAAGTGAACACCCAGTTCTACCTTGGGCGTAGTTACGCCAGAGGAGAGGTGGTGCGAAACGACCCTGCACAGCGACCGTATTGAGTCAGGCTAGTTGCCCCGAAGGCCGCCAACGCAAAGACTGAAGCAACAAAGACCCGAGAACGCAGATCGCCTGACTCAAAGCAGAACCCAAACCCTTCGCCATTTGGCGACCTCATCCTCTCACGAGCCACCGCCTGCCGCCACGTCTTTCAAAACTATCCTCCTCCCCGCCGATCCGCCGCCTACACGCTTGGCACCACCAGCCTCCCCGGCCAGGATCTGGACGTGACGCTCGCCTACGACACGTCAGGTCGCCTCTCCGGCGTGAACTCCGGCGCCGGTTCATTCTCCTACGGCTACGTCACCAACAGTGAGCTATTGTCGGGTGTGACCGGCCCCCAGGTCACAACCACCTATACCTACGAACCCAATCGGGACATCCGCACCGAGGTGCTGAACCGAATCGGAACCACCGTGATTTCCCGCTACGGCTACCGCTCCGATGGCATCGCCCGCCGCAAAGACCGGGTGAAGGAAGGAACCGCCTTGGCCGCCGGCGTGTACGACCGCTTCGCCTACAACGACCGAGACGAAGACACGGGGTCCCGAAACTTCACCGGAACGAATCCGGACGGGAACGCTGGTCCAGAGACCGTCTGGGGTGGGTGATGGCGGGTGTGCTCCCAGAAATTGCGTCCTCGCAGGCCTCGCATCGTGGTTACAAGATCACATTCACCCCGCGCAGGCCGAAGAGAGGGGCAGCGGAGAGGAGGTGTTTGTCGTTTGAATAGATCTCGGTGAAGCTGTGCTCGGCGGCGGTAGCGAGGTGGATGGCGTCAGCGGCACGGAGGTAGGTCTTGGCCGGAGCATTGGCGAACACGCTTTCGACGCGGTTGAGGATGGCCTCGGTGAGAGGGAGAAGGCGGATGTCCCCATCGGCGATGTCGGCGTTAAACTGGGCAAAAACGGCTTGGAGTGTCGATGGGACGGTCAATCCTTCGCGGACTTTGCGGAAACCGATGGAAAGAAACTCCGCCCTGCCGTGCATCGAACAGACGAGTTCCTCGGCGGTACCGGCGCAGGCGAGAACTTCGGTCGAGCCGGTTTCTCGCCAATACAGTTTGCCGAAATAGGTGGCGTCGAAGAAGAGCGCCTTCATCGGGCGTCGCGTTCTTCGGAAAGACCTACGGTAGAGTCCACATCGCTGGCGAGAGCGCCGGACTTGAGCAGTGCCTCATACTCCGGAAGGAGTTTACGGTTCGCCCACTTGGACCGCCCTAAATTCCCTGTCTGGGTCGCATTGTCCTCAGAAGAAATGGCCTGTTCGATCAAATGAATCGTCTGTTGCGTGACGGAGCGGCGATGCTTCGCGGCAATTTGCCTTAGCCTGACGTGGAGGTCTTCGGGGAAGGATTTGATGACAAGGGCTGGCATGGTGCCGAAAAGGTAGCGTTTAGTGTCCCATTTGCCAGTCCTGAGTGAATTTTGGGGTCGGGCAGCCATCCCGTTCATCCGGTCCGCCAAAGGCACTGTCATGCGCACTCGGCAGGAGTTGGTGACGTGCAGGATTGAGGAGCCCACTGCGCTAGTCGATTGCTCAATGACAAGACGTTAGCTCTCGAGATACGAATCCTCCCTGTGACGCCACGATCGCCTCGATCGCAGCGCGAAGCGCGGCGGGGAGCGTTGGCCAATGGGCAATCACACGCGCCAGAACCGGACACGGTTTGTCGGAATTTTGTGGGTCTATTTCTGTACGAGCATCCCGGTGACTTGCGCAACCTAACTGATTGGCAGTCAATTGAATCGGGCTCAGTAGGCGGTTCGAATCCCCCTCTCTCCGCCAGCCTCCGCCAAGCCCGCGGCTGGCAGGCCGACTCCAGGGTCTAAGCCAATGTTGGGGACGGGGCATGCACGGGTTAAGGGTTAGGGGTCAGCCGCACTGGGCGATGACGCCACGTTGGACCGGCGTCGTTCGCCGAAGGACCGGTCCGCTTCCGGCTTCACCCTCCGGCGCAGACCGGGGAGATGATTTGTGTCGGTTGCGGGTGGAACGGCTGGCCAAGCCGTGCGTTTGTCGCCAACGCCACCTCGATCATGGAGTTGTTCGATGCTGTTCGCGCCAACCTGTTTTCTCCGGCCGTCCTGTTCTTCGCCCTCGGAGTGTTTGCGGCGGTGGTGAAGAGCGACCTGCGGTTCCCGGAGCAACTCTATGCAGGCCTGACGATCTACCTGCTCGTCGCGATCGGATTCAAGGGGGGCGTGGCCTTCGCTGCCGCCGGCTTCGCAAGCGTATGGTTGCCGGCGTCGGCTGCCATTCTTCTCGGGGCGCTCATCCCGCTATGGAGCTATCCGATCCTCCGCTTCTGGGGAAAGCTTTCCCAAGTGGATGCGGCGGCCGTCGCGGCGCATTACGGTTCGGTAAGCGCGGTCACCTTCATTGCTGCCACAAACTATCTGACGGCGATCGGCCAGCCGTTCGAGAATTACGCAAGCGCGTTCCTGGCGGTGATGGAGTCGCCGGCCATCTTGGTGGGCGTCCTCCTCGACAAGCGTACGGCCGCCCGTGCGGGCGGCTCGCGGTGGGAGGGTTCGTTGCGGGAGGTGATGCATGAGGCGCTCTTCGGGCGCAGCGTGGTGCTCCTCGTCGGAGCGCTGGTCGTGGGCGCGCTCGCTGGGGCCGGCGGAATGGCGAAGGTGGAAGCGTTCTTCGTGACGCCGTTCCAAGGTGTCCTGGCCCTCTTCCTTCTTGAAATGGGGTTGGTGGCGGGGCGACGGCTCGGGGAACTGCGGAAAGTCGGGGTCTTCCTGCTCTGCTTTGGCATGCTGATGCCGCTGCTCAACGGGCTCATTGGCGTGTGGCTGGGTCAGGCGACGGGCCTGAGCCTCGGGGGGGCGGCCCTGTTGGGGGTGCTGGCCGCCAGCGCCTCGTACATCGCGGCACCGGCCGCGATCCGTCTCTCTCTTCCCGATGCGAATCCCGCGCTTTCCCTGACTGCCGCGCTGGCGGTCACCTTTCCCTTCAATCTCACTCTCGGCATCCCGTACTGCTTGGAAGTCGCCCGCTGGCTCTACTCGTCATGATCTCAATGAAGCTTGTCACCATCGTGTGCGAGGCGCATGCCCGCAAACCGCTCACCGAGTTGCTTCGCGAGGTGGGGGCGCGGGGCTGGACGGCGTTCGCCGTCGAGGGAGAGGGAGACAAAGGACTGCGGCTGGCTGACATTCCCGAGACCGCGAACATCCAACTGCAGGTGATCGTACGTCCCGAGGTCGCAGCGACGCTGCTGGAGCGCCTTGAGAAGGACTACTTCCCACGCTACGGGATGATCGCCTACGCGTCCGACGTGCAGGTGCTCCGGCGGGGGAAGTTTTAGGGAGCGGCCCGGCAGCGGGTCGCGGGTGGGGGAAAGGTTCGGCAAGCCGACGCATCACCCAGATGCGGCGCGGGCAGCAGTGACCCTCCGGGGGCGCTTTCTCGCTCGCCCCGGGACCGGGATGCCGCACGGTGATGCAGATGCTCGGGTTCAATCGAAAATGTCGTTGGGTGGCGGGAAGGAGCGACGTCCACGGAGACGCGGGGGCCCGACGAACACTCCGGCTCGAAACTCCGGCGCGGGGCCGACGGGGGTTAGGATCGCGGGCTCTCTCTCTCCTCTTCGTGTTGACCTGGCTGGGCGGGCTCTTCGGGTACGGCTCGTCGGCGGCCGCGCCGGCCAATCCGGCCCTCGAGTCGTTGGGTTGGACCCGGCTCCCGGATTTACCCAACCGCGACGGCGTGGCCGCACCCTTTGCCGGCACTTCAGGCGGCGCGCTGATCGTCGCCGGGGGCGCGAACTTCCCCGGGGCCAAGCCGTGGGACGGGGGGGCCAAGATCTAGCACGATTCGATTTTCGTCTTGGATCGCCCCGATGGCGTCTGGAGGGAGGCCGGGCGCCTGCCTCGACCGCTCGCTTACGGCGTTTCCGTGGCGGCCGGGGCCGGAGTCATCTGCGTTGGAGGCAGCGATGCCCTCCGCCATTATGCCGACGTCTTCCGTTTGCGCTGGGTCGGAGGACGGATCGAGGCCGAGGCGCTCCCGCCGCTGCCCCGCGCGGCCGCAAACCTCAGCGGCGCTTTGCTCGGTACGACGCTCTACGTGGCGGGCGGCACCGAGGCGCCGGATTCGTCGTCAGCGCTTCGCGCCTTCTGGGCGCTGGACCTTTCGGCGGCCGAGCCGGTGTGGCGGGAGCTCGAGCCCTGGCCCGGCCCGGGGCGGATGCTCGCGGTCGCGGCGGTACAGGACCGGTCTTTTTTCCTCTTCAGCGGCACCTCGCTTCGTCCCGGACCCGATGGGAAGCCGTTACGGGAGTACCTCAAGGACGCCTACCGCTTCCGGCCGGCGAGGGGGTGGGAGCGTCTCGCGGATCTTCCGGCTCCAGCGGTCGCCGCTCCGAGTCCGGCCCCCGCGCTGGGCCAGTCGAGCATCGTGCTCCTGGGTGGCGATGATGGGACGCGAGCTGGCTTTGCGCCGGTGGCGGAGCATCCGGGATTCGGCGGGCAGGTGCTCATCTACCACACGATCACCAACACCTGGCGGAGCGCCGGCACCCTGCCGGCCGCGCACGTCGCCACCCCGATGGTGCCTTGGCGGGGCACCTACGTCATGCCTTCCGGCGAGACCCGGCCGGGAGTGCGTTCGCCGGAAGTCTGGGCGCTCCGCTCCGTTCCCGCGCGGGCCAGTTTCGGCTGGGTCAACTACGCGGTTCTGGCCCTGTACCTCGCCGGGGTGGTTTGGATCGGCTACGCGTGTTCAAAGCGGAATCAGGGCACCGACGATTTCTTTCGCGGGGGTCAGCGCATCCCGTGGTGGGCGGCCGGACTCAGCATCTTCGCCACCTTGCTCAGCTCGATCACCTTCATGGCGATCCCGGCGACTGGTTACGCGGACGGATGGGGTTTCTTCCTCGCGAACTCCTACATCCTGGTGACGCCGATCGTGGTCTTCGTATTTCTGCCTTTCTACCGGCGGCTGAACGTCACGTCCGCCTATGAGTACCTCGAACTCCGCTTCAACGGCACCACGCGTCTCGCCGGCAGCGCGCTGTTCATGCTGTACCAGTGCGGCCGGATCGCCGTGGTGCTCTACCTGCCGGCCCTCGCCTTATCGACGGTCAGCGATTTCAATCTGCAGACGTGCATCGTCCTCATGGGTGTCCTCTGCATCGTCTACACGATGGAGGACGGGATCGAGGCGGTCGTCTGGACCGATGTCGCGCAGGCGTTTCTCCTCATGGGCGGAGCGTTGTTCAGCTTGGGTTTCATCATCTGGTCCATCGACGGCGACCTGAGCGAGGCCATGCGCACCGCTTCGTCCGCGGGGCGTTTCTTCTCGTCCGTCTCCTGGTCTTGGGACCTTTCCGTCGCTTCGGGTTGGGTGATCATTCTCGGCAGTCTGTTCCACAATCTGTTTCCCTACACCGCGAGTCAGGACGTGGTGCAGCGCTACGTCACCACTCCCACCGAGCAGGCGGCTGCCCGGGGCATTTGGCTGAACGCGCTGATCGCTATCCCGGCCCAGGCCGTGTTCTTCGCGATCGGCACGGGGCTCTACCTGTTCTACCTGCAACGGCCGGAACGACTGGAGCCGGGGCTGCAGAACGACGCGATCTTCCCGTTCTTCATCTTCTCCGAACTGCCGATGGGCGTCGCGGGTCTCATGGTCGCAGCCATCTTCGCCGCCGCGCAGTCGACCTTGTCGAGCAGCATGAATTCCGTCGCAACGGCCTACGTGACCGACTTCCACCGTCGCCTCCGTCCCCGCGAGACCGAGGCCCACTACTTCAAGGTGGCCCGGCTCAGCACGCTGGCCGTCGGCGTCGTCGGCACGTTGAGTGCGCTCCTCATCTCCACGTTTGAGGTGCGATCGCTGTACACCGCGTTCCTCGAGATCATCGGCCTCCTCGGCGGCAGCCTCTCCGGTCTCTTCCTGCTCGGGATCTTTAGTCGCTCGGCCCATGGTCGCGGGGCCGTCGCCGGGGCCCTGATCAGCGCCGGAGTGGTGTTTGCGATCCGCCTTGTGCACCCGCTGGCCGTCTATGCCTACGCGCCGATCGGTCTGCTCACGTGCACGTCGCTCGGTTGGCTGCTCAGTCGCGTCATCCCCGCGCCGGAGAAGAGCATCGCGGGACTCACCATCCACTCGCTGCGTCGGTCACCCTGACCGCGCTGAGCGGTTTGGACGGGCGGCATGCCGCGGGGCTCGGCAACGAACGACGGGCTTGATCGCGCCGACCGCGTCTCGCGGGAGGCGTCACTTCACCGGGGGGGGCATCGCCGCTTCAGCGGCCCGGGCGGGCGTGGCGGATCACGAAGTCCGTCAGTTCCTCGTTCTGAAAGAAACCGGGCCAGCGGTTGTGTCCCTGACCTCGCGCGATGATCACGCGGCACTGGCCGCCGAGGGCGAAATAGCGGGTCCGGACTTCGAGGGAGTTGTCTTCCAGCGGCACGAGGGTGTCGATGTCGCCGTGGATCATGAGGAGCGGGATGCGCGCCCGCGCGAGGGGGGCGAGTCGGTCGATCGGGTTGTGTTCGGCCAGCGCGGCCTCCAATTGCGCCGCGGTCAGGCCGTACGCCGGGGCCGCCTTCGCGAGACCGGGATAGCTCACGAGGTTGCACACGGGGTAGATTCCAGCAAAGGCGGCCACCTTGTCCGGGTTCTCCGCCGCCCAGCTGAGGGTCATCAGGCCACCGCGGCTGCGGCCGAGGAGCACCGGACGGAGCGCGAAACCGCGACGTTCCGTGAGTTCCTCGTAGAGCGCGGAAAATCCGGCCCGGCCTTCCGGGCTACCAAAGGATTCACCGACGTCGACCCCCGCGATCGCGATGCCGGCCTCGGTCAAGCGGGTGAAGAGCCACTGCTCCTCCTGGTCGGGGAGTCCGTGCAGGGTAGGCGCATACCACACCCACGGGGTACGGGCCTCGGACGGCGCCTTGGTCTTTGCCGGGATCACGAAGGTCGTCAGGTCGTCGACGAGGAAGGTCTCCCCAGCGATCGGCAGGATCTTCACTGGCGCTGCGTTCGCCGCGCGGAGTGACGGCAGAGTCAGGAGGAGTGCCGAAAGGATGCCGAGGCGGAGGATGCGAACCAGAGCCTGGCTCAATCGCATGGAGGACATGCCGTGAAGGTAGCGCCGTCGAGATGCCCGGCAAGCGTCGGCGCGTGGCACGTCACGCGTGCTGCCTTCCGGGCTTCGACGGGGCTAGGGCGCGCGATTCGGTCCCGACGAGAGCGTTGGGAGCCAGCCCTCGCTCGATCACGGTCCATCGCGGCTTTCCGCCGCGTGATCGCGACAGCCCGGTGAAACGGGGCGGTGAGCTTCCCCCCTGGACCCTTCGCTCCGTCACGCCGATGGCTCGTAGTCCAGGTAGGGCGCGAGCCACTTTTCGACCACCGCCTGCTCGTCGCCGCGCCGCTGCGCATAGTTCCCGACCTGATCTCGGCCGACCTTGCCGACGCCGAAGTACTTCGCCTCGGGGTGATTGAAGTACCACCCGCTCACGCTGCTCGCTGGGTGCATCGCGCAGCTTTCCGTCAGGATGATATCCGCCGCCGCCGGCGCGCCGAGGAGTTCGAAGAGGAACCGCTTCTCCGAGTGATCCGGACACGCCGGATAGCCCGGTGCCGGACGGATGCCGCGGTAGCGTTCGCGGAGGAGGTCCTCCGTCGAGAGTTGCTCCGTGCGCCCGAAGCCACACGCCTGCCGCGCCCGCTGGTGAAAATATTCGGCCATCGCTTCGGCCAGACGGTCGCCCAGCGCTTGCACCATGATCGCACCGTAGTCGTCGTGCCGGTCGCGGAATTCCTGGGCGAAGGCCTCCACGCCATGACCCGCCGTCACGGCGAATCCGCCGCAGTAGTCGACGCGGCCAGATTCCTTCGGGGCCACGTAATCGGCGAGGCAGAGGTTGCTCTGATCGGCGGGCTTCTCGAGTTGCTGACGGAGGTGGTGACAGCGACCGATCACGCGCGAACGTGACTCGTCGGCGTAGAGCTCGACATCGTCGCCGTCGGCGTTGCAGGGCCAGAAACCGATCACCCCGTGCGCGGTAAAGCGGCGTTCGCGCACGATCTGGTCGAGCAGGCGGAGGGCGTCGGCGTGCAGGCGCCGCGCCTCGGTCCCGATGATCTCATCCTGCAGGATGTCCGGGAAACGCCCGTGCAACTCCCAGGCGCTGAAGAACGGCGCCCAGTCGATGAAGGGGACCAGATCGGCCAGCGGCACATCGCGGTAAACGCGGGTGCCGAGGAACTCGGGCCTGGGAAGATCCACCTTCGCCCAGTCGAAGCGCGGGCGACGCTCGCGTGCGGTCGCGAGGCTGAGCAGCGGACGCCGCGCGCGCCGGGCCGCGAAGTCCGCGCGTTGCTGGTCCTGCTTCGCGCCCACGTCGGCGAGGTAAGCCGGCTTGAGGGTCGGGGAGAGGAGCGAGTTGACGACGTTCACGACGCGCGAGGCGTCGAGCACGTGCACGACGCCGCCGGTGTACTCCGGTGCGATCTTCACCGCGGTGTGTGCGGCACTCGTCGTGGCGCCTCCGATCAACAGCGGGACCGTGAAGCCCTCGCGCTGCAAGTCCCGCGCCACGTGCACCATTTCGTCCAGTGAGGGGGTGATCAGCCCGGAGAGGCCGATGATGTCGGCCCCGATCTCCCGCGCCTTGGCGAGGATGCGCTCGGCGGGGACCATCACACCGAGATCGGTGACCTCGTAGTTGTTGCAGGCGAGGACGACCCCGACGATGTTCTTGCCGATGTCGTGGACGTCGCCCTTCACGGTGGCGAGGACCACCTTGCCCTGCGCCCGCGTGGCCTCGCCGGCCGCCGCGGCGCGCTGCTTCTCGGCCTCCATGAAGGGCGTGAGGTAGGCGACGGAGCGCTTCATCACGCGCGCCGACTTCACGACCTGCGGGAGAAACATCTTTCCCGCGCCGAAGAGGTCGCCAACGACCCGCATGCCATCCATCAGCGGGCCTTCGATCACGTCAAGCGGGCGGGGTAGGGTCTGGCGACACTCCTCCGTGTCGGCCTCGATGTAGGCATCGATGCCCTTGACCAGCGCGTGCTTGAGCCGCTCGGCGACGGGGGCGCTGCGCCATGCGAGATCCTCCTTGAGTTCGGTTTTCGATGCGCCGCCCTGCTGCTGCTTGAGCTCGTCGGCGAGGCGGATCAGCCGCTCAGTGGCGTCGGGCCGGCGGTCCAGCAGCACGTCATCCACGCGCGCGCGCAGCTCCGGATCAATCTCGTCGTAGACGCCGAGCATCCCGGCATTGACGATCGCCATATCGAGTCCGGCGGCGATCGCGTGGTAGAGGAAGGCGGTGTGCATCGCCTCCCGCACCGGATTGTTGCCGCGGAACGAGAAAGAGACGTTGGACACGCCGCCGGAGACGCGCGCGTGCGGTAGCGTCTGCTTGATCAGGCGCGTGGCTTCGAAGAAATCGACGGCGTAGTGGTTGTGCTCCTCGATGCCGGTCGCGACGGTCAGGATGTTGGGATCGAAGATGATGTCCTCGGGCAGGAATCCGACCCGGTCGACAAGCAGGCGATAGGCGCGCGTGCAGATGCGGACCTTCTCATCGCGTGTGGCGGCCTGGCCCTGCTCGTCGAAGGCCATCACGACCGCCGCCGCCCCGTAGCGACGGATCCGCTCCGCGCGGCGCAGGAACTCCGCTTCACCGTCCTTCAGCGAGATCGAGTTGACGATGCCCTTGCCCTGCAGGCACTGCAGGCCCGCCTCAAGCACCGTCCACTTCGACGAATCGAGCATGACCGGGATGCGGGCGATGTCCGGCTCGGAGGCGATCAGGTTGAGGAAGTGGACCATTGTCGTCTCACCGTCGATCAGCGCCTCGTCGACATTCACGTCGATGATGTTGGCGCCGCTCAGCACCTGCTGGCGTGCGATCTCCACGGCGGCCGTCCAGTCGCCAGCCTTGATCGCCTTCGCGAACTTCGGCGAGCCGGTGAGGTTGGTGCGTTCACCGATGACCAGAAACGTGGAGGCGCTGCGTGACATGACCAAGGTGCGGGGATCAGTTCGTGGCGGTCACCGTCAGGGGTTCCAGGCCGCTCAGCCGCAGCGCCCGCGGTAGGGAAGGGATGGTTCGCGGCGCGACGCCTCGCACCGCAGCCGCGATCGCGCCGATGTGGTCGGGCGTGGAGCCGCAGCAACCGCCGACCAAGTTGACCAGCCCGGCGCGGGCGAACTCGCCGAGAACCGCGGCCATTTCCTCAGGGGACTCGTCGTAGCCGCCGAACGCGTTAGGCAGGCCCGCGTTCGGGTAGCACGTCACGCGGCACTCCGCGATGCGGGACAGCGCCTCGAGGTACGGTCGCATCGCCCGGCCGCCGAGCGCGCAATTGATGCCCACCGAGAAGGGATTCGCGTGCCGAATGCTGTGATAAAACGCCTCCGGAGTTTGTCCCGAGAGCGTGCGGCCGGAAGCGTCGGTGATCGTGACGCTGATCATCACGGGGACGCGCTGACCGCGCTCCGCGAAGACCTCCTCGATCGCGAAGATCGCCGCCTTCGCGTTGAGCGTGTCGAAGATGGTCTCCACCAGCAGCGCGTCGACGCCGCCTTGTAGCAGCGCGCGGACTTGCTCGGTGTAGGAGTCGACCACCTGACTCCACGTCACCGCGCGGAACTCCGGACGGTTCACGTCCGGCGACATGGAGAGCGTCCGGTTAAGCGGCCCGATCGCTCCCACCACCGCGCAGTGCCGACCCGGTGTCGCGGAGGCCACCGCCTCCGCCGCGCGGCGCGCGCACGCGACCGCGGCGAGATTGAGGTCCGTGACCACGGATTCCAGTCGGTAGTCCGCCTGCGCAATCGAGGTGGAGCTGAAGGTGTTGGTCTCGATCAGGTCGGCGCCGGCCTCGAGGTAGTGGCGATGGATCTCCTCGATGATGTCCGGTCGCGTCAGGCAGAGCAGGTCATTGTTGCCCTTCAGATCGTGGCCGTGATCCCGGAAGCGCGTTCCTCGGAAGTCCGCCTCGCCCAATTCGTAGCCCTGGATCAGGGAGCCCATGCCTCCATCGAGCACGGCGATCCGTCCTTCAAACAGACCCGCGAAGGCGGCGGGCGACAGTGGAGGGCGCGGAGCGACGGGCACGGCCCGAACCCTAGGATCGTGTCGTACCTGACTGCAAGCTTCGTATCGTCATATCTGAATGTGATGATATGATGAAACGGTAGACGTAGAGATTCACTTAGATGTTATCAGAGAACGACCTAAAGCTGAAAGCATGCGCGTCGACTGGCGTGGGGGACAATACGATTGCCTCGCTCTGGGACGACGATTGGCTCGTGTCGTTCGTGTTCTTTCCACCTTTCGGGAACAGGGGAAGGCCGTGAGATCCGGCCACAGTTGCGCTGCGGTATCGCAAGACAGACCTCCACCGCGTCGGCGAACGACGTGGGCAGAGCCAATCGACCTTCACCGGTCGGTGAAGGCGGGGGCGAGGATGCGGGAAGAGTCCGTAAGGACGTTTTCCGCGAGAAATGCGGAGTCCGAATATCCATCCCGACAGGCCCCTGCGGTGGCGCGTCCTTCGCGCAGCCGCAGTCGTTCATCGCATCAATGAAATCGGCCTCGCGGTCGCGTCTCCGGACGCGGCGGTGAGTCATCTTGGAATCTGGCAACATGACCCTTGTCCTCCTCCCTTTAGCGGGCAGGTGGCGCTGCTGCGTCCGCGCGGCGTGCTTTGCCCTGCCTCTGGCCTCGTGGGCCGGCGGCTTCGTGCCGTCGTCCTCGCGCGCCTTGGCGGCGCCGTTTCCGGCGGCACCTGCGCCGTCCGCACAGGATCTCGATCCGTTCGTCATCACGGCGACCCGCACCCCGGTGCGGGCCGGCGAGGCGGGGAGCGTGGTGGACCGGCTTTCCGCGGACGAACTCGCGCGCCGCCAAGTCTCCGGATTCTCCGGTGCGCTCAGTCTGCTGGGATTGCCGGTCTTCTCGTCCGGCCAGCCTGGGGCGAGTACGGCGATTTTCCTGCGCGGCGCGAACTCCAACCAGACGCTGTTCCTCGTCGATGGGCTTCGCTTCAACGATCCGAATACCGACTACGCGGTGTTCCTCGGCGGCGCGTGCGTCTCGGCGTGCGATAGTTTGGAGGTGGCGCACGGTCCGCAGAGCACGCTCTACGGCGGCGAGGCGGTGGGCGGGGTGGTGTCGCTGCGTTCAGAGCGCGGCGAGGGTCCAGTCCGCCAGCGCGCCGCGCTGGAGGCGGGGTCCTTCGGCACGTGGCAGTCCGCGTGGTCGGCTCAGGGCGCGCCCGGTCCGTGGGCCTTCAACGTGGCCGTGCAAGCCGGAAGCACGGAGAACGATCGGCCGAACAACGCGTTCCGCAGCGGAAACCTCACCGCGCGACTCGATCGTGCGGTCTCCTCCCGGGTCGCCGTGGGCGCCACGGTGCGGGGGTTCGAGGGACGGTATGGATCACCGGGCACCCGGTTCACGAACGATCCGGACAACGAGGAGCGCGAGAGCAACTGGCTGGCCACTGCGTTCACCCGGCTACGCTGGGGCGATGCGGGCTCATCCCACCTTGTCTTTGGCGGTCAGGCGCGGCGCTTCGAATCCGAGAACCCGAGCCCCGGGCGTCCGACCCAACTCACCGTCGTCAAGAACCGCCGCGCGGTGCTCGACTGGCAGAACACCTACGCCGGTTGGGCGGACCACCGCGTGACGTTCGGGACCACCGCCGAGGCGAACCACACGCTGAATACGGGGTTCGGCGCGATCGATCGTTCGCAATCCCTGCTGGCCTTCTTCCTGCAGGACGAGTTCCAGCCGCACGAGCGCCTGCACCTCACCGCCGGCGCGCGGCTGGATGACTTCGATACCTTCGGCCGGCACGCGACCGGCCGCGTGACCGCCGCTTGGGTCGCGGTCCCTTCCGCGCTGAAGCTGCGCGCGTCGTGGGGCACCGCGTTCCGGTCGCCGAGCTTCCTCGACCTCTACGGCGTGAGCGCGTTCTACGTGGGTAACCGCGCGCTCCGGCCCGAGCGCGCCCGTGGTGGCGACGTCGGAGCCGATCTTTACCTCGCTCGAGGAGCGGTAACGCTGGGCGTGACGCTTTTCGACAATCGCTTCACCGACCTCATTGTCTCGGACTTCTCCCGGAGCCCGAGTTCTGTCGCCAACGTGGGTAAAGCGATGACGCGCGGGGTGGAGTTCATCGGCCGCGCGCGCGGAGCGTCCGGCCTCGATGCGCGTTTCACGTACACCTACCTTGAAGCGGAGAACCGCATCACCGGACAACCACTGCTGCGTCGACCGCGGCACAGCGCCGCGGTTGACGTGCTGCGCGACGTGCAGGTGCGGCTGACGCTCGGGGTCGGGGTGCGAATCGTATCGGATCGCCAGGACGTGCACGCCCGGACCTTTGCCACCATCGCCGGCGAGGACTTCAGCGTCGTTCGCCTGCACGCGCAGTGGCGGCTGGCGCCGCGCTGGCAGCTCCGGGGACGAATCGAGAACGCGCTCAACGAGCGCTATGAGGAAATCCACGGTTTCCCGCAGCCGCCTTGGGGAGCGTTCGTCGGATTGGAGCGCGCGTGGTGACCTCGTCCTTGCCGGCCGCGGCGGTCACTCGGGCTCATGCGGCGGGCGTCAGTCGTTGAACGCCTGCCGTCCCTGCGCGGCCACGTGCTCCGCGATTGCGGCGGCAAACGTCGCGCCGAACTCCGCCCGCTTCTTCTCACCCATGCCGGTGATGCCCTGCATCGCGGCGAGTGAGGTGGGGTAGGAACGCGCCATCTGCCGGAGCGTGGTGTCGCCGAACACCACGTAAGCGGGTACCTTGCGCTCGTCCGCGAGCCGCTTGCGCAGGGTGCGCAGGCGCTCGAACAGGATTTCATCGCAGGCGATCTCGCCCTCGCGGCGCGTCGTGCGGCGCGCCTTGGGCAACTCCATTGGCTTGGTCAGCGTGATCGGACTGCGTGAACGCAGGGCCCCCATGCCCTCGTTGGTCAGCTGGATGACCGGAAATTCGCCTTCGCTCAGCGTCAGGAAGCCAAGTCGGAGCAGTTCGCGGCCGATCGCAGTCCACGTCTGCCGGGGCAGGTCGCGGCCGATCCCAAAGGTCGAGAGCTGCTCGTGCTGCCAGCGGCGGATTTTGTCGGTGTCCGCGCCGGTCAGGACCTCGGCCAGGTGGTTGAGCCCGACGCCGAAACCGCTGGCCTGACGGATGCGGTAGACGCAGGAGAGCAGCTTCTGGGCAACCACGGTGCCGTCGTAGGTCTCGCGGGGCTCCAGGCAGTTGTCGCAGGCTCCACAGGAGCTGACCGGGAAGTCCTCGCCGAAGTAGGCCAGCAGTTCCTGCCGGCGGCAGCCC
>Ga0209229_10000245_pt1 | contig 21550 bp, 29 predicted proteins | sample SanBayMetagenome_FD_187466 | JGI IMG/M metagenome (GOLD analysis project Ga0209229, IMG submission 187466) | Freshwater and sediment microbial communities from dead zone in Sandusky Bay, Ohio, USA (SPAdes) (version 2) | ecosystem: Environmental > Aquatic > Freshwater > Lentic > Sediment... | reverse complement strand
AAGGCTAAACTCGAAATCAAAAGCACTAGGGAACCCAAAAGGTTCCCTTCGTTGCTTTCTAGATTGGGAAATCTAGATCCCCAGTTCGACGGTTACTGGGCTAACAACACCGTGGACCGCTATGATCCTGCCGGAGAACCTACTTGAGGCAGAGTTAGTGCGAGATAGGATTCTTGGAGAATGGAATTTTTCCATTCTCAAGAACAGCATAACTGAAAAGTGTTCTTGAGAATGGAAAATCAATGGAGTCGTTGGTGTACAGGTGGCATTACTCGTTGTGACCGAGTAGGAAGCGGATCGATACCGCTACGACTCCCCAAAATTATATCCGGTTGGATTTCTGGTGAGATCCTCAGTCCTTCAAACTGAAGAGACGGGTTCGATTCCCGTACCGGATGCCAGTTCAATTCCCCGGTGCTCAAGTGGTATGAGGACGCACTGTTAATGCGTTGTAGCCCGTCTAGAACGGTACGCAGGTTCGATCCCTGCCTGGGGAGCCAAAATACTAAGACATCAACTAGTAAGATAGTAGACGGAAACCGAGCCAGGCGAGGCGCCTGGTCTTCACGAAAGTGACGAAGAAACAGGAATTAGTCGGTCCAGTAGGGTATGAAGATTGATGTTGGCGGTGATGCTGCTAGAACGACAGAAGCCGAAGTGGAGGAACACCATGATAGGCGCCGCGTATTCGTTCACTAATTCATGGATCGGTAGCATAGTGGCTAATGCACCTCACTGTCGATGAGGATGACGCGGGTTCGAGTCCCGTCCGGTCCGCCACAATAATAGGGTCTAAACTTTGACGGTGAAGCTTCGCCTCTTAAGCGACTGGAACCCGGTTCGAATCCGGGAGGCCCTACCAAATATAGAATTGCAAAAATTATCCCTCTTAAGCTAATCTAGTGAAAGCGCCGGACTGAAAATCCGGAGAGGTTGGGGCAGAACCAACAGGAGGGGCCAAGAACATGACGCCCGGAGATAGATGGTTATCCACTTTGACAGCAAATCAAACTTAACACCGTCTTCAATATTTGTTGTCACGTATTTTAGTCCATTTTGATAATGATCTGGTTTCATTTTATAAATAATTAACCTGCAATATCAAGGGGATAACAATGACAAAAAGAGCCTTACTTGTGGGCATCAACTATCCAGGAACAGAGAATGCCCTTAATGGATGTGTTAATGATGCGCTATTAATGAGTGATTTGATTACCACGCACTTTGGGTTTACTGATGATAAGAATAGAAGAATGCTAGTAGATTCATCGGCAACAACTCAAAATATTCTCGAAAGACTAGAATGGCTAGTTGATGGAAGTAGCCCGGGAGATGTTTTATTTTTCCACTTTAGTGGGCACGGATCTCAGATGATAAATCAAGATTATAATGACCGTGATTTTTATACTGATTGGCTAGATGAAATTATCTGTCCAGTTGATATAAACTGGCGAGATCGAGTTATTCGGGATGATGACTTAAAAAGAATATTTGACAAAGTTCCTAATGATGTAAATGTAACCGTTATTCTTGATTGCTGCCATAGCGGTGGTGGTTTGGATAGCATAAATCAGTACAAGCCATTAGGATTAAAAAGATTTGTAGCAAGTCCAGCAACGACACCTAACAGGCATCGCTATTTACCAATGCCAGCAGATATATTAAACAGGGGGCTGGGTTTAAACCTTAAGCCAAAGCCACGTAAAGTCCAAACGCGCGATGTGAGCACTGCCCTTTTAATAAGCGGTTGTGGCGAATCGCAGATATCTATGGATTCGTATATAGACAACGTATATGCTGGAGCAGCAACTTTTTACATTGCTAAATCTTTAAAGCAGAATAACTTTGATGTAGACTATAAAACTTTAATAGAAAATGCTGCTCGTTCTCTAGCAGATGCTGGATATTCTCAGGAGCCAGAATTGAATGGACGTGAGGATCTTTTCTCAAACAGATTTCTTCGACCATTAATTTAATCCCTCTGTAGCTCAATGGTAGAGCACACGGCTGATAACCGTGAGACGCAGGTCCGATTCCTGACGGAGGGACCAAATTCAGATGCCCGTTAGCTCAATTGGCAGAGCACTGGACTTTGACTCCAGGGGTTGTAGGTTCGATCCCTACACGGGCTGCCAGATAAATACATCATATAATTTCAAGGAACAGTTCATGAAGCTTTACGAAATTTTCAACCTGTCTTCACGTGAATCATTTAGTGAATCATGGGTGAAAGAAATGGCATCAGGACTAGGGTCGTTTGAAACGTATGATGCGATTACCTATTCAATCAGGGATTTCTTGAAAAATGATTTCAAGCCAAAGATAGTAAAAGATGACACGTTTAAGATAGATGTAGCTCAAAGTATTTTCTACTGGGTCGGGACTGCTGATGGTGCTGTAATAAAGCTTGCAGTAGAGCTAAGAAAAGAAAGCGAAGCGCTAGTTGTTACCATGCTTGGTAAGCTGCGCGATCTAAAGGGAAAATCACCCTTCGCAAGTGATCTTTATGCCTTGATCGTCAGAGATTATGACGAGAACATACGCATTAGAAGTGACAAGTTTCTAAGCGATGAAGGTTATGCAGTTTGGAAAAAGCTCGTCAAAGATGGTTTTAAGGTATCAGTGTATGATGCCGATGAACCTGGAAAGAGCTTCAAAACATTTGATTCTCCAGATGAGCTTGACAGCTTTTTCAAACACGATGATTCTGACTATGAGAGATACCAATTTGTTTTATCAGAATCAACGGTTAACCTAATGCGCTTGAGGTCATCGTTCAACCTCCGCCGACACCGAGAAAGTGTAAAAGGACTCCTCTAATTATCTCTCCGTGGTGAAACCGGATATCATCTAACGCTACGAACGTTAAGTTGTGGGTTCAAGTCCTGCCGGAGAGGCCAAGATTAATGGTGACATGGCAGAGCGGTTTATGCGCTTCGCTCATAACGAAGACCAGGCAGGTTCAACTCCTGCTGTCACCACCAAAACAATCCCAATGTAGCTCAGTGGCCGAGCGCTGGACTCTGACTCCAGAGGTTGTCGGTTCGATCCCGACACCCCTTGCCAGATATGCGCGTCTTCATAAATAAAGTATAATGATCCTTTATGGAGATGCATATGAAACTATCAGATGTGAAGCCTCTCTTCGAGAGCAAGGAAAATGATGCTAAGACGCTCGAGGTTCTCAATGGTTTAGAATTCCTTGAAACAACTAAGAAGAAGATCGTCTACACGAAGCAAGATGTCGTTACTGCAGAAACCTACATGAAAATGCCGCGCTTGACCTTCGCTGAAGCGGCTGAGGATTTTCTTCTAGATGGTACTGTTACTGCAGATGGAACTCGAGAGCCACCTAGCAAAGTAGAAAAGGGTGGAATAGTTTTCTCAGGTCCAAGCGCTGAAAAGTACTACCCTACACAGAATAAGCTGAAGAAAAATTGGGTATTTGACGGCGATAATGCCTACCCAGAACAAAATATTAGGCTTGTTGCCCAATGGAAAAATAAGAGTGACTTAGCTTTCTGGCCTTCATATGAGACGACAGAAAAGATGGTCGCTAAACCCGGCGACTACATTGTGAAGGAAGGTGAAGGAAAGTTTTACAGAGTAGGTAAGGCCGAGTATGAGCAGACCTACAATCAACCAGGAAGAAAAGGATAAATCTACAGGTCCTTGGTGTCAACGGCAGCATAACGGTCTCCAAAACCGCTGGAGGGGGTTCGAATCCCTCAGGACCTGCCAATATCATGAAGATGTACATCATTCTTAACAGTGGAATTGATAATGGAATTGCCATCAATTCTGCTGCTCATGCGAGCCTCATGTGCTATCTAAAGTTTAAGGACAGCCCTGATATGCAAGAATGGCTTGCAACGAGCTTTAAGAAGGTTGTTTGTGTTGCGAGTGATGAAGAATTTGAACAGCTAAAGAAATTGGAAAATAGCATCACGGTTACCGAAAGCCGATTAAATAATGCTGAGGTTGGTGTGGTTTTGGCTCCTCGCGCAGAGTGGCCACCCATCGTAAAGAAACTTAAGTTGTTTAGGTAGGCATCATGAAGGTAAGCGATCTTTTTTCTGGAGTCTGGGTTGGCAAACCCCTAAAGCTTAGAGACCTTTATGATCCTAAGCAGCTAACTCAGGCGTTAAACGCAAAACCAACTGCTCAGACCATTACCATAAAGAACACATCTACTGGTGAAATCATCGGCAAGAGAACAATCTATCAGAAATAAAAGCCTCTCCCAGAGGAGCTGGAACTAGGTTTCCGATACCTGGATTTGAAGGTTCGAGTCCTTCGAGAGGCTCCAAAGATTAAAATAACTCTAAAATAACTGTTTACACTAACCTGTTTCTGTGGTATAATACTATAGAAGTCAGAATAATTTAGGAATAATCATGAAAATGAAGGTTAGAGTTCCTAGGGAACGAAACCAGTTCGTTGTAGCAGCTCTCTTTCGAAAGGCGGGTTCTCATCGCAAGACCAATAAAGCTATTCGAAAGTCTGAGAAACAGAGAATTCTCAAAGATTGCTAACATCAAACTGAAAATAGAATACACTGTTATCTCAATTAGAGAGATTTAAAATGAAGTATGTTTATCTTGCTGGTCCAGATGTATTTCTTGAAAATGCAAAGGATGTGCTGCAAGCGAAGGCAGAATTTCTTCGTCAACACGGATTTAATCCGCTCACACCGCTCGACAATGAATCTTCTGATCCAGGTGAAATCTATGATGCGAACATTTCGTTCATTGAAAAGTGTGATGCTGTTCTAGCTAATGTTTGCCCTCTTCATGGAACTGAACCGGACAGTGGGACCATTTTTGAAATAGGATATGCAAAGCACCTCAATAAGGTCATCATAACTTATTCAAATCCAAGTATTGATTCATATAAGGATAGAATAGAAGCATACGTGAACAAGTATCCGAATGAAGGTCAACATTTCTTGCCTGAACCATTCGGGTTAAAGCAGAATTTAATGATTTCAAAATCTGCAGATTCAGAGGTTGCTACTTTTGTAGATGCTGTTGAAGAGCTTAAAATTCTGTTAAAGTAAAAGTTTTGGGAGTATGGCGCAGCGGTAGCGCAGCGGACTTTTAATCCGTTGGTCGAGGGTTCGAATCCCTCTGCTCCTACCAAATTTATTGGAGACTTAGAAGAATGGTCACAGACTTCACCGTAGTATACTTTCATGGGTATGGTTCAAGCCCGCAATCTGAAAAGGTAAAGGGGCTTCGAGAGTACTTTGATGTTGTCGCACCAGAAATTCCAATTGAATATAATATTGCCAAAGCTTTTCTGCATGGTTTCATTAGTGAGCACTCTAGAGAAAAAGAACTAATTCTAGTTGGTACTAGCCTGGGTGGTTACTGGGCCGGTATGATGAGTAGTCTTTTTGCTCTACCGGCTGTTCTCATAAACCCAAGCTGCTTCCCGGCAGAAACCCTGCAGCGGTATCAGAATGAACGCCTAACTGAAAAGGAACTTAAGAAGTATATTCCTCTTTCACTTTTGTCTTCGGCGCCCAGAGCTGTTCTCCTTGCTAAGGATGACGATGTAATCGACTACACGATTGCGGAAAAGCTTCTATCTAAGCGATGTGATGTTAAGGTGTTTGAAACTGGAGGCCATAGGTTCAGTGATATAAATACTATTCGTGATAGTATCATTGAACTTCAAAAGGGCTTCGGGACTACGTGACATCATTTAAAGAGTTTATTTCAGAAAGCTATAAAAATCTCTTTACTGCAGCTGATAAGCTAAAGTATGCTGATGAGGCGTACGCTCAAATAATCGATGCATACCGTCCTATCGGGGGAATCCATGGTAGTGGATTTGAGAGCGTAGAAGACTTTATAGAAAGCATACCTTTCTGGAAATTGAATGTAAAAAACAAAAAGATACTTGCTGCATCTTATTATAAGGACAAAGCTGGTAGAAAGAGAATTGCGGTATCAAGCAACGGAACTAAAGAAGGAAAGCAAGCACTTGCAAAGATGATGATTGACGATCTTATTCAAGAAAGATCCTATGGAGAAGTAAGTGGTCCTTCACTTTCGTTTTTAGCTAAGAATGTAGGATATGACGTCATCAAGAAGTATGCGATTCCTATGGAAGAAGTTTCGAGAGTTCTAAAGGTTAGAATAAGACCCGCAGAAAAAGATGATCCTGAAGTTGTAAATCATCCTTTGCTGAAGGATTATTTCTACCAAAGGTACATAGGTGGAGAGCTTCTAACTAAAATAGCTTTAGGCACCCCAAGAAAAAAGATTTACTAATTTTAGTGATTTTAGTACCAAAGATTTTATATTAACGTTGCAGTGGTAGAGTGGTTCATACGACGGTCTGCAAAACCGTAGACGCATTTTGGGTTCGATTCCCGCCTGCAACTCATTTGACATAGCCACTGTGGTCTAATAGGATAGGGCAACGCTCTTCTAAAGCGTACGGTGCAGGTTCAAATCCTGCCAGTGGCACCATTGCTTGCTGTTGATAAATACATAGAGTCTCAACAAAGGAGAATTTTATGTGGTTATCACCTCATTTTCATTTAAGTGAATTCATAAAAAGCAACGAAGCTACGAGAAGGGGAATAGATAATACTCCTAGCAGCGAAGTTATAAGTTCTCTAAGTGATCTTTGCAATTTTGTTCTAGAGCCAATAAGAATAAATTACGGTCAGGCCGTTAGAATTTCATCTGGTTATAGGTGTCCAGCTCTAAATGCCGCTGTTGGAGGATCAAAAAATAGCCAGCACACTCTAGGAAAAGCAGCAGACATAGAAATAATTGATCTTGATAATTGTGATCTTGCATTATGGATAGCCAACAACCTAGAGTTTGATCAGTTAATTTTGGAATTCCATAATCATTCCAGAGGACCAAATGATGGATGGGTCCACGTTTCTTATAATAATGGTAATAACAAAAATCAGGTTTTAACTGCAAAAACTATTAATTCAAAAACCATGTATTTAGATGGACTTATACCGTAAATCTTGTCACAGTTGATATGGGTGGAGTTCGGAGATTCCATTATCATAATGTAGAAAACCTATAAATAAAATGGGCCAAGAACATTTTGATAAAGGAGATACTAAAAGAAATTTTCCGTATTGACGAAAAGCTATGGAGCGGTGATATTGAAGCAAAGTGGACTCCTCCAGAAGGATTTTTTAAGAAAAGCGCAGCTGACATAGCTAAAGGGTTGAAATCCGCGAGTAAGGATTACGCTCAGGCTTCTAGAAGACTAAACTTCTACATTAATCGAGCAGGAAAGCAACTTTCTACAGATGATAAATCAAGATTGGAGTCAGCTAAAGCTTCTCTGAGAAGAGCATATGGAATAAAAGAAAGTGTAGTCACAGAGGGAATGACATTCCACCCAAACATGAATTATAATCCCATAAATGCAGCAACGGTTTCTGCAATAGAAACCGTTGCTAAGAAGCACCTAGCAGATGTATCAGATAAAAAGACTGTAAACACTTTACTTGGATTAGCCTTTGCAAAAGGCTATTATGCGGGGCATAGTGAATATGAAAATCAGTCTAAGAAGCAATTGGTAGGAATAGCTTCTAAAGATTCCATTAAGTCAGCAATGGATGATGCATATGCTAAGGGTTTTTCCGCGGGAAAATCTAGTTGGCAGAAATAAAGATGATAAATACCTTGCTCATGTTTAAAATGGCAGGGTATATTTGGATAATATTGATACACAGTTTCATGAGATTATAATCTCTCATCCGCGCGTGGATAATGGAAAAATGCTGATTAGTCTCAGTATCAAAGATTGGGATGAATACTTGTGTTTCTACTACCCGGTTAACAGCATAGATCATTATGTTTTAATGGTTCATGTTATCTGGAAGCTATCTGGTGACGATCAGTATATAATAAAAGCTAGAGCACAGCTGGATATCCACCAAAAAGATCCAGAAAAGCTTAACCTTAGAAATTGGAATTTTGCATGAAGTCTGATACTATCCACATTAGAAAAGCTGGTTTAATGCCATACGTGTATGAGAACGGTGAACCCGTTTTTATGTTTATGGTTCCATCAGATCCTAATTTTGGCGGGTCAAAACCTGCTATTGCAAAGGGCAATATAGATCAAGGTGAATCAGTCCTAGATGCAGCTATAAGAGAAGCAGAAGAAGAACTAGGGCTAGTAAAATCTAATATGATACCCCAAACACTAAAATTAGTTTGGACTGGTCATAAAGGATACGCGATGACAATTTTTATGTGTGAAGTTAGTAATAAAGAAAACTTTGTAGAGCCGCATTTTGAAACTGGTGAAACGCACTGGCTAACTGCTAAACAATTTACTGAACATGGTAAATCATGGCAGATAAGCATAGTCAATAAAGCTAGAAGTTTATTGTAATCAGAGTTTGTTATAAAATGATAATGTTGCGGCAAGTCGCGTGGCTGTCAGTTTAACTTCAGAAATAAAAGGGCTTCTTTAAAATATGACTTCTAACAAAAATCCACCATTTCTAAACGAAATGTTTGTAAAGAAGAAAACTGCTTCTCAATCACTTAATACAATTAAGACACGAGATAATAAAAAAATCTGCTGGTTGCTGCGGCCTAAAAATGAAAAAGTTTAACAAAAAAACAAATATTCTATATCTTGATTTAGATGGTGTGCTGGCTGATTTTGACAAGTTCATTGAGCAGCACATAAAAGAAATATTCCCGCAAAACAAAAACGTTGATGATTCTAAGATGTGGGAATATATCAACGATGTTGATAGATTTTTTTACCATCTTGATCCAACTGCATACGCATATAGGTTATTTAACTTAGCTTTATCTGTAGCAGATAATGTGGAGATTCTCACAGCGCTTCCCGCCAAAACATGGGTGACTCCAACGGCACGACAAGATAAAATTGATTGGGTTAGAAAACACTTTAGCAAAACTATAAAGGTAAACTTCGGTCCATATTCTAAGGATAAATGGAAACACGCAAATCCCGGAGACATCCTAATTGATGATAGAGCTGATAACATTTCATCTTGGAATAGTGCAGGAGGGATAGGAATCCTTCATTATTATAGTGATTTCGATAGAACTGTTAAGCTTTTATTAAATGCTGTTAAGTAAACAATAAATATATTAGTCATCATTGCGGGGTATATAACTATGAAAGTCATAGAGCTAATTGAGGCAGCAGAAGAATCTGGACAAAAGCGTCCTCTTAAGGGCGGGGCTTACTATAGTCCAAGCTATGATGCCGACTCAAAGCACGTCCTAGGATCTGTTCAGGACTGGCTTGATGCAATGAATGTTACTAAAGAGAACGTCTACGAGGCCATGGAAAAGGTCCGTGATCTTCCAATTTTCAAGAATGAATTTCCTAAAGCTGGGCTCATGTATGAAAAGCGTCCTGCTGGAGAAAAGCGAGGCACGTTTACATTCAAGGTAGAAAGATTTCTTCCAAATGGAAGATCATATGATACCTTCTATAATATCTATGCTAATGGACAAATTCGCTGGCTTGGCAAAAGCGGATATGCGGGTGGGATAGAGTATATGTCCCGTTTGGCCTCACCAAAACCAAGAATTAAAGCTGGTGATCCAGTAGGTTCACTGGTTATGATATATGCTGCTGCTATGGAGGAGCTTCTTTCCAAGTGGAAAAAGTCTTCTTCAAAGATGAAATAACAACACTTAAAGGGAGACTATGATGACAGTAATACTAATAGTTCTATTGATAGTAATTGCTGCTATCATAATTTTCAAGGTAATGGATTCTTTGGGTGATAAGCAAAGACAAGAGATTGGTTTACCTAAATCTAGCGATGATAATCCAAAGCAAGAAGAACAAAAACAAGAACAAGAACAAACAGTTATTTCTCAGGAATCCTTGGCTGTAGAAGAGCCAAAGCTAGCTGAGGCCTCTGCAATGTCTGTTCAAGTTGCGCCGGAACCAAAGATTAAAAAGCCACGAAAGCCTTATACGAAGAAGTCACCTATTAAAACACAAGCAAAAAGGCCTCCTAGAAAAAGTAAAGGTGCATAATACGCAACTTACATAAACAACTGGGGCTTTTAAAGCCCCATTTTATTTTTCTGGATTATGATAAATCATTCAAATAAATATAGTACAATCAGTTTTCTGATTAACTAAAATGTGATATAATATTCCAGACCATTAGATCTGGTTGAAAGGACTTTATGAATATAGGACTAGATCTGATAAATGGGGTGGCTATTGGAATAGAGTATATACCAGCAATGCCAGATATTCAAAAAACTATAATACTAGATTTATTGTTAATTAGAATACTTTTTCAATGGTAATAGAGCAGCCAAAGAATGAAAGGAAGTTAAAATGGCTCTTATACTTCAACTAGATGTCAACGGGCAGCCCAACAAATGGATTACTTGGCAAGATGCCGCAGTGTACCATGCCAAGGGACTAGTTTCATGGTCATTGGGAGAGGTAGAAATGATTTTGCGTGGTGGTGATAACCGAATTACTGGTCAACAGTCTATCATCCGTACTTCATCTATCATAGCAGTAAAGGGTGAAGCTAGCTCTAAGCGTCGCCCCCGCCCGCCAGCTCTAAATAACAAAGAACTGTTTAGACGAGACAGGCACATGTGCGCTTACTGCGGTAAGATTTTTAAGGAAGCAACTCTGTCAAGAGACCATATTATTCCACGCGCAAAAGGCGGTCAGGACATTTGGATGAACGTTGTGACATCTTGCGGTCGCTGCAATCAGAAGAAAGATGATAAGACTCTTGAAGAATCAGGAATGCAACTTTTATATCTCCCATATGTTCCATCACGAGCTGAACATTTAATTCTTGCAAATAGAAATGTGTTATTTGATCAAATGGAATTTCTTTTAGCATTTATTCCTGAAGATAGCAGGCTTAAGAAACAAATACTTGATGCGCATCCGCAATTAACATAAAACTATAACAATGGAGCAACCATAACAGTGAAAGAAGCATCACCCAAGCTCTTGAAAGTTCTTCGACTGCAGTTTGCTGCAGCTATTATCAATTCTATAGCCGCATCAATTTCTGCGGTGATTTTAATGAATTATTTTTTAGAAGACGTTAATTTATTTTTAGCACTCATTCTATCAGTTGCCGCAGCATGGTGTATAGCTAGGGTACTAAATGTTATTTCTATCATAGCTATACAACTGTATGTATATGGAACTGATACACAATCAGTAATTACAGATACAAGACAGTTTACTGCGAACTCAAATGGTATTGACCATCAAGGTGAACTCGTAGCCCCAAATCCAGGGCTAAAGCGTATCAACATAAACATTCTAGATACTCCAGAGAAACCAATTGGTACTTTTATGGGCAAGAGTTTTTTTGAATGGTTAATTATAGATGATGGAATTAATGGCCCTAGAAAATATGTTTTTTCTGGTACTACGCCTATGAGAGATGATGAGACACCGGAGATGCTTTTGCAGCAAGAAGCTATCGTTATTAAACCTGGGTTAATTTATCAGGTCGAACACTAATAAATACAAAATAATTTCTTTAGTTTACAAAAGCACCAAATCAAAGTAAAATTACTGAAATTGATACAGATTAGGAACCGGAGTAAATCGGTTATCTATGAACAAAATTACCGATTTACAAGCATTTGTTCCACCCTATCTGTTCTTGATCCTTTAATCAACCCAAACTACCAAGTCTTCTGATCCGGAGGTCATTGGTTATCACAACTACGAAGCTAAAGTGTCGAAAGCAATCGCAAGTTGAAAGACAAGCTTAATGCTTAGAATATCCCGCATGAGAGAAAATCATGTAGGGTTCCTTCATACCTTAAACAATTGAAGGTAGTTTTACCGCTATAAACGATTTAAAGCGGTGTAGGAAGATGGTCTAATGACCGGGAATCCGAAGTCTCCAATACCAAATTTTGTGAGGAAGACTTAGTAGTTTGGGTTGACATTTTGCTGCAATTCGCAGCCGTTTCTGAAGGAGAAAATCATGTCAAATTTCTACGCTAACACGATGTCTACGAAGCCTGGTCGCACCGTGACGCCACAGTCTCAGGCAATTGCTGGTCGCGAGACCGAAATGGTAACTAACAGCGCGGGCGGAAAGACCTTCCAACTCGACATGTGGGGCTACCTCGATCGTTTTCTTATCTTGGGTTCTGACAAGCCGTCATACTATGCTTCTGCAAAGAAGATGACGAAGGATGCTTCAAAGAACGTCATGAAGTGCATCAGTGCGGATGGTATCAAGACTGTCAACCGCATCGTAGAAATTTCTCAGTCAGGCAGAGCTCCTAAGAATGATCCGGCGATTTTTGCGCTCGCGCTTTGTGCAATCAACGGTGATGAGCTCACTAAGACCGCCGCATACGAAGCCCTTCCTAGGGTATGTCGTATTGGCACGCATCTATTCCAGTTTGTTGCTGCTCTTGATGAACTTGGCAAGTGGAACGCTGCCGCAAAGCGCGGTATTGCCGCTTGGTATACCAAGCGCAAGGAAGACAAGCTCGCCGTGCAGGTGCTAAAGTATCAGTCACGCGATGGCTGGTCTCACCGTGACGTTCTTCGATTGGCGCACGTCAAACCCTCAAACGAGGTTCAATCTAACCTTTTCCGCTATGTTGTAAAGGGGGCTGAGGGAATGAAGGAGGGAATGCAGATTCCTGATCTAGTTGTTGCTTACGAGATGCTAAAGCGCGAACCTTCTCAGAAGAACGCCCTCAAACTTATTGAACAGTACAGCGACATTACATGGGAAATGCTTCCTACTGAACTCCACCGTGATAAGGAAGTGATGTCAGCTTTAGTAAAGAACATGGGAATGACGGCACTTATTCGTAAGCTTGGGCAGCTCACGGACATTGGTGTGATCAAGCCTCTGTCTGAGGACATGAAGGTCGTCATCTCCAAGCTGTCTGATGTTGAAGCAATTAAGGCTGGTCGAGTTCACCCGATCACGATCCTGAATGCTTTCAACCAGTACAAGAAGGGCCGTGGTGACAAGGGTTCTCTCACGTGGACTCCTGTTCAGCAGGTTCTTGACGCGCTGAATGATGCGTTCTACGACTCATTCAACTACGTTGAGTCCACTGGTCAGGGTCACCTCATCGGGGTTGACTGCTCTGGTTCAATGTTTGGTGCGGGCGTAAGCGGCGCTGCCAACCTTACTGCAGCGGAAGTTGCAGGGGTTATGGCTCTTGCTGTTGCAAAGCGCGAACCTAACTACTGGATCGGTGGCTTCAACACGAAGATGGGTGAGCTCAAGATCACTCCTAGCATGCGCCTTGATGCTGTTCTCCGCGTGATGCGCAACTTCAGATGGGGTGGAACTGACTGTGCTCAGCCTATGCTTCATGCCACCCAGCACAAGATGGACGGAGTGAACAAGTTTGTTGTTATCACTGACAATGAAACTTGGGCTGGCAACGTGCAGCCGGTGGAAGCACTTGCACAGTACCGTCAGCGGTACGTCAAGGATGCTAAGCTGATCGTTTGCGGTACGTCTACGACGGACTTCACGATCGCTGATCCTAAGGATCCTGGAATGCTTGACATTGTTGGATTCGATTCTTCGGCTCCTCAGCTCATCCAGTCATTCTGATTGGGTCATCTAGATAATGGGTAGAGTATAATAGCTCTACCCCATTTTACTTGGAGTAAGTGATGAAGGAATTCAGCGTTATCGCAGCCGTTGCACTAAATGGCGTGATAGGTGATTCAGAAACTAATTCTATTCCATGGTACCTCCCTCTTGATCTAAAGTACTTTAGATCAAAAACGCAGGGGCAAACCGTAGTGATGGGGTCAAGAACTTATCGTTCTATCGGAAAACCACTGCCAAATAGACGTAATGTTGTCATAACTCGTGATACGTCAAGAACGCTTATTACTGATGAAAAAGTAGATGAGTGCTATGAATCTTTTAATGAAGCTCTATTATTTGAGCGTGCCGGTTTTTTTGTAATTGGTGGAGAACATATCTATTCAGATGCTATTCGTAACTGCGCGACAAATTTAGTTATAACTATAGTTAGAATAAATCCAGCCGGTGATGTAAGATTTCCCATAGCTGGAGAAAGATTTCTAGAAAATTCAGTCAATACTGTTAATGGAAGCAGATATATTTGCACGCATAGAAGTGGGTGGCTAAAGGAGAATAATATTGAATTCCAATTTGCCGAGTTTAGGATCGACACTTAAAGTTTATATTGATACTGAATTTACAGATTTCATGAATCAAGATCTTATTTCAATAGGATTAGTATCTTCAGATGGTCATGAATTTTATGGTGAGAACTATGATTTCATTAGAGCGTGGTCAAGTAAATGGGTAACAGAAAATGTATATCCTCTTTTAGATCTCTCGACACATAGTTATCCTAGGCTTGTTCTTTCTGCAAAAGTTTGGGATTGGATTGACAACCTTCCGTGTGAATTTGTTGTTGTCATGATTGATTATGAGAGCGATTACAATCTTCTTTTGAATTTATTTTCAGATGAAAAACACCCTAAAATTATTGAAGTGAAGAACATTTATGAAGTAATTAGTGAGCAGTGTAATGCGCAGATATTGGATCACGATGGAAATGAATATGAACAACGAATGAGATCTGCAAAAACGAAATTTAATCTTTACTTTATGGATTATTTCTTTAGGACAAAAGAAAAACAACACCATGCGTTATCTGACGCTAAAGCAAATAGGGAAGCCTTTTCAAAATTGGCAAAGGAATTCAATTTTTATTATTAAGGAGTAATAATGTTCAGCAAAAAGACATCTATGGAAAAATCATTCACGAATCTTATTGCAAGTGGTACCACTGTAAGTGGCAATGTTCATTTTTCTGGCGTTATTAAAGTTCAAGGAAATGTTTCCGGAGATATCTTAACTCATGGTGATGCATCTAGCACTGAAGATGGCATCATAATTGATGGTCATGCGGAAGTATCTAGCGATTTAGTTCGCGCACCGTTTATAACTATTGGGCCTGCTAAAGTTCATTCAAAAAAGATCTGGTGTGAAAAAGTATTAGAGATTCTTGCGGGAGCAGAAATTAGCAATGCTACTATATATTATAGGGATATAAAAATCGAAAATTCTGCTAAGCTTCATGAGTGTATTCTAAAGCACCTAGACCACTGTTCAGAGGGTGAGCAAGTCTGATTAAAAGTCAGTTGACTCACATAAATAAAGAATACGTTTAGTATCTAGTCAATAATAGACAGGAGACAATATGAACCTCAGTGAAAGCTTTAAGTCATCATTCATCAAGAAATTCTCAAGCGATTCTGAAATGCCATTGATGGAATACTTGGAACTTTGTAAAAAGGATAAGATGGCTTATGCTAATGCTGCTGAAAGAATGCTTGCTGCAATAGGAGAACCTAAGGTAATAGATACTTCAACTGATTCTCGTTTATCAAGAATTTTTTCTAATAAGAAGGTTCGCTTCTACGATGCGTTCAAGGATTTTTACGGTGCTGAAGAATCAATAGAAAGAATGGTTGCATACTTCAGACACTTTGCCCAGGGGTTAGAAGAATCTAAGCAAATCCTATATCTAAAGGGACCGGTTGGTGGTGGTAAGAGCTCACTTGTAGAACGCCTAAAAGAGCTCATGCAAGTTCATCCTGTATATGTTCTCAAGGATCCCAACGAAAAGAACCCTGAACTGGCGGTGTCACCACTTTTTGAGAGCCCGCTAGGACTTTTTAATCGCCAAGAACATGGTGATGAGCTAGAAAACAACTTTGGTATTCCACCTCGCTACTTAAATACTGTTGCATCTGGGTGGGCGCAGGAAAAGCTTAGAGAATTTGGTGGTGACATCTCTAAATTTAGCGTTGTTAGAATTTATCCCAACAAGGATTCTCAGGTTGGCATCATGAAGGTTGAACCTGGTGATGAGAACAACCAAGATGTATCAGTTCTAATTGGTAAGACCGATATTAGAAAGCTAGAGCAGCATTCCCAAAATCACGCTTACAGTTATTCTTATTCAGGTGGTCTAAATCGCACCACACAGGGTTTAATGGATTTTGCCGAAATGTTCAAGGCTAACATAAAAACGCTTAATCCCTTGCTTATGGCAACTCAAGAGCATAATTATAATGGAACTGAAAACATCCCAGCGATGCCATACACCGGTATTATTTGCGCTCACTCAAACGAAGCTGAGTGGTTCAAGTTCCGTAATGACAAATCTAATGAAGCTTTCCTTGACCGCGTTTACATCGTTAACGTTCCTTACTGTCTGCGCGTCAGCGAAGAACAGAAAATCTATGAAAAGATGCTAGCAAGCTCAAGCTTGTCAAAGGCACCTTGCGCACCAGAGACGCTCAAGTCGCTTGCTGAGTTCATGGTTCTAACTCGTCTACGTGAGCCAGAGAACAGCACTATTTTTGCGAAGATGAAGGTCTACAATGGTGAGAACGTTAAGGATACCATGCCTATGGCTAAACCTTATGAGGAATATAAGGAAGCTGCGGGGGTGGATGAAGGCATGACCGGCCTCTCAACCCGCTTTGGTTTCAAGATCATATCTCAGACATTTAATCTTCGACCTGAAGAAGTCCAAGCAAACCCTATTGATCTCATGTACGTTCTAGAAGAAGCACTAAAGCGCGAACACTTGCCTCAAGAAACACATGATTCGTATCTTGACTTCATTAAGTCATGGGTTCAACCTCGCTATTTTGAATTTATTGACAAAGAGCTACGAATTGCTTACCTTGAATCTTATAGTGATTTTGGACAAACAATGTTTGAGAGGTATGTGCTTTTTGCAGAAGCATGGCTTGATGAAACAACCGTACGCGATCCAGAAACTCATACGCTTCTTAACCGTGAAAATCTAAACGCGAAGCTAGAAGAGATAGAAAAGTCAGCTGGCATAGTTAACGCTAAGGACTTTAGAAATGATATAGTTCATTATGTCTTGCGCTATCGTGCTAAGAGCGAAGGAAAAATGCCAGCATGGAATTCTTATGAAAAGATTAAGATAGTTATTGAGAAGAAGATGTTCACAGCAACTGCAGAAATTATGCCTGTAGTTTCATTCTCTCCAAAGGGATCAAGCGAAGAACAAAAGAAGCATGATGATTTTGTCGCTAGAATGCGTACTAAGGGATATACTGATAGACAAATCAGGACTCTTGTTGATTGGTGGGTTTCAAACCGTAAGTCGCAGTAACATGCCATTTATCTTTATAGATCGACGTAAAGCTGGTAGAGGGAAGTCTTCGTCTAACCGTCAGAAGCTTATTCGCCGAATAAAAAACTTTATCAAGAGCTCTCAGCCAAGTAACATTGGCTCTGGTAGTGTCTCGGGCTCAAATTCAAAAAGCTCTAGCCCTGTTAAAGTTGCAGGGCAGGCTCTTGATGAGCCTTGGTTCGCTTATTCAAGAGAAGGAGAGCACTCAATTGTTATCATTGGTAATGATCAATATGATAGAGGAGATGAAATACAGCTTCCCGAAGAAGATGATGATGGCCCAGGAGGAGCGGGTCACGGGGAAAATGGAGAAGATGAATTTATAGTAAACGTTGCTAGAGATGAATTCTTGGATCTATTTTTTGAAGATTGCGAGTTACCTAATCTTACTAATGAAAAGTTTACTGAAAAATTAGATAACAAGCTGCAGCAGTCTGGATTTTCAACTACGGGAAATCCTTCTCAGCTTTCAATAATCAGATCTTACAAGCAGATGATTGGGCGTAGAAGGGCGCTATCGTCACCATACAGAAAAGAACTAGAAGAGCTAGAGCTAGAGCTTAAATCAATCTATGATGAGGTTGCACTTGCTTCTACAGATAAAAATTTACTTTTACTAAAGTACTCGGGAAGAATTCATGAAATTGAAACTCGCATTCAAATATTACAGCGCAAAATAGTAGCGATTGAAGGATTTGATAAAACTGATCTAAGGTTTAGAAAGAAAGAAGCCAAGCCATTAAAGACTGTTGATGCTGTTCTAATAATGGTTATGGATATTTCTGGATCTATGGATGAAAATAAGAAAATGATCGCTAGAAGATGGTTTGCACTGCTTTATGCTTTTATAAAAAGAAGATATAACAACACAGAGTTACTTTTTATAGCGCACACAAATGAAGCTTTTGAGATGAGCGAGGCAGATTTCTTCACTACACGTGTGAATGGGGGTACCAGCGTCTCTCCTGCACTGAAGATGATCAATCAAATAATTAAAGAAAGATATGATCCTAATCAAACCAACATTTATGTTTCACATGCATCTGATGGTGATAACTGGGAAAATGATAATGATTTAGTTTTAGATGAAATGGTTGGAGAAGGCAATCTAATGAGAAAGATTCAGTTCTTTAGTTATGTAGAAGTTGGTAAATCTTTAAACGGCACTTGGCGAAATATGGCAACAAGTAGAGATGATACAAGTTTATGGAAATCATATATGTCTGTTAGAGAAAAATCTCAAAAGAATATATCTTTAGCCATAATAGAAACAGCAGATGATTGCTATTCTGTCTTTAAGAAAGTTTTCAAGAGAGGTAAGAAATGAACGAGGCAATAAAATCGTCAAAGCCAGCTCCCACTGCGCTCATGACACTTACTCCACCATTCACTATAATGAAGGGTGAAAAAATGGTAGCTTCAATGGTTAATGGTGAATATCTTTTGATTGATAAACAATCATTTGATGAATTAGTAACAGAATATCTACAATTAAGGGGCGCAGCAGAATAAAATGCATCCATTAATCACATCACGTACTGATTGGACAGAAAATTTACTTCAAGACATTTATAAACATATAGAAGATGTCGCGGTAAATGATCTCAGACTAGATGTCTATCCGAATCAAATAGAAATTATTTCTGCTGAACAAATGATAGATGCATATGCATCTATTGGGATGCCAGTGAATTACCATCACTGGTCATTTGGGAAACAGTTTTTACGTGATTGGGCTAGCTATCAAAAAGGAAAAAAGGGATTAGCTTATGAAATAGTTATTAACTCTAATCCCTGCATATCGTATTTGATGGAAGAAAATAATGCCATAACTCAGGCATTAGTTATGGCACACGCGGCATTTGGACATAATTTTGTATTCAAGAATAATTATCTTTTTAAAGAATGGACGTCTGCTGGATCTATAATCGACTATATGATATTTGCAAAAAATTTCATAAAAGAATGCGAGCAGAAATATGGTGAGGATGAAGTAGAAGCCATCATTGATGCCGCGCATGCTTTGTCAGTTCACGGCATAGATAAGAGAAAACGCAAACATAAGAAAAAGCTGAATGAAGAGCAAATAGCAGCTGAAGAGGCGCTAAAGGCAGATGAAGAACAGAAAAATTTAGATATAATTTTAAAGAAAACATCTATTTCGGATAATCAAAAGACTGATGGTGAAGGCTTAGATGATGTTGGTGATGAAGAAAATTTACTGTACTTCATCTATAAAAATTCTCCAAACATGGAGAATTGGAAGAAAGAGATACTGCGAATAGTTTACAAAATCCAGCAGTATTTTTATCCTCAGTCTCAGACTAAAGTTCTTAATGAGGGAATGGCCACATTCACGCATTTCTACATTATGGACACATTGGAGAAAAGAGGGATTATATCAGATGACGCACAGATAGCATGGCTGCATCTTCATTCTAATGTTGTTTACCAGCCTGACATGCATAGCCGTCACTATGATGGCAGCTTTAATCCATACGCGTTGGGGTTTGATATTCTTAAAGACATAAGAAGAATATGCGAAGATCCTACTTCAGAAGATAGAGAATGGTTTCCTGACCTTATAGGAAAAGATTGGCGAGACGCTGTTAAATACGCTGTTTCAGAGTACAGAGATGAAAGCTTTATAGAGCAATTTTTGAGCCCAGCGCTTATGAGAAAATACAAAATGTTCTCTGTTGATTATAGTCAAAGTATGGGCATAGTTAAAGAAATTTCTGATGACGTTGGATATAGAAATCTTAGACAGACCTTATCGCATTCATATAATTCTATCAATTCTATACCCGATATTGTAGTTAAATCCGCTAGAATGAAGGGTGACAGATTACTTACATTAAAGTACAGATCTTTTAGAGGAAGAAAACTTCACAGAGGAATGGCTGAAAAAACCTTGAAATTAGTTAAGACTCTATGGGGCTACGATGTAGAGATAGTCGATGAATCAAATAATAAGATCATGTGAAATTTCTCATAAATATAGAATCTGTTAATAAAGGATTCTTATCATGCTTACATTTAAGCAATTTATGAGAGAAAGCGCTAAAGCTACTTCTAAATTTCAGGTAACTAGAGCCGGCCCTGATGACATTAAAAAGGCACTTCAGCTCGTCTCTAAAACGCTTCACATTCCATATGATGATCTAAAAGATGATCTTCTTGGAACAGGTCGTCTAACTATGATGGGCAAAAAAGAAGATAGTGGAGATATCGATATAGCATTTTCTCTCAAGGATGCTAATGTTGATGAAATAAATCAAAAAATGCTAGATGCTGTAGATGGCGAAGGTAGCTATAATCCGGGAACTAAAGTAGGATCATATGCAGTTCCAGTTAATGGAAAAAAGGTTCAAGTTGATCTAATGTTCGTACCTGAGAAAAAGTGGGCAAAGTTTGCATATCATTCAGCTCATGGTGAAGCATCTAAATATCCTGGCGCCGTTAGAAACATCATTCTAACAACAGCTCTCGCACACACTCAAGAACCAGGCAAGGACTTTGTTATCCGTGATAAAGATGGCAAGGTTATTGCTAGAGCCTCTAAATCGATGACCCTTGACACAGGTATGAAGCGCCTATTCAAGAAGGTGAAGAAGCTAAAATCAGGAGAGCTTGGAAAGACTCTAGAGAAAACAGATCCTAAAGAGCTTGAATCATTTCTGAAAGAGCTAGGTAAGGATATCAAGTTCTCGCACGAAGAAGAATTTACTAATAATCCTGATGATGTTGCAGAATATATCTTTGGTAAGGGAGTAAAAGCTGAAGACGTCATGACCGCGGAGGATGTAATTTCTCAAATCAAAAAACTAAAGAATTCAAGAGAAATACTTACAGCAGCTAAATCAGAACTTGAAAAAATCAACTTACCGGTTCCAATCGAAATATAAAATATGGGACAAGAATCATGAGATTAATAGAGGCAACGGGTAAAGCATACAGAGTAGTGGTTGAAAAAACTGGAGAAGAAGTTTTCTCAGATGACCGCGAAACATGTCTGAGATTTATCAGGGGATTTGATAAGGCCACGCCAGAATATGTTGGCCTTCTAATGTTCGATCCATCAGGTAAAGAAGATAAGTACTACAACTAAAAATCTAGTTTACTTTTTTCCATGAGTAGTTATAATTAAATCTCATGGTTTAATGTCTCCTTTGCAAGACCATGTTTTAGAGCCCTGTTATCAGGGCTCTCTTTTTATTCAATTCATGGTTGATCATAGATTGATCAAGGCGTAAATAAAACATATCATCAAATAAAGGATAACTATGCTAGGATTAAATCTTCGCACCTCGCATATCCGAGAGCTATTTAAAACT
>Ga0209229_10000244_pt1 | contig 21623 bp, 19 predicted proteins | sample SanBayMetagenome_FD_187466 | JGI IMG/M metagenome (GOLD analysis project Ga0209229, IMG submission 187466) | Freshwater and sediment microbial communities from dead zone in Sandusky Bay, Ohio, USA (SPAdes) (version 2) | ecosystem: Environmental > Aquatic > Freshwater > Lentic > Sediment... | reverse complement strand
AATTAACTGGTTAGCCGTGTCCAATACCGTTCATAAATTTCATTGGCTTCACCCAAATCATGAATCATTTCACTGCGAGCTAGGATTGATTCTGGAGGAAATAAAGTTGGATCATTTCTCAAAACATCGGGTAATTTTTCATAAGCTAATCTCGAAGGAGTGGCAAATTTTAACCGATCTACTAAGGTGGCGGCGACATCGGGTCGCAACATAAAATCAATCCATTTATAGGCACCTTCGGGGTTAGGAGCACTTTTAGGAATGACCATTGTATCAATCCATACAGATGATCCACTATCAGGAGTAATATATCTTAAATCCTCATTTTCCTCCCGAATTTCCGCCGCATCGGAGGAATAACACATTGCTATTGATAAATCCCCGACAATCATTTGAGGTCGCCAAGAATCCGTGGTAAAAGAAGCGATTTTTGGTCGTAATTCTACTAATTTCTCATAGGCTTGTCGAATTTGATTGGGGTCAGTAGAATTATAGGAATAGCCTAACATAATTAACGCTGCTCCCATGACTTCCCGCACATCATTAAGTAACGTGAACCGCTTTGATAACTTATCTTTATTTTCCCATAAATAACTCCAATCTTTCGGGAGAGTTTCTAATTTATTCGGGTTATAAATTAACCCCGTTGTTCCCCAACTAATTGGCACACTATGAAGACCGCCCGGATCATAAATCGGGTTTTGAAATTGGGGAAATAAATCCTCTAATCCCACTAATAAAGAGTGATCGAGTTGCGCCAATAACCCTATTTGGATCATTTTTTCTACCATATATCCCGAAGGATAGATGACACTATAAGCACCTGCTCCTCCGGCTTGGAGTCGGGCTAACATGGCTTCATTAGAATCGAAGACATCCGCCACAACTTTTAACCCAGTTTCCTCTCTAAAATGATCTAACAAATCTTGATCCGTGTAGCCAGACCAAGTGTAAATGTACAGAGTATCGGAGGAAATCTGAGTGTTTGGGGTGGTTTTGACCTCAGCTAATGTCCAACCACAGCTTGATAGGGACGATGCTACCATCGCAGTAACGGAAGTTTGCAAAAACTGACGTCGTGTTTGAGCAACCCTAAAATTCCGATGTTTTTGTGGATAAGTCGGAGACACTGTTTTTTCTCAGTGGAAGTTTAACAAATTCAACAATTGATGTAATTTTCCCATAGGATAGGGAAAAAATGTACATCAATTGAGAATAATATCCCGCAACTGGGCTAACTCATACAACCAAATTAACTGAGCTTCTGAATTTGATCTAGGAAATAAAACCTAGACTTGAGCTTCAGAAACCCGTTTTCTCAAAAGACTGAGTTTCTCAGTTATGGCGTCACACTTGATAGTTGACGTAGACTTTCTACTTGTTGTTCTTTGAGTTGCTGTTCAATTTGATCCTTAACAATTTGGCGGTATTCATAGAAATGTTCTACCTGTCCACAAACCACTAAATAATGATCTAAAACCCTGGGTTTGTGTCGTAAAATATTCCATAAATATCGCCAAAACGTCGAGCGAGTTTCCCGCACAACCCCTTGATACCAACATAAAATAAAGAGCGCTCGCATTGTTTTCATATCCACTAATTTCCGTCCGATAGAATTAGTTTTTGGCTCTCCAATCATCATAAAATGACGGTAAGTGCGATCTAAATATCGTTGAGGATCATATAATTCATAAAATCCATTGACATATTCTAGGGCGATTTCTTCAATTGGTCGAGTGGGCAGAAAATTCATTAAGGTAGTTTGATTCGCATTCCCAGTTTCCTTAATTAATCGTCCTTCTTTTTCTAAACGATGCCAAAGGGCGGTATTAGGTAAAACCTGCAACATACTAAACATAGCAATGGGAATGGTGGTTTTTTCCACAAACCGGACAATTCGATCGCCCGCCCCGGTTTCTTCCCCATCAAAACCAATAATAAATCCCGCCATCACCCGTAACCCAGATCGGATAATTTTTTCCACGGAATCACTCAAAGATCCGCGAGTATTTTGGAATTTTTTAGTTAAATTTAAGCTATCTTCATCGGGAGTTTCAATTCCCAAAAAGACAGCCCGAAAATTACACTCAACCATCAAATCCATTAATTCTTGATCCTGGGCTAAATCAATGGAAGCCTCCGTGGTTAAACGGAAAGGATAATTATTATCCTTCATCCAAACTTTTAATTCATGCAGCAATAACTTAACGTTGCGTTTATTGCCGATAAAATTATCATCCACTAAGAAAACACCCTGACTAAAATTTAACTCTTTTAACCGATCCAATTCTGCTAAAAGTTGAGCCGGAGTTTTAGTTCGAGATTTCCGTCCATATAATACAATAATATCGCAAAACTCACACTGAAACGGACAGCCGCGGGAGTATTGCAAAGAAATCATATCGTATGCTTCTTTCTCCAATAAATCAAAGCGAGGGATAGGAGATGTCGTAACATCGGGTTTGTCTCCTTCTATGCGAAAAACCCCTTTTTCATCCCCTCTTTCAATCGCTTCTACTAATAACGGTAAAGTAATTTCTCCTTCATCTAAAACCAAATAATCCGCCCCGGCAATTTCTGCCGATTCGGGTGTGGATGTGGGATAGGGGCCCCCTACAGCCACTTTTTTACCCCGTCGTTTTGCCTCGCGAATTTGCTCCAAAAAATCATCTTTTTGGACAATCATGGCCGAAACCATCACCAATTCTGCCCAATTCCATTCGGCTTCGGTGATCTCTCGAACATTACGGTCTACTAATTTAAACTCCCATTTTTGGGGTAAAATAGCCGCTACCGTAATTAAACCTAAAGGCGGAAGTAAGGCTTTTCGGTTGACTAAGGCAAGGGCTTTTTCAAATGACCAGAAACTTTGGGGGAAAATGGGATAAATTAAAAGAACACGCATTATAATTAACCCTGTAAAAGATCAGACTCCTAAGTTTAAAAACTCTATGAAAATCATTGATTTTCCTATAGTTTTGCCACTTCTTCAGCAAGAGTATCTACAGTATAACGAATTTGTTCTTCCCTGTGGTTACAAGTAATAAAAAATCGCAAACGCGCCGCGTTTTTAGGCACTGAGGGATAAAACATAAAAGGTACATTAATTCCCCGCTTGAACAAATTTTGAGAGAGTTGTACTGATTTCCAAGAATCTCCAACAATAATAGGAATCACGGGAGAATCTTGACTTAACCCGGTATTTAAGCCTTGATCTTTCGCTAAAGTTAAAAATAATTTAGCTCTTTGATGTAACTTTTCTACCCGTTGAGGTTCATTTTTTAATACCTGAATTGCCGCGATCACAGAAGCCGCATTAGGTGGAGAAATTCCCACACTAAAAACAAATCCGGGGGCGGTATATTTCAGATATTCAACTAATGATTTAGATCCGGCAATATATCCTCCACAACTGGCAAAGGATTTGCTTAAAGTTCCCATCCATAAATCTACATCATGGGGATTAATTTCAAAATGTTCTCCAATTCCCCGACCGTGTTTTCCTAATACCCCTATAGAGTGGGCTTCATCCACCATTAAAAAGGCTTTATGATGTTTTTTAATCTGAATAAATTCGGGTAAATTGGGAATATCTCCATCGGTACTATAGACCCCTTCGACAATAATTAAAACCCGTTGATAACGAGGGCGCCGTTCTCGTAATATTTGATCTAAAGCTTGCCAATTATTATGGGGAAAGGCGATCGCCGTAGCCCCAGATAATAAAGCTCCTTGCAATAAACTATTATGACTCAGGGCATCATGTAAAATCAGATCATGTTGTCCGAATAAATGCCCCACGGTGGTCACATTAGTCGCATGACCGCCAACAAAAACAATACTATCTTCTACCCCAACAAAATCAGCGATCGCCCGTTCTAATTCTTGGTGAATTACCTTTTCACCCGATAATAAACGACTGGCACAGGCTGAGGTTCCATAGCGATCAATTGCCTCTTTTACAAACTGAGAAATAATCGGATCACCACACATTCCTAAATAATTATAGGTGGCATAATTAATATAGTCTTGACCGCGAATTCTAGCCCGATCATTGGCAATTCCCTCCTGGGGTGTAAAAAAGGGATTTCCTAATCCTAAATCTGCCAATTCTTGCTGTTGTTGTTTCAGATGTAGATATTCAGGAAAGTATTCAATTTGATAATATTCGGCTGGAATTTCAGGCAGAGGGGCAGATTTCGCTTTTTTTTCCAGTAATTCTGCGAGAAGCGATCGCTTTTCTTGACAAGATAACTGACTAACAGAAGGTAATAAACTAATCATTGATTTCTTCCTGTTCTGATAATAAAATATTTAATAACGTATCGACATCCGTATCCGACAATTGATCTAAATGTTGTAAAAGATGTTCCGCATCTTTCGGGGAAATCCCGTTTTGATATTGGGTAATATCCAAGGTGTTGTGATCGGCTAAATATTTAGCCAAAGTACAAATATTGGGATAATCCCATAACAGGGTGGGGGGAAGTCGGCGTCCCAAAATCGTTTCCAAGTCTCCAGAGAGGTTAATTGCTTCAATAGAGTTGAGGCCATAATTAGTAAAATCCTCCTCTAAATCAATCTCTAAAGCTTCTAACTCTAACCGTTCCGCGAGTTGACTGACTAACCACCCCTCAATTGTGGCGACAGACTCGAAAGACTCAATGCCCTTCACCAATGATTCTGGATGATGCACCGTTACCGATGGTTGTTGGGGTTTTGTCCCATTCATAGACGCATTTAACACTTGCATGAATCACTCCTCCATCACCCTAAAACTTTAGCATCCCAAGATAGCAGAATCCTGTTTTACTTACCAATTCCCCATTCGTAATTCGTAATTCGTAATTTGTAATTCCCTATTCCCCCAATTTGCCCGCTATAAAACTAGCACGACAGGCATGGCGTTGAATTTTACCACTGGAGGTTTTAGGTAAAGTTCCGGGTTTTAGTAACACCGTTTTATAAACCTGTAAATCATGGTTTTGAGACACGGAGCGACGGATGGACTGAAGAATCACCTGTTCAGGGGAGGTTTTGGCAGAACCGTTATGATTATCCCAGGTGCGGATTTGTTGCCAATATTGACGTTCTACTTCCACTGCAACGACTAACCGTTCTTCCCCCTTGATATCAATAGAAAATCCCGCAACTCCACTGGGTCTAATTAGGGGGTGACTTTGTTCAACTGTCCATTCAATATCTTGGGGATAATGATTCCGACCATTAATAATAATAATATCTTTAATTCTTCCGGTAATAAATAGTTCTTGATCGTCTAAAAATCCCAAATCCTCTGTCCTTAAAAACGGCCCTTCTCCCGTTGTTAAGTAGGCGTTAAACAGAGTTTCTGTTTCTTGATGTTTATTCCAATATCCCTGTCCCACACTCGGCCCAGAAACCCAAATTTCGCCGACTTTTCCCGGTTCACAAATATTCAAGGTTTCAGGATTAATAACTAATACCTTTTGATCTGATAAACACTGACCGCAACCGACTAATATTTTGGTATTGGCTGTTAAATTAGTAGTCACTTCATCAACTTCTACAATCTGATGATTTTCTAAAGCAATACCATCAACGGTTTTAAAAATTGGTGATGCTGTTTTTAAACCTCCCGTAATAATTAAAGTTGCTTCAGCCATACCATAACAGGGATAAAAAGCCTTTCGCCTAAATCCGTAGGGGGCAAAAGTTTGAATAAATTTTTCTATAACTTCGTGATAAATGGGTTCAGCCCCATTAAATGCAACTTCCCAACTACTTAAATCTAAATTTTCTAATTTTTGGGATGAATTTATCCCCCCATTTCTTAATACTTTTCTTACACATAAATCATAAGCAAAATTCGGCCCCCCACTGGTTGTTCCCCGATATTTGGAAATAGTTTGTAACCAGCGTAAGGGATTTTGAACAAACATTAAAGGCGACATTAAAACCACCGGAAATCCCCCGAATAAAGGTTCTAAAACCCCACCAATTAATCCCATATCATGATAAGGAGGCAACCAAATTACCCCCGTACTTTCCGGGGAATGACCAAAACAATCATAAATTGCTGTTAAATTATGTAATAGATTTTGATGGGAAATCATTACCCCTTTAGGGGTAGCAGTAGAACCGGAAGTATATTGTAAAAAGGCAAGAGTTTGACTATTAATAATAGGAGGTTGCCAAGTCTTTCCAATTTCATGATCTAAGATATCTGTTGCAAACCAATTCAACGGCGCAATATCAGACATAGTTGGAAAAAATCGCTGTAAACCCGATAATGTAGCTTCAGTAGTTAAGGCAACCGTGGCATTTGTATCAGTAATAATCGCTTGTAAACGAGGCAAAGATCGATCGGGTCGAGGGGGATAGGCGGGAACGGCAATCACTCCGGCATATAAACAACCGAAAAATGCGCTAATATAATCTAACCCCGGTTGATATAGTAATAAAACTCGATCTTGAGGTTGACAAATAGCTTGTAATTTACTCGCAATAGTTTGAGCTTTTTGGTTTAATTGTTGATAAGTTAATGTAACCGTTTCCGATTCTCCATCAACTAAAAATGTATAAGCAATCTGATTCGGTTGCTGGATTGCCCGATGTTGTAAAAGTTCAATTAAAGTGGTGGCTTTTAAAAAATCAAATGAATCAGTCATGAAAAAAAATAGGTAATGTTTTGTGATCTATCCTATCATTTATAGGGTTTTTTTCCCTCCATCCGTAGTTCGTCATTATTCAAGAATTAAGGATTTTCTTAACTCTTAAATCTTGAATGAATGAGCGATTGTTGATCACGGATCATGGGTTACGGACAGGGACATTTTGCTTCTAGGGTGAGGTAATACTGTCCTTCTGGGCAGCAAAGATTTGTTCTAAGCGAACATCCCATTTCCGTTGATTCGTGTAGCCATCTTGAACAAAGGGAGATATTGTAATTAATTTGAGAAACAGTTCATTAATAATCGACAGAGGGAAGCGTAAAGGACGCATAATATCTAAGAATAAAACGACTCTCACGCCATCGGTTTCGTTCCAAGCTTCATGGGGAAAAGAATCATCAAAAATCATACATTTTCCTTCTTGCCAATGGCGGGTTTCTTCTCCGACTCGAATTCGGCATTTTTCGCGGGGTTCAGGGATTTTTAATCCTAATAAACAACGAATCACTCCTTTATAGGGCCCTCGATGTTCAGGAATATGTTTTCCAGGTAACAAAATTGAAAAAAATGCCGTTTTCATCCCTGGAATTTGTTCTATTAAACGGGTGGTTTCTGGACAGCGTTGGCAATTTTTATCGACTTTAATTCCATAGCCATAGAAAAAATAGGTTTTCCATAAATTATCCTGAGTGGTGCTATAGCCTTGATCGGGGGAAATATCTTGAAAATTGGGTAGTTGTTCTTGAACTTTCAGAATTTGCTCTAATTCTTGCTGAATTAAATGCCAATTGGTTTCTAACTCTTTTGACCACTGAAATTGAGTAGAGTCAAAAAAAGCTGTATTCCCAATTAATGAATATTCAGGAATTAATTTTTCAAATGTCCATAATATTTTTACTCCGACTTTATACAATAGAAAATACCTGATTTTTTCTGATATTTTTTCTTGTTTCATGTTGATTGTAATGATAGGAAATCAAAGGTTTTTGGTGGGTGCGTAGGGGCGGGAGAACCCCGCCCCTACGCACCCTACGGTTGACTTTTAAGAACGATTGGCTAATTCTGACAATTGACTGGTTTCTGTGTCTAATCTCCATTGTCCAACACTATCTAAACTCCCTTCTAAAAATTTAGTCCGACAAGCACGACGTTGAATTTTACCACTGGTGGTTTTAGGAATAGTTGTGGTTTTTAATAATACAATTGCAAAGACATCCACGGTATTCTGTTCGGCGATCGCCTGACGAATAGCATTGACGACTTCCTCAACGTTCAAGTTTCGTAAATACCGCCGTTCGATTTCTGCGGCAATAATTAACTGTTCTCCGAGTTCCGTTTCCACCGAAAACGCCGCACTATGTCCAGCACGAATAGCCGGGTGACAGGTATCTAGGGTAGCTTCAATTTCCTGGGGATAACGATTTCTTCCCCACAAAATCATCATGTCCTTGATCCGTCCCGTAATATACAATTCCCCGTCCTGTAAAAATCCTAAATCTCCCGTGCGTAAATAGGGCCCCCGTCCCTCGACATAAACCCGAAAGGTGGTTTCCGTGTCTTCGGGTTTATCCCAATATCCCAAACCCACACCTTTCCCCGATACCAAGATTTCACCCACTTGATCCGCGTCCCGGGGCGTTAACTCTTGCGGATCAACAATCATCACCTCATCTGCCAACCAGGGGAAGCCACAACTGACTAGCGATCGAGTTTTTCTGGACTGTGGGTTATTAGCCAGTGATGTTTCCTGTGTTTGGATGACTTGATTGTGTTCTAGGGCGACGGGATCAACCCAGAGAATATTAGGGGTTTGGTGTTTGTGTCCACCGGAAATAAATAGGGTAGTTTCGGCCATTCCGTAGCAGGGATAAAACGCCTCCGGTTTGAACCCACAGGGGCCAAAAATTTCTGCAAACCGTTTAAGGGTGTCCCAGCGTACAGGTTCAGCCCCGGAAAAGGCCACATCCCAGGAACTTAAATCTAACTGTTCTAACTTTTCAGGCGTCGCTGTCCTACAGACTAAATCATAAGCAAAATTTGGCCCGCCACTGGTGGTAGCCTGATATTCAGAAATCGCTTCTAACCAACGAAAGGGTTTTTGGACTAAAGCAACTGGGGACATCAAAGTAACGGGAAATGATCCATATAAAGGTTGAACAACTCCCCCAATTAATCCCATATCGTGAAATAGGGGAAGCCAAATTAACCCCTTACTATTATTGTGATGGCCAAAAGCCTTATAAATAATTGCCGAATTATGCAAAACATTTCCATGGGTAACAATTACCCCTTTTGGGGTTCCGGTGGAACCAGAGGTATATTGTAAAAAAGCGACGGTATCCCCGTTAATTGGCGGTTTTTGCCAGTCTATAGCGAGGTTTTGATCCAAAAGGTCATCGGTCGCCACCCACCGTAGAGACGTGCCACGGCGCGTCTCCTCCTCTTTCTCCACAGAAAATTGTATTTTTAACTGTTCAATTAATGCTTTTGTGCTTAAAATTGCCCGACATTGAGAAGATTCTAAACGGGTTTGTAGCTTAACAATTGCTTGGGGGGAGACTGGAGGGTTATCGGTAACGGCGATCGCACCCGCATATAAACAGCCAAAAAACGCCGCAATAAATTCTAATCCCGCACTATAGGGATAAACGACTAAAACCCGATCACCTGGGGATAAAAATGATTGTAAATAAGATGCAATTTGGACAGCTTGTTGATGTAACTGTAGATAGGTCAGGGTTTGCTGACTCGTTTCTCCGTCGGCTAAAAACCGATAGGCGAGTTGATCTGGTTTATGTTCAGCGCGATCGCGCAATAAATCGACTAAATTAGAAAAACTGCTCATACCTTAATATAGAGTCCTAAAGGACTCACTACATAGAGTCCTAAAGGACTCACTACGATCAAGGTACAGTTTAGTATGAAAATTGCCATTATTTCCTCTGGTTTTTTCCCCGTGATTGATGGGGTTACGGTTAGTGCGATGATGCGACTCCAGAAGTTAAGTCAATGGGGACATGAGGTTTTATTTTTTTGTCCCGACTATAGCACCATTGAAAGTGTTTATCCCAATTGGCGAGAATATAGCGGCAATATTTTACCAGGTGTGCGAGTTTATAATTTACCTAGTACGCCATTTTTAGGATTAGATTTTGAACGTAACCCTTCTATTAAATCCTATTCTATTTTATTAAAAGAATTAGAAAAATTTCAGCCCGATTTAGTTCATGTTGATGAACCAGAAAGGCTATTTTTTGGATTTTTTAGACGGGCTGGAATAGACTATGCTAAAAAAGCAAATATTCCCTGTATTGCGTTTTTTAGAACTTGGTTTTTATCCTACGCTGAAGATTATATTCCCTTACCTAAATTTGCGGTAGAAATCATTAGAGAAATTTTTAGAAGGATTTTTGCTTGGATTTATAATGGCTATGATGTCACCTTATTTACCAGTAAAATCACCTATCAACTCGCCCCCCAAATGTCAATTCATAATGCGGTTTATGAGAATTTAGCCGGATTTGATGCCCAACGCTTTAACCCTAATTTAAAAGAAGAAGATTTTTTTAAAAAATATTATAATTTACCCGAATTAGATCGTTTAACTAAATTGATTTTTGTCGGTCGTCTAACCCCCGATAAAGGTTGGAATTTTACTTTAAAAACCATGGCAAAAGTTGCAGAAAAAATTGATTTAGAAAAAGTCGGTTTTATTATTATTGGGGATGGACAAATGCAGGACGAAATCATCGCAGGTTTAACAAAATTTACCCGTCATGTCTATTTCCTGGGTCGGGTAGCCTATGACCAAGTTCCGGCGGTTTATGCTAATAGTGATATTCATATTACCACCTCGGAACGGGAATCGAGAGGATTAACCGTATTAGAGGCTTTTGCGTCCGGTATTCCCGTATTAGCTCCCCGGGCGGGAGGGTTAGTTGAAAATGTTATAGATGGGGAAAATGGATTTTTATATACTCCTCAAGATCCAGAAGATTTTACACACAAATTAAAGCAATTAATCGAAGATCCTCTATTAAGAAAAACCCTAGGAAATCAAGGAATGAAATCCGTCGGTAATTATAGTTGGGATGTAGTAATTAAAAATTTAGTTGATATTTGGGAACAAAAAATTTCAGAATAGTTAACTGTTTGAATCCGAATCATTGGGGGAATTAAGAATTAAGAATTAAGAATTACTAGAGTCAATCAACAAACTGATATAGCAGGGAACAGGCTGCGTCGTGAGCTTGTCGAACGAGAACAGGGAACACCGGAACAGGGGGAAACACTTTACCGTCTGGGTTCCAAGATCCGTCTGGTGTCTTAACTGCCTTGGCGGTTGCTATAACTGATTACTGATGACTGATGACTGATGACTGTTAACTGATACTAGAGCGATCTGTTAAAATTTCATAGCCGGTTTCGGTGACTAAAACCGTATGTTCAAATTGAGCAGATAAGGCATTATCAATGGTTACGGCTGTCCATTTATCCGATAAAATTTTAGTAAATCGAGAACCTGCATTCAGAATCGGTTCAATGGCTAAAGTCATTCCCGCTTTCAATTTAACATTGGGTAAAGAATGGGTACGAGCATTAAAAACCGAGGGTTCTTCGTGTAGATTTCTTCCCACTCCATGACCTGTAAATTCTTCTACGATTTTATAACCATTGGCTTCTGTATAGTCTTGAACCGCCCCAGCAATATCGAGTAAATAAGCTCCCGCTTTGACCTGTTCAATGCCTTTATATAAGGCTTCTTCAGCCACTTTAATTAATTTTTTTGCCTCTGGAGAAACTTCACCCACCCCAATTGTAATACAAGAATCCCCATGAAATTCTTGATAATAAGCCCCGGTATCAACTTTTAAAACATCCCCGGTACGAATCACCTTGCGACGGTTAGGAATACCATGAACCACTTCATTATTAATCGAAGCACAAATAGAAGCCGGAAATCCATGATATCCTTTAAAACTTGGGGTTGCTCCCATTTCCCGAATCCGTTTTTCTGCATAAGCATCTAAATCCGCCGTAGTCATCCCTGGTTGAACCCGTTGGGAAATTTCTTTTAATACCGTAGCCACAATTTTTGCAGCTTGTCGCATAGTTTCTATTTCTTGAGGTGATTTAATATAGATTCCTCTGCCACTTTTTTTAACTTGAGGGGAATTAGTTTGAGTCGGTTTAGATAGAAAATCAGCAAGAATATTCATCGTGTTCGGAGTTAAGTGTGTTCAGAGAAAATACCTTTAATAAATTACCCTAAAATTTCAAGTTTTGGGTTACAGTTCCAGACTAAAACTCCAACCCTGCTGTTTAAACCCTAAAGACTTATAGAATTGATGGGCGTTAGTCCGTTTTAAATTAGACGAAAGCATGGCTTTATAGCATCCCGCCTCGCGGCTGAGTTTGAGGGCTTCGTGCATCATGGCTTTACCTATTCCTTGATTTCTATAACCACAAGTGACAATCACGGCATCAATAACCGCAGATTTGCTGTGATGCAAAATCATGGGAATAAATAATAAGCTGAATGTACCGACTGGTTCATTGTTTAGCCATGCAATATAAATATTGTAGTTGGGAACTTGCTGAATTTGCTCAAAAATTTGTTCAACCTCCAATAGAGACATAGGCAATTCTCCATCCATTTCTGTATATAATTGGTTTAATAAATCTAAATCGCTAGATGTTACCCGTTTAATTTCTAATCGTATTGACACAATTCTCCTCGATCTTCAAAGAGAAAAAAAGAGACGTGCAAAGGCGCGTCTCTGGGGGCGGTAATGATATTTAGTTCGTGAACCCGTCTAAATTGAAGACCTTTTCTTCAGAACTACTCCCTAAATCTGTGTTTTCGTTTTCAGTTAAATTAGGATTTTCTTCTGTTAAACGAGTGGGCGTTTCGGGAAGCGACGATTCACTATTTAAAGCTGTCCAAGTTGTTTGATTAACTTGATTACTGGTTTCTAAGCCTTGGGCAATTTGAAATTCATGCAGTGCGGCCAGGGTGCGAGAACCCAAAATCCCATCAATTCGGCCAGGATTATATCCTTTCGCCTCCAAACGTTCCTGTAATATACGAACGTCCGTTCCCCGGGAACCTCTGGATAAAACAGTATCCTCTTTAACTGTAACCGAACTAGCAACTTGAGGCTCCGCCGATAAAGCTTGCCAGGTGTCACGGTCTACAACCCCGGTCACTTCTAATCCTTTAGCCTGCTGAAACGCCTGCACCGATGCCGTTGTCCGAGGGCCAAAAACACTATCAATTTTACCTGGGGTGAACCCATGGGCTTTTAAGCGTTGTTGTAACCCCGTGACTTGGGAGCCTTGAGTGCCTTGGGATAATACCCGTTCCCGATGGCGAGGGGGTTGAGTTTCAGGTTGATAAAAGGGTTGAGAAAACAGTTCCCGTCTGGCTGTTTCTGCGTCTGTAACGCTTGAGTTTACCCCGGAATTACCGTATTCCTGCCAGGATTCTGTGATTCCTGAACCAGAATTCGATGTTGCGAAAGCAACGGGAACAAATACAGGAAGAACTAAAGAAAACAAGCCGGCAATAATAGCAGTTTTAATCCCCATGGCTTTTACCCTATTTTTATAAAGTTTAACTTTACTAAATTCAAGTTTCTGAATTGAATCTTAGCATCAGGAGGCGATGAAGAAAAGAGTAAGTTGTTAAATTTTTACATAAAATTAGCCCTCTCGATCATTAAGGGGGGTAATAATATAGAAAAATCCGATCAAACTCAGATTAATGAAATCCAATTATAGATGCTACAGATTATCCCTCTACCCACGGTGTAGAGACGTTGCATTCAACGTCTCTACGGGAGGAATCTGTAGCCAACATTTCATGATGGAATATTAGACTGTTGCTAACTCAGGAGTAGGGCGTTTACTATGGCGAATTCCTTCAATAGCTTTAGCATAATCAGGAGCATTGAACACCGCAGAACCCGCAACAATGGCGTTAGCCCCGGCTTCCAACACTTGCCAAGTATTATCCCCTTTCAGACCGCCATCAACTTCAATCCAAGGATTTAAACCCCGTTCGTCGCACATTTGACGTAAGGCGCGAATTTTCGGCACAATTCCGGGGATAAACTTCTGTCCGCCAAAACCAGGGTTAACACTCATAATTAACACCAAGTCACAAAGCTCTAAGACATATTCAATTAATTCTAAGGGAGTAGAAGGATTCAAAACCACACCCGCTTGTTTACCCAGTTCTCGAATTTGGCCAAGGGTTCGATGTAAGTGGGGAGAAGCATTGTGTTCGGCGTGAACCGAAATAATATCAGCGCCAGCTTTAGCAAAACCTTCGACATATTTTTCCGGTTCCACAATCATTAAGTGGACATCCAGAGGTTTTTTTGTCACCGGACGAATAGCTTCCACAATTAATGGCCCAATAGTAATATTGGGAACGAAGCGACCATCCATCACATCAACATGAATCCAATCGGCGCCAGCTTCATCCACTGCCCGAATTTCTTCACCAAGACGACTAAAATCTGCTGATAATATAGAGGGGGAAATAACAATCGGTTTCTGGGTTGCGGTCATGGGATAATCTGTTCTCCTGCATCTCAAGTTGTCACCATTGTATCAGAATTGGGGTATTGAGTTGGCTGGTTTTAGAGGTTGAGAAAATATTTTCTGTTTTCGGTGCTTACTTTATTTTTTTCCTATGAAAACCAATCACATCTATGAGAATCCTGAACATGAAAGGTTACAGTTGTTTGTTTATTTAATTCCGATATTGGGTTTCTTCCCGGCATTGTGGACATTATATCGACGGTCAGGCACAAAACAACAACAAGCCGCCAGTCGATTAGTGATTGTGTTAGCGTTCAGTTGGTTAACAGCACTGATATTGTTAGAAACTGGAGCCAATAGTGCGGAATCGATCGCCTTGCCGATGTTATTAACCAGTAGTCTATTGACAACCAGTTATTTTATTGTCAGTTTAGGCTTAATGATTAAAGTCTGGAAACGTCAACCGATATGGCTTCCTGGGATTAGCCAAATTGCTGAACAAGGATTAGGCAAACATCTGCCATAATAGGTTGGTTCTAAAAGCATCCCCGGTTTTACCATCAGTGTATTATCTCTAAAAATTATTTATTAAGTGTGTGAGGAAGTCCGTGTCAGCACCAAGATATCAGAGTCAAAAACCATTGCCAAACCCGTCCAAACCCAATCTCAGGAAATTAGCTCAATCTAGTCCCGGACGATGGTTAGGACTGGGTTTAGGTTTAGCTGGAGTCGCCATGATTTCGGCCACCGCCGGAGCTTTATTAGCCGTGTCTCTATCGACAACACCCCTATTACAGCAAAAATTAACCCCCGAAGAAGCGGCGGTTTTTTCTCAAGGTCAAATGGCTACTACCAACATGAGACTGCCAGAATTAACCCGCCCGGTGAATATTCTGGTGATGGGGGTGAAGGTTTTAACCTCAGATTTAGAAGATGATTCCCACCCGGAAGTCGGATACCATGCTTTGGTGGATTCCTTTAAGGGGTTATCGGATACAATGCTATTGATCCGTTTTGATCCGGCTAATAAACAGTTAAAAGTATTATCCATTCCCCGTGACACTCGGACGTATGTAGAGGGTCGGGGAATGACTAAAATTAATGATGCCAATTATTATGGCGGCCCGGCGTTAAGTGCAAAAGCCACCAGTGAATTATTAGGCGGTGTGGGAATAGACCGTTATGTGCGAGTGAATGTCCAAGGGGTAGAAAAATTAATTGATGCGATGGGAGGCGTGAGTATTTACGTCCCCAAAGATATGAAATATCAAGATGATAGCCAACATCTCTATATTAATTTAAAACAAGGGGAACAACACCTAAATGGAGCGCAAGCCTTACAGTTTTTACGGTTTCGTTATGATGCTTTAGGTGATATCGGACGGGTACAACGTCAACAAATGCTAATTCGGGCGTTCATGGAACAGTCATTAAATGTGAGTACCATTTCCAAACTGCCTCAAGTTATGTCAATTGTTCAATCTCATATTGATACTAATTTAAGTTTAGAAGAATTAGTTGCCTTAGTTGATTTTGCCACTAATATTAAACGGGAAAATGTACAAATGTTGATGGTTCCTGGTCAATTTAGTGACCCGAAAGAATATCGAGCCAGCTATTGGTTACCCGATGCAGCCCGCTTAGAAAATGTAGTAGCTCAACATTTTGATTTTGGTCAGGATGTTTGGAAATTTGAGAATATTGATCCCAAAGATTTAAGAATTGCTATTCAAGATAGTAATGATAGTTCTGAGGCTATTGATAAATTAGTGGGCACTTTAAATGATGGGGGTTTTTGGAACGTAAAAATTTCTAAACCTTGGACAGAACCCTTAGAAGAAACTAAAATTGTTGCTCAGGATGGTGATATTAAGAGCGCTGAATCTTTACAAAAATCCCTGGGTTTTGGTAAGGTTGTCGTCGAAAGTACGGGATTTTTAGAATCTGACTTAACAATTCAAGTGGGGAAAGATTGGTTAAAAAAATACAGTCAACCTAGTCCTGCTGCCTCTCCAGGGCTTGAATTAACTCCTAATTCAACAAAAAAATGATTATAGGGGTTTGGTCTGCAAACCCTCTTAATAGTTTCAAAATTACGCTCAAGAAACCGGGTTTCTAATTAAGATTGATTGGATTAAATCAATATTTGTTAAGAAACCCGGTTTCTAACGAGGGGTAATTTTAATTGTATGAAAACAGCGATCTAACTTTTTCTGAAGGGAAGCAGATGTTTCTTCAAAAAAGTCCTGAGCTTCACGATTAATAACAATTTCATACATAAAATTAATATTTCCGTTTTAGTTTATCAACAGAAATCAATCTATCTTCTAAAACATCTTCCTTGCCTTTTTCAAAAGATTCTTTAAACCCAGGAATTTTAAGTAATTCTTCTGTTGCTTCTTGACTTTCTCGTTCTGCTAAATACGATAAAAAATCCGCAGCTACCACGAGTTTTTCTGGAGATAGCTGATCAACATACTGTTTAACTTGATTGCGAATATCAGTAACATTCATAAAGTGCTTTTGAATTAGCTTATTATCTATTATATAATTTTTTTGAAGAATGCGATCGCACTAATTTTCATTATTCACCCAATTTGTCATATCTACAGAATCATGTTCATCATATTTTTCAGGCGAATAAAATTTTTTACTAATTTCTTTCATCTCTTGATCACTGACATCAGGAATTAAAACTTGCATTAACGAGAGACGTTCTTCTCTAAGAACTTCTCGAATGCTTTCTTTTATCAGTTGTTTTAATATTTCCATTTACATAAGTTTAGAAAAGCGATCGCTCTTATAATTTAAGCATCTGAATTGTTGCTGATTCGGCTAATATAATCAAGGATTTTTCCTAAATTATTGCGGATTTTTATAAGTTTTTGCAACCCAGTATTAGAAGCTGCTATCGCCTCTTGTTGGTCTTGGCGGGCTTGAGCTATTTTCTTGTCAATTTCTTCATAAACTTCCTGCTCAAAATCCTTCTCTTGCTGCAAGATTTGATCTTCTAAATCTTTAGCAATGACTTGAAACTGGCTCGTAATATTTCTGCGACTATCAGCCATTTGTTGTTGACGTTGATTCTCTTTTTGCATTTCTACCAAGTCAACACCAACAGAAACAACTGCAAGAATAGGGCCTAAAAAACTAGCAACATTTCCAATATCTTTAGCAATTCCCACTGCTTGCCAAGGTTTAAACTTAAATCCGACAAATTTGCCAACTTCTAAAACAGCTTGATGCAAACTACTACCCGCTACATCTATAGAATGTAAAAAGCCTTGTCCTCCAGTTTTTAGTAAATTGTTGGTAGCCAGTTTAGAAACTTCTACTCCTGCGGTTTCGCCAATCGCTTTAATCCAGGTGACTTGACCTTTTAAACGTTCCATATCTATGCCTGCACTAACATTATTAGCCGAAACTGTTTGATTTTTGTCGAGGCAAGCAACAAAAGACTGAACTAAATTATCCTGAAAAATGGCTTCAAATTCTTGGCGGACATCCTCTACCGCAGCATTAATAACATCTTGTAATTCTGCTGCGGCTGTTTCATAATATTTTTTAAGATTGAGTTCAATTTGTTGATTTAAGAGAGTGGAATCTTTATCTGTTCCTACCGCATTTGCTAAAACTGTTCCTTCTTTAACAATTTGTGAGGACATTTTCAAAGCAATATTTTTAACTTTCGTTTGTAAACGACTGCGTTCTTTACGAAGAACACGGGAAAGACGAGTTAAAATCTCTAAAAAAGCATTATCTTCAGGAGAATTTCGAGTAAAAATTAATTCCGCTTCATCAACAAAACCTAAAGCAATCCGAATGGGAGTATCGAATTTAACAAAAGCAGAGCGTTTTTGAACAAATTTATTTAAAGCATTAATAAAAGTTTGAAAGCGACTAATCTCTATCAGGAAATCTTCTTTTTCATCAATCCCTTCACAATAATCTTTTGCATCAATAAAACAAACTGGAAATTCATCAAGACTGTAGGGTTTTAGTGCTTGAGCTAAACTTTCACGATAATTAGCAATCAGTTCTTCTTCCTCTCCGGCTCCATCTGACATTTTATTAACAACTAACATCATTTTCCAGCGATAACCTTTGTTATAGGCTAAGTTTTTGAAATTCTCAACTGTGATAGAGTCAAACAGCATATAAGTTAGACAAAATACCAGTAAGTCAGCTTTATTAATTGCCTCGTATGTAATTTGATCATGATCTTGGCGTTCAGTAAATAACCCTGGCGTGTCAATAATTTTAATCCCATTCCAGTTATAAGCGGTTGTTCTATCTGTCGCAATATCGGCATCAATTTTAATATCTCTGTTTCCGGTTAATGCAGAAATTATGGTTGATTTACCTGAGCTATATTGCCCAATAAAAGCAACACTTAAAACCCCATCTTCTCGATATTCTTTTAATTCCTCTCGCAGCTTTTCTCGAATTTTTGTTAGTTCTAGGAGATTGCCGTCAGCGAGTGATTTATCAAAATAATCCAAAATTTTATTAAATTTTTCACCCACTAAAGCCGATTTAAAGGTAGAGTTTTGATCAGTCATTGTTTTTGCTCCTAAGTTTAAGGGTTACGAGATTTTAGGCTCATTGATGATCAGATCCTCTTGAAGTACCATTTTAAGTTCTTCTGAGGATTTATTGATCGAAATCTTAACTTTTGTCTGGATAAAAATTTTCTGACCAAAATTTCTCTCAACTTTTTTAATACTGTTATTGATATTTTGATCATTTAATTCTTCATCTCGATCATTGAGCCAGTCAATAATTCGTTTAGCATAACCCCGATTAAGCCATTTAGAATTATCCTTTAGTTCATTATTTGCCTTATCTAAATGTTTAGCAATATCATCTAATCCTTTGATTAAGTCATTAAAATAAACCTCGATTTCTGTGATAATACTTTGAGAGGATTGAATAAAATCATCATCTGCTTGCTTAAGGCATTTGCGTTTCTCCTGGTTAAGCTCTGTATATAATTTCTCAGATATTTTTTGAACTGCTTCTCGTCTTTTTTGCTCCTTAGACTTAAAAAAGTTTTTGGCGAAACTTGCAAGTCCAGCTACAATGCCAACAACTGGAGCAATAGGGGGAGCAACAAAGAATAAAATAACAGAAGCTATGCCTAAAATACCGCCACTGATTGTGAAAATTTTGCGAAAATTAATAGAATCTTGTGCCTTAAAACTAAACTTATATCGTCCGAGTTGAAGGACAAGTTCTAACTCACGACCGACTTCCTCTAATATTTCTTGAACTTCTTTATTAAAGGTTTTACTAGATTCTTCATAACTCCCTCTTAACCGTTGCTCAAATTGTAAGGAGTTAAGAGTTTTCTCCCATCCTAATGTTAATTCTAGTTCATTGGACTGCCAATGGTTTTCTGCAAAAGTCGGAACTGCATTAATTACATCTTGAAAAATTGTCTCAATTTGCTGCACTAAAAAAGCTTGGGTATCTTTTTGGGTTTTCTGAACCTTGTTGGAAATTCCTCCTTGTTTACTTTTAAGAGTCTCGCTAAGTTGATGATAAATTTTTGATTGCTCTTGAACCCACTGTAAGGGAGCTTGTTCAGCAGTTGTTAAGTTAGGATTATCAATTGAGCCAACGGTAGAACCGAGTAGAGTTTGCGATCTTCTAATTTTTCCATGTTTCATTAGAGAAGATCGAATTGAGTCTAAAAAGTTTTGGATTTTACTGGCTTGAAAAAGCTGATCTTGATGATGCTGATGTTCAGGTTCACGCGACATTTGAGCCGCCAATAACATTACAGGAATAATATCAAAGTAATCATTGGCATAATATTCTTGAGCATAACGTTGAATTCGATCAATATGTCCTCTTAAACCACTTTGACCTTCCAGAGCAAACAGTTTATTAGGATCTTTGAGAAATTTATCTAATTCATAAGGGCCACGTTTTGAGTCTTTAAAGTTTTTGTGAACGTTCAATAGAATAATTAAAGGCTTGGCTTTTTCTTTTAAAAGTCGTAAAAAATGAAATTCGCTTTCTTGAATACTATCATCGGTAACAACATAACAAATAATATCTGATTCATCAATGATACTTTCAGTAATTTCTTCATCGCTTTTCCCTCCAGGCGCACCAATTCCAGGGGTATCAATAATTCTGATATTTTTCCATTCATAAATACGATTAAATCGGGTTGTTCGTTGTTTTCCGACCCCGATTGCATTCCACCCATCATTAGTAATAATAGCGTGAAGTGTCGTTTTTCCGGCTTTGGTTCGACCCATAAAAGCAATACTAAAGTAATTTAATGCTTGTTTTTTAGAACGCAGTGAATCTTGTATACTTTCTAGTTGTTGAATAATTTGTCCAGTCAGTGCTTCTTCAGTTGCTTTAAGCTGTTTTATGACTTCCTGAGTCGTTAGGTTGGCTTGAGAGTTCCCTGTTCTTTTGTCTTCAATGGATTGAACCGTTAATTTAATGCTTTTCTGTAAATTTTTTAAAGCCGAGTCAGTTTTCACTAATGCCAAATCCGCATATTTATAATCTTCTTCTGCAATAGCAGCACATTGACGAATTGCTTGATCATATTCTGGGCCGGATAATAAAATTTCCTGTCGTAGTTGCTCAACTTTTTCGGTTTTCCCTACAAATTTAGCTAAATTATCAATGAGTGATTGGGATAGAAAAGTACCCGCTTTTTTCAGTAAACGCGCTCCCATTGAAAGTTCTTGCTTCTCACTACCAATAATTGAATGAGTATCGGAAAATGCACCCGCTTCGATTAATTGTTTCTGAACTTCTCCCTCTGGCCAATTCCAAAGTTGAGCGACCTGTTGCGCCATTTTTCGCTCCAACACAGAACAAAATCCATCGACATAAGCGAGCGCTAAAATTTGGTTCATCGCTTCTTGTTGCTGACCGGGTAGGATCTGCTTTGCGATCTCCTCAACCGATAGCTGATCGTCCTCTTGACCTAATATTTTTTCCATTTCTGCGATCGTGCGTTCTCCGATCTGAACTTCAACCGCAAGTTCATGAAGTGTTTTGGATTCTTCACTGTGAATCTGTTGATCAGCACAGACCATGTGAGTCACCAGCAAAAACTGATAGTCGAGGGACGGGTCAACGACTGGGGAATAATTAGACATAATTTAGGTTAGGACTGGACGAATGGAAAAGCGCAGAAGATGTGGAGCAGTCTTAACGTTTTGAATTATACAACAGAAAGAAAATTTTTCAAATCCTTACCTTAATGGGCTGCGGGAGCTTTTGCACCTTTACCTCCCTTACCTAAAAAGAATAATAAAGAATTAAAATGAGATTAGCGATCGCATAATTCCTGACCCACCCCCGAACTTGCTTAACTATCCGTTAGGACATATCCGCCTGAGAGGATCAAAATCAAGGGCCTACCCAAGTCAAAGTTCGCAA
>Ga0209229_10000243_pt1 | contig 21705 bp, 17 predicted proteins | sample SanBayMetagenome_FD_187466 | JGI IMG/M metagenome (GOLD analysis project Ga0209229, IMG submission 187466) | Freshwater and sediment microbial communities from dead zone in Sandusky Bay, Ohio, USA (SPAdes) (version 2) | ecosystem: Environmental > Aquatic > Freshwater > Lentic > Sediment... | reverse complement strand
TTGCTCCCTTGGCTGTTTCCTTTGCGTCCTTAGCGCCTTTGCGGTGAGACCCACCGACCCTGTCACCAACCAGTACCCACCGATGAGTAGCTATGGAGTGACAGCAGAAGCCCGCTCCAGGTGCTCTGTACTTACTACACAGTCCCGTTCGTCGAACAAGTTGAAGTACCAGACCGTGGCATCCGCTGGAATTTCTGCAGAAACTTTGTCGTCTTGGATTTTGGCAGGAATAGATTCCCACTTGCGATCCTGCCATTTCCCCAGATCCTTGGTGAAGCACAACTCGGCCTTCGCGATTTTCACTTCGCTTCGAAAGCGTGCTGATGCGTTGGTTTGATCGAGATGGACGTCTTCGAATGCCGGAAACGGTGCACCACCGGCAAGGATCGAATTCATAAAGACATGGATCTCCTCCGGGTTCTCACCAGCCACCCCATGTCCATGCGGCATGCGAATTCTTAAACTCAGCGTCGATGGATTGTGGAGCCGCGCCGATCGTTGCCATGAATCCATGGGATACGCGAAATCATTCGTGCCGTTGACCCAAAGCATCGGGATCTTCGTCTTTGGAAGGAAAACCGATGGATCCCAACGACTGAGCCACTTCTCGGCGCGCTGCTTTCCGATCGATTCGAGGGTTGGCAACCAGACCGAGTTTTTTCCGAGAAAGCCGCATCCATAAACGGGAACCGCGCACCGAAATCGATCATCGACCCCAGCGGCAATGCAGGTCAAATAACCTCCCCACGAAATCCCAGTCACTCCGACCCGATCAGCGTCGACTTCGGGTAGCGAACGCAGCAGGGAATGCGCCAGCAACACTGCGGTAACTGCATGGGTTTGCCATTGGTCTTCGATCGGCTCATCGATTTGCGCAAAACTCGCATCCCAACCCGGTGGGCCGCCCTCGGGATGCCGCTGCCAGTTGCCATAGGTTCCCACGGGGACACAACCGCAGACATCCATAGCGATCGCTGCGTATCCGCGGTCGTTCCATAGCTTGACCCAATTTGCGAACGCCGTGCCACCACCTCCATGGATCAAAACAACTCCCGGCACCTTTTCGCTCCGTTGCGATTGGGCATCACGACTTGGGAGGCCGTAGTACGCGAAGACCTTCGTCGGCTTGCCTCGATAAGGGACCCCCTCAAAGAATATCGCATGGACACCTTCCGATGGGATGTCGACTGCAGGCGAAGCGGCTGGAGGTTTCGATAATCGTTGGAGATCGAAGATCGCCTCACGGGAGTCGCTGGCGATTTGGGCAACTAAGGGAAGCGAAGAAACCATCCATAACGCGCACGCAACGAGGAATCGCACTAGGCTGTACATGGGAACGAACCTTTGAACTTGGACGAAGGGAAGGACAATCGATTCGGCAGTTGTCACAAACTTGCCAATGGTCTTTTGAAATGCTTCAACGGGGAACATTGGTAGGCAGTTCCTGGACCAGTTTGACCACGTCTGGGTCGGTCATTGTACGGGAACGCGCCAAACGGCCAAAGTACCGATGTTTTGCGCAATGGATGACTGCTTTCGAACTGTTCAAAATCATTGGGAAAATATCAAAGAGTTCGGCTTCTGTCCTCTCCGCTCAAAAACCCTGGTTTTCTCAGGGGTTTTCGCATGTTGGGCCAATTGCTTTGGCTTCCGTGCCTATTCATGCATGTCCATGCCTGCAGGTGCTGCCCCTGGGGAAATCATCGTCTCGTGCGCTGCCTTGGCCTCCAAAAACATTCCAGAGAGTCGTCCTGTGAGTCGCCAGAGTCATCCTCGAACCCTCGTTTTTCCAGGGAAAACATGCTGTTTTGTAGCGGAGGTGCAGGATTCGAACTAGTGGAGTAATGTTATCACTCCATCAAATAACTGATCGGCTCACAAGTGCCTGGTATCATCTTTCCCTTTGGTTGGTTCGACGGATATACTGCAAAGATGCGGTCTACAGGATTTAGGCTGATTCGGTTAAAAACAAGTTCTGCCTTAAGGGAAGGAATCACATATGAAGATCCGAGGTTTCCTGCTTGCTTTGTGTGTGCTTGTATGTTTTGCTCTGACCATTCAGGCTGATTGTGTTCAGAAGGTCACGCATATCTCAGAGGCCGAGGTTCCGGAAGTTGAGCGTTCGCTCAATGCTCGGATACTTAAGATCAGTACCAAACAAGCCGAATTGATATTGGCAGAAATGCGTGTTCGCGATCCCGAATCGAAGAACATTTTGTTTTCCCCGTTTCGAGCACTCGAAATCGCTCAGCGGGAATCCGTTACCTACAACGCATTGACAGAGCTAATGGACTCGGCCTTGATTTGTCACGAGTTTCGAAACCAGAGCGATGTGCTCGTTCGATTTCAAGCGAACATTCGTCTAGCCGCCAAGGGCGATAAGGATGCCGCAGACCAATTGTGTAAGCTTTTTGGAGATGATTCGCTTAGCACACTTGACGCTCGATTTGTTAGAACGGCTTGTCTGCAGATTGGAATAAACCCAGATGAAACTACTTCCGAAGAATTGTTAAATCACCTCAAGTCACTCACGAGATCGAGTGGGTTCAAAAAAGGTGAATTGATTGAGGACTTTGAAATTGTCGATACGGATGGGAATGCATTCAAATTGAGTGAACACAAAGGGAAAATTGTACTCCTTCACTTCTGGGCGACGAATTGTGGCCCTTGCATGGCTCGAATGCCTGAGGTCAAGAAAAGAATTGACGGCTTCCCAGCAGGCCGTGTCGTGGTGTTGTTTGTCAGCTTGGATTTCGACGCGGACGCGTTTGCCAAAACCAAGAGAGAGCTCGATATCAAATGCCGCCACGTGTTTGATGGACGTTCGGTCGGTGGATCGATTCCCAAGCACTTCAAAGTCGACCATATGCCGCAAGACATCGTGATCGACTCCACCGGACACTTCCTCGGGGATTCATTGGATTTTATCGACTCTTTGCTTTCAGAGGAAGAAGGCAAAACCAAGCGGTGAACCCAAGCCGCCTCTGCAAAATCATCCTCGGTCACAAACAAGTAACTTTGTTGGGCGATTCGTGGTGCTCGAAAAGAACGCGGGGACTGTCCCCGGGTTGTTTACGGGCGTTAGGGGTGTTCTCCCAAATCCGGTGGCTTACGCACTAATGGCACTGACTTTAGCCTGATTTATCCTTTTGAACGCATTTTGGGATTCGCCTTTTGTAGTTTTGAGGGTTGTTGCTTTTTCTATAAGCCTCGCGTTCATAATGCCTCCCAGGTCTATTGGGTAACTTTTCTTTTTGAGCGTACCCCAGGGCACGTTCGTAGGCAGCTACCCATGCATGACCATCGGCAAACATCTTTGACATCAGAAACGTTCTAAAGGTGGTGCAGACACGTTTGAAGCTCAGGCGTCGTGGCGGGAGGTTGGCCTCAGACGCGGCTTGACGTCGAAACTGCACGATCAAATTGTAGGCAACCGTCGAAGCTAGTAATTCCTTCTCAAATGTATCCTGGCTACGTGCTCGGAGATGCTCAGCATCGAGCACTATTTTGAAGTTTCGAATATCGATTTCTATCGTGCCACGCTGCACGTACAGTTCAGCGAATGTTTCTGCATGGTAGTTTTGGTCAGTCACTAAGTAGACCTTAAGATCCTCGTGAACTACGATCTCGTGAAGCCAAACATTCAATGTTATATCCGGCGTAATATGAGGTCGTCCAGCGCGATCTTTCCGCGTTGGCTTCCAAGCGTGGGACCATGTTTTGTAGTTTTTACCCTGGTCAATCAGCTTGGCCTTGGGGTACATAGACTTGAATCGCTGTTTGGTAAGACGAAGCACAAAACGCTTATCAGAGTTGGAAATCTGATGAGCAACTGCAAAGATACCAAAATTCGAATCAGCCATTACTAGGCTATCCTTGGGCATCTGCTCTAAAGCTTGGCCGATAAGCGCTGTCTCTGACACCGCATTTTCGCCATACATTGCGCCAACTTTGGGTAGCAGCGCTGTCGCGCTTGATAGCTCATGAGCGACGACCAAGAGTGCTACCGGCCAGGCGCTATTGTCAGACGCTGGTGGGTAGAGCCTGCGAAACTCGGGCTCAGGCGGCAGGAGGATACCTGTTCCATCGAGTGTGAAAACCCTCTGATTTTCGAACGTTGCAGGTGAGGATTCAATCAAAGAATTGCTAACGCTTTGGGCAAGCCACTTAGCCGCCTGCACATTCAATCGGCTGCGAGCCTTGCTGTAGGCCCCTGTGCTACTTGAGAGCCTATTCTCCGAAACTCGCTTGTTGTTGGCAGGCAGCAAGGATGGTTTGTGTTCGAGCAACAACTTCACCGCACTTTCCATCGTTGTATCGCAGCTCATCCGTTGACATACCAGCGTCCAAAGAACCACGCTGGCTTTGTAAACAGTGTTCTCGCGTGAAAGCGATATCGAGTCAGCCCCCTCCAAATCGACCAATTCGTCTAGCAATCGGAGTACTCGATTGCAATCATTGACCCGGGGTGCGATTGACTTGGTTTGTGAATCCTTCATGTGAGCTTCCTTATCGCAATAACGCCATTCAGGCAGAGTTTAAGAGCTCAAGATTCGTTGCGCAAATATCGTGCCAATCTGATCGTGTTTCTCGAAATTTCACTAAAGTCAGTGCCATTAGGCTTACGCACACCGGCAGAGAAGTATCGCCCTCCGGGCTGAAGACCGATGCTGGCTTCGGTGGTGCTATCGCTTCCAAGACTGTGGACGTACCACATCGTAGACTAGCCCTAGTTTCTCGAAGACCCGGATCGTCAGCCAACTGACATCGAACTCCCACCATTTGTGGCCGTGGGCGGCTGCACGTTGGTCGGCATGATGGTTGTTGTGCCAGCCTTCGCCGTTGGCGATCAAACCGATCAACCAGTTGTTACGGCTGTTGTCCTTGGTCTCGTAGTTTCTGTATCCCCAGATATGGGTCACGGAGTTGACGCTCCAGGTGATGTGCCAGTTGAGAACCGTTCGGACGAATACTCCCCAGACGAGCAAGCTCGATCCGAACTGGATACCGCCCCAGAGGTTCCCAGCCATGAGCCAACCGAGGACAAAGCCGACGATCGGATAGAGGGCCGCGACGGCAAGATAGACCTTGAGCCAATTCCAATGGCGTTCGAGCTTCAGGTAGAAAGGGTCTTTTAAGAGGTCCCTTGTGAATCGTTGGTAGTCTTTGACGTTGGTGAAATCTCGGTTTTCAAACATCAGCCAACCGAAGTGTCCCCAGAGGAAAGTGACCAATGGGCTGTGCGGATCGGGTTGATGGTCCGAGTGCTGATGATGGATCCGGTGCATGGCGACCCAACACGCTGGAGTGTCTTGCATCGTGCAGACCCCGAGCAAGGCCAGGGTGTGTTCAAACCACTTCGGTGCGTTCATCCCTCGGTGGGTCAAGAGGCGATGGTAGCCGATGTTGATCCCTAGGGTTCCGAAGACATAGAGCCCGAGGATGCTCAAGGCCACGCCGGTCCAACTGAAGAACCAAGGGACAAACGCAAGGCAGGCCAGCAGGTGGATCAGCGGTATTGAAATCGCGTAGCGCCAGCGGACTTGGACGGGCTCGACGGCCGTTTCGGGCCAAGGGAGCGTTTGGCTCGGATCGGCCGGCAAAACCTTCGGTGGGTTCGAGGGCGCTTGGGCAACGCTTTGCGTTGGTTTTTCAGGCACGATGTCGATCGACATGGAGTATGTGGGTTAAGGGAGTGAGCGGAGGGGCGTTTGCTTGAAGATCCCAGGAAAACCAGTATGGTCGAAGGGCTCCATAGCGTCGACCGTCAAAATGGGAATTATGCAACCGTTTCCTACCTCGGCAGGCTACGGAATACCCCATAAAGCGAAGGGGAATCGAAGGCCTTTCGCGTGGGAGAAGAGATGCAGACTATGCGGATTTTTCCACCTTTAGTGGACTTCGATGCCTTAGCGTGGCCGATTTCCACGGGGGTTTAGAGGGTTGTAGTCCCGGGCCGATGGGAGCGTCGAGGAGGAGTTCGGGGCTGAGGCTCCCAGGGGTGAATTGCTCGGCTGGTTGCTGTTGGGCTGATTGCTGCCGGGCTGCGGGCTGCCGGGTTGCATGTTCATCGGAAAAGCACCTTCGATCTTGCGGATTTGGGCATTGATCTGTCCGGTGCGCAGGCGCATCGATGCGGAGCTTACCTGGATCGACTGGCCTGCATCGGACTGGCCTGGAGCCGAAGGGTTCGGGCCTGTGAGCCTTCGAATCGTTGCTGGCCGTTGAACCGTTCCCTCGATTCTGACCGCATCGTCGGCGGCCGCATAGCCGATGCGGCTTGCATCGACGACCACATCGCCCGATTCGGTGCGACTGGTCAACTGCGCTGCTCCCAGGGCATCGAGTTCAAAGGCACCTTTCGGGCGTAACGCAGCACCTTGGTTGTAGCTCAGACTCGAAGCATCGAAAAGGTTGAGTTGGTCGCATATAAGACGGGATTGTTGGGGAGCCAATCGCTCGGAGTTCCTGACATCGAGTTGGTCCTCCCAACTGGCGATCGGTCCGAGCAATGCGGCGACTTTGTCGTAGAGAGAAACGATCCGCTGGGGAACTGAACCTTCCATGCGTCCGACGAATGTCAGATGCAAGCATTGAAGTGTTTCTGGACTCGGGTTAGGGTTGGGGGTGGGTGTGGCCGGGGTACTGGGCTGGAGGATGCCGGTGGCTAGGGAGCTGGTGTTGGCGAATCGACGGCTCCATAATTGGCCGGGTCCAAATCCCACCCAGGTCCTCGATGGAACTTGGAATTCCAATCGGGGCAGGATAAAGTTTTCTGCGGAGCGTCGGACTCCGGCAAGATCGGTTTGTACTGCTTTGATATCGACATCGCCGTCGAGTCGTACGGTTTGCACCTCAGGCCGTATGGCAGGCTTTGGATTTTTCCCAGAACTGGTCGGCAATTGGAATGGGACCCGCTGAGACATATCCAGAGTCAGCGTCCTGGCGTTGGCCAAAAGGTGCCACAGGGTGCTCGCATCGGTTTGGAGTCTGCAGTCCATGATGACCCCACCACCGAACCTAGCATTGCGGCCATCGAAGGTCATTCGTTCGCCCCACTGGATTCGAGGTGCCGACCTCCAATTCCAACTCCCATCGTTGGGTTCCTGCGAGAGGGCTTCATGGGGCAATACCAGTTCGCCGGGCTGATTGATCCAAAACAACTGATCGTTTTGGGATAACTGCAGTTCCTTGGCAACAACCCAACCGGATCCGACGGAGATTTTTGCTGGTTGGCCGACAAGGTACACATTGGACCGATCGCTCGACTCGCTCTGGATCACGAGCTTATCTCCCGTGGCCGTCAGTGGCCAAGGAGATTCGGCGGATAGGAATTCTCGCAGCAATGTAAAGTTTCCTTCGAGAGTCAGGTTCTCGACGATGCTTTCGTTGCCGATGCGCACGATGTCGGCTTGGAGTGTCTTGCCTGTAATGCTTATCGGGGCGTTTGGCGGGGTGCTCGGTGGGTTGCTCGGTGGTGCTGGCCAAGTTCCCAGAGGCGTCGTTGGCGATGCATTTGCCAGAGAATTCCCAGGGGGATTTAGCTGGGTGTTTGCAGGTGGGTTTTGAAGTGCGGGGGTGGCTAAATTCGGGGGCGAAAGAGTGCTGCTAGGACTTAGCGAGGGTCCTTTGGGGGCATTGGGTTTAGCTCCCGGGTCGCTGATTGAATAGCCCGCGCGGAGCGCCTCTTGGGGGTCGAGATGTCGAAAGCGAATGGCCATCGACTCGACTTGGGCATTGAGTTCCGGGGCGTTGACGATGACTTGTCCATCGGCGGCGATCGAATCGGGGATAAAGGCTGGTAGTTTGCCGTCTGGGTAGTAGGGTGCAAGTTTCGCAGCGTTGGATTCGTCGACGGGCAGGACCCACAAATGGAGTTTTTCAGCGACGAACCTACCTCGAAGCGAGCTGCTGATGTTGGCTCCTCCGTCGATCGAAATCAGATCTCGGTTTTCGTGGGGGCGGATCGAGAGCCGTTTGCTCCAACGGAGGTTCCAGATCTCGCCTTCCTCCGATTCGACTTGGGCTTGTCCAATACCGTCGGCGATGACCCAACCGAGTCGTGTGAATTTCGATTCTTGAGCGTTGGAGAGGGCTTCGGGATTTTGGTACTGGATATTCGGGGAGGTGATCTGCATGTTGCCGCGTTTGAGAAGCACTCTCGAGGAGTTTTTGGGTGCGGAACCTGGCAGGACGTTGCTCAAGCTGACCATGCCGTGGACAAGGTCCATGACCAAGTGCTGACCGTGGGCTTCGGCTTGCATCCCGGGAGCATTCAGTCGCACCCAACGGCTTTGGTCATTTGGGTCTCTACCTGGTAACCCGATCGCTTCGAGGCGATCGAGTTTCCAGGCTGTTTGGTCTTGGCTTGAATTCCAGCCCACATTGAAACGGAGTTCATTGCAGTCGAACGTATCGATGGGTTTGCCTTCGACGACATGTTCAAGATGCACGCCGTCCATGAAGGTGGCTTGGGATTGATGGAATTGAAATTGGAATCGACCACGGCAATCGAGTTTGGCGTACGCTTTCGCTGATCGGTCTGGTCCCGACGGGTCGGTTGGCCAAAGGCCGCCGTTTTGGAGTTCGAGTTGCACTTGATCGACGTAGAAGAGTTGTAGGTAATCGAGTCCTGCAAAGGGGCTTTGGCTCTTGGAGGTCGCTCCGGCGGTCGATTCGGACAGGAGGTCTTGATCCATGAAGATCGAGAGGTACCGGCCTTGGACGCTCGAACCACCGAGTTTCATGCTGATTTGCTTGTCGGTCCAGACCTGGCGTTTATCGATTCGAACGTCTTCGGCGAGGATCCGCAGTTCGCCTTGGTTGGTCTTCGGGTCGGGTGGGGAATAGATTTCGATCTGTCCGCTGAGTTGGCCTTGAGCCACCGGTGGAGGGTGTCCGAGGGTCCAATCGAAAGCGGATTTGAATTGGATCTCGGCACCTTTGGGGTTATCGATGAAGATCGCGCGTTGGTTTTCTTTTTGGCCGCTGAGGCTTTGCCCGCTGGAATTTGGACCGCTATGATTTTTCGAATTGATCACGATCGTAAGAGGGCTAAATCGCCAACGGGTGTCGGTCAATTGCTCGCGTTTTTGATAGAGCAAGATGAATTGATCCTGCTCGATTACCAAAGGGGATTGGCGTTGCCAGGAGCCTTCGGGGAAATAAGCTTGCCACCACTGGGCGCTTTGTCCGGTGGGGTTGTGTTGGTTGACCCAGCGCGAGGGCTTGATCGATTTGGCGGGCTGGACATTCGGCGTTACGAGCAGTTCGTAGCCCACGAGGCAGGCCAGCAGCGGCAGGAGGATTTGCAGGTAGTACTTCAGGAAGATCATCGGAGTCCAGTAGGGACGAGGTCTTCCCATCTCCCTTTGCCTTGCAAAATTCTTTCGATCAGTTCACGCACAGCGCCGCGTCCGCCAGCGTTTTGGGTCACCCAATGGGCGATCTGTTTGACCTCTGGAGCCGCATCGGCGACCGTGACGGCTAGGCCGACGTGGGCCAGGACAGGCAGGTCGGGCAGATCATCCCCGATGAAGCAGACTTCATGCGGTTCGACTCCGATGGCCTGCATCATTTCACGGGCGGCCGGAAGCTTGTCGGCGAAGCCTTGGCGCACCCACTGGAGGCCGAGTTCTTGGGCTCGAAGTTTGACGACTTGGGAATTCCGGGCCGTTAGAAGCCCGAACTCAAAGCCCGCTTTTTTCCAGAGTTTGATCCCGTGTCCATCCTTGACGTTAAAGGATTTGCTCTCCACCCCAGCGTTATCGATGGTGATCATTCCATCGGTCAAGACGCCGTCGACGTCCGAGAGGATCAACCTGATGGGCTTGGCAATTTCATAGTCGCGGTGGTTCAAGGAAGGGGGCTTTCCATGGAATCGAGGGTTAAAGGGACGAGCCGAAAATCCTAAGTGATGGCGGAGGAGCGTATTGGTCGGACAAACCCCATGCATGGCCATCGGATTCGCCCGCACCGGGTTCCAATCCGATCAGGTCGGTGATGTCGATCAGTCCGATCGCTTGGTCGGAAGCATTGACCACGGGCAGTTCACTGATTTTGCGGACCGAGAGGATTTCGATCGCCTCGCTCAATTTCGCACCCGAACAGATCGCGGAAAACTCGCGAGTCATGACCGCATGCATCGGGAGGTCCAAGTCGCTTTGGGCGTGTTTGCCCAGGAAGCGAGTCAGATCGCTATCGGTGAAGATACCCACTAGAGCGCGGTCGTCGTTTTCGATCATCACCGCACCGGTACGACGCCCTGGGCGAGAGGTCTCGACGAGCATCTCTCGGATGCTCCAGTCCTGATGGCAGACTCTGCATTCCTCGAGGCTGCGCATCAGTTCGTCGACCGATGCAAGACGTCGTCCCAACGCACCGGCAGGATGCAATTCGGCGAAATCGTCTTGTCCAAACCCTTTATTCTCGCTGACAAGCATTGCTAAAGCATCCCCGAGGGCTAGCATCGCTAGGGTGCTCGTCGTGGGGGCGAGATTCAAATGGCAGGCCTCAGCGCAGGTCGGCGTGATCAACGTGATATCGGCGGCAATGGCCAGCGGACTGTGGATTTTGCTCGTCAGAGCGATGATGCTCGAGGAGCGGCGAGTCAGGTGGGGCAAAAGATCGACGATCTCTTGCGAGGAGCCGCTGTTGGACAAGACCAACACCACATCGTTCGGGCCGATGCACCCGAGGTCCCCGTGAAGGGCTTCGGAAGGGTGCAAGAAGTGGGCTCGGGTTCCGGTCGAGGAAAAGGTCGCGGCGATCTTTCGCCCGATCAATCCTGCTTTGCCTATCCCGCATACGATCAGATTGCCTCGCATGGTGGCGATCTTGTCTGCTGCAAGGACGAATTCCTCGTCCATCATGTGAGCCAGTTGCATCAGAACGCTCACGCCATGCTCAACGACGGCAACCCCACGCGCCAGTTGCTCCTGGCGATCCTTGGCCTGCCTTAGCCCTCGAGGTCTGGGATATTCCATTGGCCGCGTACCATCCGTGTTCGCGCAGGTGAATGATTTGCTAAATAGGAAGTCCTTGGAGTGGTGCTCTGGATATTGCTCCACCGAGCCAGGGGTTTCCGACGGGCCGTAGCGTATCAATTTTGGATCGGCAAGCCAACCTCGATGCACGAGGGAAGCTTACCGATGGGTTCGAGTTGCGGAGCGAAGAAGTATTGCTAGCTTTTCGAACGGCCACGGCCACCGCCGCGTTTTGGGCCACCACGTTTTGGGCCACCAGATTTCGGGCCGCCGGATTTCGGGCCGCCGGATTTCGGGCCGCCGGATTTGGGGCCGCCAGATTTGGGGCCGCCGCGTTTTGGACCACCGGATTTCGGGCCGCCCATTCTGGGGCCGCCACGTTTAGGGGCACCTGATTTCGGCCCAGCTCGTTTCGGCCCGCTCCGTGGGGTTTCCCTAAAATCCGTTTCGCCAGATTTTGACCCAGCGAATTTTGACCCTGTAGAGTCTCGGCCGCCTCGTGAGGTTCGGTCTGCTTCTGAGCGAGGTCGGCTTGGACGACCGCGATTCGGAGCACCTTGGCGCTGCCCACCTTGGCGTGGCCCACCTTGGCGTGTGTCTTGGGTGTCCTGGGAGTCGGCTAGACCTGCTCCATCGGAGCGACGCGAGCCGGCGCGTGGATTACCTGCGCGGGGACTACCGGCGCGTGGTTTCGCGGCTTTGCCGGCTGGCCGTTTACCTTTGGGGCCTCGGGCCGGCGGTTCGGAATCGTCTGGATCGAACGACTCGTCTTCGAATAGATCGTCGTCGGGATCGTTGAGTTCGAATTCGAAGCCCTCGGACTCGGTTGCTTGTTCTTGGCCGATGACGGTTCCGGCGGGACGACGTGGCATGAAGAAAAACTCTTCACCGGAGTCTTTGCGCGAAGGGCGGCTTGGTCCAAGATCGCGCACGAGGATCAGAGGTTCGGTTTGGCCGAGGTCCGGTTGGCTTTGGTCGTCTATTCGATCGTCGTCATCGAAGTCTTCTTCGGTTGCAAATGGGTTTTGAGCAAGGCTCGGGAGTGTCTCCCTGGATCGTTCTTTGGGGGCTTTTGTGGATTTGCGATCCGGGAGGTTGCCCTGGGGTTTGTCGGCCTGGTGTGCATTCGCCTTGGGGGATCTGGAGCGCGGGGAATCCTGCTCGGTCGATTCTGATTCTTGGCTAGCAGAGGCGAGTTTCTTGCGAGCTTTTCGAGCGGCTTTGCGTTCGCGTCGGATTTCCTCGACGGCTTGATAAAGGCCTTGGACTTCGTGGTTTGAAAGGGGGCGGTAGGCTCCTTCGGGCAGATCGGAGAGTTTCAGTGGCCCGATGGCGATTCGTTTGAGGGAGACGACTTTGTGTCCGAGGCGAGCCAGTACGCGTCGGATTTCCCGGTTCTTGCCTTCGCTCAGGGTGATTTCGATTTCGGTGCTCGATTTGCGAACTTTTTTAAGCTTGGCATGATCGACTTGGGCTTTGCCTTCTGCGAGGTAGATTCCTCGTTCGAGTCGCTTGAGCGCTTCGAGTTCGACTTGGCCTGCGACGATAACCGAATAACGTTTGGGGATCTCGTGTTTGGGGTGGGTCAGTTGCTGGGCCAATTCGCCGTCGTTGGTCAGGATGATCAGGCCGGTGCTGAACGCATCGAGTCTACCGACTGGGAACAAGCGAAATTGGTTGGGGACAAAGTCGATGACGCGCAAGCGACCCTGGGGGTCTCGATTGGTGCACAGGACACCTTCGGGTTTGTGGACAGCGAAGTAGACGGGTCGATATTGTTTGAGCAGTTCGCCATCGACGCTGATCGAAGCGGTGCTCATGTCGACTTTGATACCGACTTGAGTGACGACTTTCCCGTCGATTTCCACGCGGCCTTGTTCGATCAATTCATCGACATGTCGGCGCGAGCCCAAGCCGGCGGCGGCCAGGACTTTATTGATCCTCTGCAAGTCGGCAACGGGTGGTTCGTTCTCTGTGGGTTTCTTGTTCGTCGGTGATTTCTTGCGGGGGGATGCTTGGGGCTCGGAGCTGGGTTTGGCTTTGCGAGGTGACATGGCGAACGTTCCTTGGTGCGATCTCGTGAATACGGTGTTTTTTGGATGTGTTTTTGGTGATGCGAATTTTTTGCTATCGCGAAGGCTATACCGAAGTAGGGTCGTTGATGGGAAATCCTCGGTCTAGCTCCTCTTTGGTTTAGCTTGTGGGTGGTTCGAGGGCAAATTCTCGAACTTCTCCCTCGATGGTCGACTGCCAGACTTGTTGCGATTGGAGGTCCAAAGCGGTGAGCCATTTACCGCCGTAGCAGAACGTATCGATGCAGGTCAGGTGAGGGAGTTGGACGATTTGGCCTTCGGGGTGATGGGTATGTCCCATGACCACGTGCTTTCCGGAGAAATGGGGTTTGGGGGTCTGTTGGGAGATTTTGACCCATCTCAGGAGGTCGACCGATTGGTTTTCCATCTTCATTTGAGAGTCGTAGTTGGCATGGACGATGATATGCGATGGGGATTCGTAGTAGGGGAGAAGCGATTCGAGGAATTCGCGGTGGGAGGTTGGGATCACCGACAGGTCGCCGACAAAGCCGTAGCTTTCCATAGTTTTGTGTCCCCCGTGGTTGAGCCAGCCGAAGGGTTCGCGTCGTCGGTCGAGGACCGAGAGCATCATTTCTTCATGGTTTCCCATGAGTGGAAAAAGCTGTGTCTGGGATTTGAGTTCCATGAGCCGTTCAATGACCCCTTTGGAGTCTGGTCCTCGGTCGATGTAGTCTCCGACGGTCACGACAATGTCCTCTTGGGTCGGGCCGATGGCGGCAAGAAGGGCGTCCAAGGCGCCGAGGCAGCCGTGGATATCGCCGATTGCGATGGTACGTGTCATGGAAAAATCGAGGAGTACGAAAGGAAGCAAGGCTAGGGGAGTGGCGTGCCAGGGATCGCCGCGTCTGAACAAGATAGGTTCAAAGCGGCCTATCGACTACGTCAATTCCCTGAGCAATGTCGCAAAGGACGCTTGGGTTTGGCCTGAAAGGGGCTAAAATTCGGATGTTTGCCTCCAAGCTCCCCAGTAGCTGATTCCAGTAGCTGATTCCTGGGGCTCACTCCTGGGGCTTACACCTGTGGCACTATGGTCAGGACATCGACGCATGCACCCGAGTTGTCTTCCTTTGGAAAAGCTAGAGCAGCAGTGCCGATGGAGTTTTTCCCGCGCCAGCGGCCCGGGCGGGCAGCACCGCAACAAGGTAGAGACGGCAGCGACGATCGAGCATCTTGCCAGTGGGATCCGGGCAAGTGCCAGCGAGGAGCGATCCCAGCAGAGGAATAGGCAGGTTGCTGTGCACCGGCTTCGATGCGCTCTGGCGGTCGAATACCGGGAGACTGCTCCGCAAGCGGGTCTGTCAGCGGGGGGGGGTGCCTCATCGCCGGGAGGCTCGGAGTTGTGGCGGACGTATTGCCTTTCGGGTCGGATTCGGATTTCCGAAACCAACGAGCATTTCCCGTCGCTTTTGGCGGAGCTCATCGGCGCGGTCTTGGCAGACGGTTTGGACCTATCGAAGACCGCCGAGCGGTTGGGAACTACGTCGACTCAGTTGGTGAAGTTTTTTTCGATCTACCCGCCTGCCTTGGTCCGGATCAACCAAGGGTTGGTCGAGCAGGGTTTTTCGCCTCGTGTCGCGCCATCGAAGCGTTAGATTCGATCGCTCTGTGGGGCGATTAGGAACCGATCTCAACTCGGCGTTGCCCGAGTTGTTCTTGGAGACGTTGGACGATGCTCGTGTGCATTTGGCTCACTCGGCTTTCGCTCAAGTCGAGTGTCGCGCCGATTTCCTTCATCGTCATCTCTTCGTAATAGTAGAGAATAATGATCAAGCGTTCGTTGCGATTGAGACCTTTGGTGACCAGACGCATCAGGTCGCTTTTGCCGGTGCGGCGCGTGGGGTCTTCACTGCGTTTGTCTTCGAGGACATCGATTTCCCGGACGTCTTTGTAGCTATCGGTCTCGTACCATTTTTTGTTCAACGAGACGAGTCCAACGGCCGAGGCGTCGACTTTCATCTTTTCGAGTTCGTCGATCGAGATCCCCATGTACTCGGAGAGTTCGTGGGTTGTCGGAGCGCGACCGTACTTGGCCTCGAGAAGTTTGGTCGCTTCGTTGAGTTTGCTGGCTTTGCTGCGGACGAGTCGAGGGACCCAGTCCATCGTGCGCAGTTCGTCGAGCATGGCGCCGCGGATACGTGGGACGCAGTAGGTTTCGAATTTGACCCCGCGTTCCATATCGAACGCATCGATCGCATCCATCAGGCCGAAAATCCCGGCGCTGACTAGGTCGTCGAGTTCGACACCTTCGGGAAGCTTCGAGCGAAGTCTTTCGCCGTTGTAGCGAACCAGCGGTGTGTATCGTTCGATGAGTTGATTTCGAAGAGGGATGTTGGTCGGATCGGCTTTGAACTTTACCCAGACCTCGGTCATATCAGCATTTTGAAATGCGGTCGATGCCATCCGAACCTCCATGTAGTGTTTGCTTAAATGTCCATAACCCGCTAGGCGAGTCGACCCCGGGGACTCTAACGAGTTGATCGAGCCGATTCCACATCAGTTCATCAAAGATTCGTAAATCGGGTTTGTCTGCCTTGCCCAGATTGCCGAATCGCCGTTAACGTGAGGTGGGAAACAAGCTCCCGGTGGTCCACCCGAGGACCGATGCGATGAGCATCGCTGCTAGGCCTGCAAGAAGCGTCCGTTCGGCATCCATGCCTTGAGCGCATCCGAGCATGAGCTGGACGATCAAGGCGGTGTAGCCGAAAGTAGCTGCTGTCCTGTAGGCCATCGCTGTCCTTGCGAGTCTGATTTACAATTCCTATAGATTTCCATACCTGCGATCGCGAACCGAGCCGGTGATGTTTCGAGGAGTTTTGCTCCCAAAAATCAAACTACACTTTGTCCGCAAACTTTCTATCGGCGTAGAATGTGCTGACTCTGCAGGCAATTCAAGATTTTTTAACGACTCCTAACCGCTACAGCCGGAACAAACCCCCCAATGTCTAAGCAACACTCGCCTGGATTTCTCAAGATCGTTCAAGAAGCCCGAGCCAACATCGCCGAATGCTCCGTCGCCGAACTCAAGGACAAGCTCGCTTCGGATCCAAAAGCCGTACTGATCGATGTGCGCGAGGAGAGCGAGTTTGCGGCCGGTCATGTGCCAAACGCTGTGCACTTGAGCAAAGGGATCCTCGAACGAGACATCGAGACGCGGTATCCGGACCCAAGTACCACGTTGTACTTGTTTTGCGGAGGCGGCTATCGTTCGGCCCTGGCAGCCGATAGTTTGCGCAAGATGGGTTATCTGCAAGTGACGAGCGTCGATGGAGGCTGGAAAGCTTGGACCGATGCGGGCTATCCGACCGTTTGACGATTAGTGACCCTCTGATCCTTCGTCTTCCCAAAGCCAACCTAGCGCCGTATGAAAATCCAACGCGTGGCCTGGACCGGACCATCGAACTACGCCCTGGACCCCAACATCCTGGCCCCCAACACTCTGGGCTACCGATGCATAAGTCCTGCGAAAATCAATCTGTTCCTTGAAATCCTTGGCAAGCGATCCGATGGCTATCACGATTTGGATACGGTGATGCTGGCCATCGACCTTACCGACACCCTTGAAATCTACCCCCGGGACTCTGACGAGCTTACGATGGAGCTCGATTTATCGGAGGCTCAGCAGGTGGGCCAAAGGGAGCTTGCTCGGCTCGATCCGACTTGGGATATCCCCACGCAGGCTTCTGATACGAGTTCCAATTCTGGTTCTGGAACGAATCTTGTCCTCGAAGCGCTCGGTGCGCTGCGTCGCGCTTTGGATTCGGACCCGGTTTCCTGGTCGGACAGGGGCAAGCGATGCGGGGCGCATGTGGTATTGAGGAAAAGGATTCCCAGCCAAGCTGGACTCGGGGGGGGCAGTTCCGATGCGGCAGCAGCCTTGGTGTTGGGCTCATTGCTATGGCAAGAGCGGTTCGATATCGCATGGCTTGCTCGGATCGCTATGCAACTCGGAAGCGACATCAACTTCTTTCTCGAGGGTCACAACGGCACGAGCTGGACGGCGCGTTGCACCCAGCGCGGAGAGATCGTCCATCCCATCGCCAACCTTATACCGATCCATGGATTGGTCGTTCATCCGCCGTCGGGTTGTCCGACGGGCAAGGTCTTTGCGCATTTGCAAGGAAGTCTCGATGAGCGAAGTGTCCGAGAGACTCCCGATCGCTTGATCACGTTTCTTGAGTCTCCAAAGGTAAGCGATCCGATGGGCAGTGATCATCAAAGAGCGATCGGCAGGAATGCGCAGTACATGCCAGCACAGTTGGCTCGGCTGCTGTATAATCGTCTTGAGACCGCAGCATCGCAAACCACGCCGTGGATCGAACGGACTTCTCGAAGGATCGATCGGTGCGATTTGCTCGGTCAGTGCCTTTGCGGCAGCGGATCGGCTCGGTTTGCCTTGTGCTCCGATCGAGCCCAGGCCGAAGCTTTGGCGTTGGAGTTGCGGAGGGAAGGAGAGTTTCGAGCTTATCCGTTTTCCGCGTGGACCAGCCCAGCACTAGGCAAGCAAGTATCGATCATGACCCATTCGCGAACCTGAACCCCGATTCAACGGACTGAGTGCAGCATCACGATGGAAATAACTGAGGTTCGAATCAAACTGATGGATTCCTCGGAGGATCGCCTTCGGGCTTTCTGTTCGATCACTTTGGACCATGCTTTTGTGGTTCGGGATTTGAAGATCATCGAGGGCTCGAATGGGCCTTTTGTTGCGATGCCCAGTCGCAAGATGACCGCGAGGTGTGGTCGGTGCGGTTCGAAAAATCACATGCGGAGCAATTACTGCAACCAGTGCGGCAAGCGTTTGCGAGGGGCCCAGGACCTTCAGGACATCGAAGGGGCATCCAATAAGCTTTATGCCGATATCGCACACCCGGTCAACCAAGCTTGCCGCGACTTGATCCAGCATGCCGTGATACGCGAGTACCGACTGGAGCTCGAGCGGGCCGTGCAGCCCGGGTACGTTTCCCGGTACGACGAGGAGTACGTTGAGTACATCCCCCATTCGGTTTCGACACCGAGCATCATCCCACGACCGCACATGCTCGACAAGCCGAACGAAGCGGGTACACCGAACGAAGCAGGCAAGCAGACTGAAGCAAGCAATCAGACTGAAGGAGGCACAGCCGGCCAAATTTTGCCCCCTGAGAACCCCTTTGGCGACGGGATTTTCTAACTCCTCGTAGGGGGGGATCTGGGCCGAAATCCGTGGGCTTAGGTTGATCAGGCCGTTTCGTCAAAAAGCCAAGCCAATTAGCGTTGGCGATGCAGTGAGGGTTTGATGGATTGCTTTACGGCAGGACCCAGTTTGAATTTATTTCCTAGGAAATCAGCGATTGTTTCTAGAATTGGTTCCGGATCTGAAACCAACTTGGTGTAATCAACTTCCAGCAGTTCAACTTGCTTGAGTTTTTTAAACGCCTCTCGAATGGCTTGACTATGTTTCTCTTGAGCAATCGCCAATTCGCTCGCTTTTTGCTTAGGCTCGATCCCCTTGCGTTTGAGCATGGCAAATTGAGAAGCGACGACCTGCTCGATTGGCCTAGTCATATAAATGATTCTGTACCGATGCATTCGTGGCATCGCTGGGAGCAATGCAGAAATGACCTTGATCACCTTGCCGTTGGCTTGCTTGAGAATACCGGGTTCTTTTTCGACGCGTTTGATCGCTTCCCACTCCCAGTAACCCTCGGGATTGTCCTCGTCGGCCTGGCGTTGGCCATCGGTCATCGGTTCGATACCTCCGGCTCGCAAGATTTGCATCATTACCGAGGTTCCCGAGCGAGGTAGCCCCGAGACGATGGTCAAATCGAGCGGTTCGTCACCTTGCAAGATCTGCGTGGCAGGACGCTCGAGCCTCTGCGATTCGCGTTCCATTGCGGCCCGCATAATACGATCTCGCTGATCGCTTTGCTGTTCCTTAGCCTGCTGCCGCATCCGTCGAGCTTGATCTAACATTTGGTTCGATTCCTCGTACATCCCCATAAGTTTGTAAACAGCCGACAAAAAACGATACGTAGGGGGGTGAAGTGGAGCAAGTCGTATGGCGTTGCGAAAGGCATTTGCCGCTTGCAAATAACGATGGGTGCGAGACAAGGCGAGCCCCAAATTGATGTGTGCCATCGGGCTTGAGAAATTCAAATCAATCGCTTCGAGTGCGCTTTCGATGCAGGCTTCGTTCTCGTTCCGGTGCAACTGGCACCGAGATAGGATCGCCCACCCCCGGGCATATCCTGAGTCGAGCTCTAAAATTTCCCGGACCACTTTCTCTGCATCATCCCAACGGCGCAGATCAAGGTAGGTCATTGCAAGTTGCTCGCGCAATCCCACGTAGTTGGGGGACCGATTCTGGACCTCCTGAAGGTACTCTAAAGCTCGATGAGGCTCTTCCATCTGCTGGGCGATGCTCGCCCTGATCAATCCGACTGCATCGAGACTCTTGAACCCTAAGACCGAGGCGTCGATGATCTTCGTCGCCTGCTCAGTAAGCCCGAAATGCAGCAGGCACTGCGTGAGCCTCTGAGCGATGTCCGGCCGAAGAGGTGAAGCGTCATAGGCCTCTTCGAGCAGTGGTAGGGCTTCTTCGTGTCGGCCCGAGTGCAGTAGCGAGCAGGCCAACTGCCAGCGGTTCTCATTGCTCGTTTGTTCTAGGGCGGATTGGTTGTCTGAGGGAAGCTCGCCGATATAGCCCAATTCCACAAAGTGATCGAGCATCGCCTTGCGATCATCGTCTTGGAGTTGCCAGGACGCAGAACCATGCGGCTCGGTTCCGGGGGTCTCATAAGAATCGCAATCCTCAGGGATTTCGGTGGATTCCAGCGAGTCGTATAAAACCCTGCCCATCATGTCTTGAGCTCGGGGCAAACCGAACCAACCTAAAATAGTAGGTGTGATATCGGGTAAGCTTGCACCAAAAATGGGACTGTCGTTTTTGCGGAAACCATGACCACAAGCAGCAAGGATCCCGAATGGGCGATGCCATGCGACAATCCCAGCTGGGATGTTCGGAACAAATCGAGGTCGAAGATGATCGCTGTGGAACCCATGGTCTGATAGGACCATGACACCAGCTTCGGGACCTGCAAGATCGACCAGCCGAGCGAGCATCAGATCGTGCAGTCGGTAGATGCTGTTGACGACATCGTAGTAGTGCTCGAAGCCCTGCTCGGGGACTCCTTGCATCCGAGGAGGATGGAACGGCATAAAGACATGACTGATCTCGTCGATGGCTCGAAAGTAAACCATCGTCAAATCCCATTCGTCATGTTCCATCAACCAAGTTGCTGCGGCTTGCACGCTGAAGGTTTCCGCCAGCTTTTGTGCGAGCAAACGCAACCTGTGGTCCTTGGCCTGATCGATCGCTTGGGGATCTCTCACAAACATTCGTAGAACTTCGCCGCTCATTTCTGATGGGCTTAGACGCAGCGAACTCAGTGGATCAGCGAGCGTTTCCGGCCAGTAAGTCCCAGCCGGTGGTTCAGGCCATTGGCTGGGTTTTTCGGGCGCTTTGCTAGGGGCATGGGCAAACAGATTCGATACGAGTTTGACGTTCGGGTCCTGCTCGCCTTGGGTAGCGAACCAAGAGACCAGATTGGTTTTCAGGCCTCTTTCAGAGAGGATGTTCCAAATGGCTTTGCATTGTCGCGTCGCGGCCGAAACCGGAACGATCCGTCCCTCTCGCACCTCTGTAAAGCCATGCACGCCGTGCTCGGCAGCATGGCGTCCGGTTGCGATCGTCGTCCAGAGCATGGGAGACAAGGATGGCTCAAGAGTTCGCAGATCTCCATGAACACCTTGGGCGACGATGCGTTGCATCGTCGGCATCTGGCCCCCTTGCATCAGCGGCTTGATAATCTTCCAGTCGGCTGAATCCCAGCCGACGACGAGCAATCGACGTTTGGGCATTTAAGCGGCGGATTCCTCGCGAAGTTTTTGCACACCGCTTGCCCCTGATGCCAGATTCAGCAAGGACTCAGGTGCCGAGGGTTCATCGCGTTTTCGAGCGCGGCGATTGGCAGCAACCATCAATCCAAACAGTCCAGAGACGACCGCTAAGCTCCCTGGCTCGGGCACTGCAGCAGCACCGGTATCGCCAGCCAGGATTGGGGTGTTGAGGTCTTTCTCAAAGGCAAAACCGGTGACAGTCAACCCGCCCTCGCTGGAAAAAATTTGCACCCAACCGTAATTGACCCCCCCACCCCCGACATCGAGTCGCAATGGAATGAAAGTGGGCCCTAAAGTCTCGCTTCCAGCGGTACTACTGGGTCCGCTAGTAGTAAGAAAGTCGAAATTACCACCAATCAATGCTTCGGATATCTCGCTATTACGATTGACCGCTACGGCCGAATAACCGTTTTCAACAAGAAACTGAATACCCCCTCCGCTCGCCATGTAGAAAAAAGGGGAAACAGGTAAGAAGCCAAAAGCACTACCTAATTGGGATCCTAGAGTATAGGTGCCAGCATTCAAATCGATCTCACCAAAAACAGTTATGCTGTTGCTGACCTGCAGATCGGGATTGACATCGAAGTACACAATACCAGCATCAGCTGAGCCTTGGGAAATCAGGGCGGAAACCGCGCCAGCGATAGCTGTGATCTTGGAGTAGGAAAGGAGTTTTACGTTTTTCATCG
>Ga0209229_10000242_pt1 | contig 21724 bp, 14 predicted proteins | sample SanBayMetagenome_FD_187466 | JGI IMG/M metagenome (GOLD analysis project Ga0209229, IMG submission 187466) | Freshwater and sediment microbial communities from dead zone in Sandusky Bay, Ohio, USA (SPAdes) (version 2) | ecosystem: Environmental > Aquatic > Freshwater > Lentic > Sediment... | reverse complement strand
AGACCCGAGAGCTTATGGTACGAGCCGGGAAGGCTGTCCAGGCTTTGAAGCCATGTTTCTTGATGAGTCCACTATCCCTTGCTAGGTATTTACCTGCTGGAAGTATCGAGTTCGACATGGTCATCATGGATGAAGCATCGCAGATCAAACCCGAGGATGCAATTGGAGCCATCCTACGCGCCAAGCAGTTGGTGGTTGTTGGCGATCCAAAGCAGTTACCTCCCACGAGCTTTTTCGATTCGATCGACGACGAGATTGACGATGACGACGCAACGCAGTTCGACAATGCCGAATCGGTCTTGGAGGTTGCCCAGCGATCTTTTCAACCCTATCGCAGACTCCGTTGGCATTACCGCAGTCAGCATGAGAATCTCATTCAATTTTCGAATGTGAAATTTTACGATGAGGATTTGGTTGTCTTTCCATCACCGAGCAGCACCATGTGCTCCCTAGGTGTCGTTTACCACCACGTCGAAGGAGCCACTTGCGTCAAGGGTGAGAACCTCCGCGAGGCGCAGAGGATCGTCGAACGGATTGTCGAGCATGCCAAGCAACGGACAGGTGAATCGCTCGGAGTGGCAACTTTCAACAAGAAGCAAACCGAGATGATCGATACACTGGTTCTCAAGGCATGCGAAAGCGATCCGGAGTTCGCGATGCTTTACACGACCATGCGGGAGGGAGACGACGGCTTCTTTGTGAAGAATCTCGAGAACATCCAAGGAGATGAACGTGACGTGATCTTTATCTCGTACACCTACGGTCGAGGTCCAACGAGTACCGCAGTGGCCCAGCGGTTTGGGCCCATCAATACCGCCATGGGTTGGAGGCGGTTGAATGTCATGGTCACCCGAGCCAGAAAACGGATGGAGGTTTTTTCCTCGATGCACCCGAGCGATATCCATGGAGGCCCAGACAAGAGTCGCGGAGTAAACGCCTACAGGGATTTTCTCGAGTATGCCAGCCAAGGGCTCCTGCGAGAGACAGGATCGGAGTCAGGCCGCGAACCGGGATCTCCCTTTGAGGAGTCAGTCGCCAAGGTCGTGGAGTCCTATGGGCTCGAAGCGGTATTTCAAGTTGGGGTGGCCGGCTATTTCATCGACATCGGAGTACGCCGACGCCAGGGAGATCGCTCGTATCTGTTGGGGATCGAATGCGATGGAGCGACTTACCATTCGTCGAGATCGGCACGCGATCGCGATCGATTGCGGGAGGAGATTATCCAAGGTCGCGGATGGGACCTGTATCGCATTTGGTCGACCGATTGGTTTTTGAATCAGAAGGCCGAAGAGGAACGACTCGTCAAGCGACTCCAGCAGTGCATGGTCTAAAAAGCGCCATGCGATGACACCCTCGACTAGATCCTTTAAAAGTGTCCAACCAGACGCTTCCCCAACGTCCAGAAGTTGGTTTCGCGACGTGCAGGAGAGGATTCGCCGGAATGTTCAAGCCCTAAGACACCAGCAAGTCGCCTTAGAGACGGATTTCCTGTTGACTTTGTTGTCGAATGTCGTCATAAATGCATAGTCTGATTCGCAGTTGATGCAGCGTTTTCTTGAGATGAATCCAAGTCCCCTCTATGGCGACTTCTGTTCTTGTTGGGATTCGATTAGCTGTTGGTTGGAGAAGAGGAAGATTCGCGGTTTTTACTGGGACGGTGGTTCCAGTCGGCGATCTTTCGACATGTTTTTCTGGTTCACTCGCATTATCGTACGGACTTTGGGTTCTCGGCGAGGTTCTCGCCCTACTGGGGAGTCCCGTGCTGATTTGATGTTGGATGTGTGGATCGGATAGGAGTTTTGGTATGACAAATATTTTTGTGGGCAATCTATCGTTTCGCGCTACGGAAGCTGAACTTCGGGATGCATTTTCCCAATACGGAGATGTCAGCAAGGTTAGCATCGTCATGGATCGTGAAACCGGCCGTTCACGCGGTTTTGCATTCGTTGAAATGGGCAACGCTAACGAGGCCAGCGCAGCGATTCAAGCGCTCAATCAATCGATGATCGGCGACCGAACAATTTCGTGCAATGAAGCACGCGAACGTGAAAGCCGTCCATCAGGCGGTGGTGGTGGTTACGGCGGTGGCGGCCGCAGCAGCGGCGGTTACGGCGATCGACGAGAGCAATCGTCTCGCGGACCCCGAAACTAAATCAAGCCGACAACAGTCTCGCACTGTGGGATGAAAATCGTTCTTCGAGCCAACTTTCCCAATGGAACGTTGGCTCTTTTCTTGCGCTTTTCGAGAATCTATTTCGATGGCTCTGCGCTTCTGTTTGCGTCCCTAGGGGGGTGAATGTAATGCAGCAAGGCAATGATCGATAACACGAGTGTCGTTGCGAACAGAATGCTCACGAGCGGTGGTTTCGGGAAAAACAGGTCTAGAAAACTGGTGATGGTCAAAATCAAAGTAGCCAACTGATTGACCCCGAACAAACCGCCGTTGGCAAATATCACCGCGCGCCCGGTTGCACCGACTCGCAAGGGTCGATCGGGCTGATCGTCGGCCATAGAGACGATCACTTGAAAGTCCTGCCCCATTTCGGGGGTATCAAGCTGTCGCCCCATACGGCTCTGCGAATCGGGCAGAGTGCCGTTTGGTACTCCCTGTCCCGACAACGCTCCACGACCGATGTGGAGTACTTTACCTTGGCGGAATTTCCCGGGGTAGTTGCGAAGCGCGATCTGTACCTGATCGCCAACCTTGACACCCGAGAGCCAGTTTTCCGGGACTGGAGCCACCAAGCGCCATGAGTTCGTATCGATCAATGTCATGATCGGTTTGCCAGGTCCCAAAAAGGTCCCGTTGGTCAAATGCAAATTCGTCACGATGCCGTCTACAGGCGCCACGACGGTCGTTTGAGCTTGATCGTACTGGGCCAGCTTGAGCGCACTTTCTGCCTGCGCGACGGCGGCAAGTTTTCCATTCCGCTCAAGGGCATAGCTTTGCGCTTCGGTGAGGTATTCTTTGAACCGAGCGATTTCTGTTTCAAGTTCCTTCGTTCGCTCCGAGGTGCTCGGATCTTCGGGTTGGGAGCTTTGAACCGAAACGAGTTGAGATTCCAGCCGGTCGACTGCATCCTGCAGCGCTTCGACCGGAGAGATCATCGACATGGCTTTACTGCGTTGGGCTCTAGACTCACGGTATGCGGCTTCAGCCGTCTGAACTTGAATCGTCGCTGCGTTCAAGCCAGCTCTGGCTTTAAACTCACGCTGCTTGGCCTCTTCTAACTCCGCGCGATAAACGGCTTGGGACTTAACCCGCTCATCGTATTCCTCTTGGGAAATAGACCGCGTCTCGATCAATTTGGCCACCCGCTCGAGGGCCGCATCGGCCAGCGTAAGTTGGGCCTGAACACGATTGATCGACGCTTGGGTCAGCGCTAAATCCGCATTGGCACTTTCGACACCACTGCGAGACGATGCAAGGTTCGCCTCTGCTCGGTTCAACGACTCGTTGGCTGCGTAGAGCGCTGCGATCGAACCGAGGGAAGCCTCCTTGGATTCGAACATTTTCGCGCGTGCTTGCTCGGTACGGTACTCAAACGCCTCGGAATCGATTTGAAACAGCGGGGTCCCTTTTTTGACCAAGACATTGTCCTCGACCAAGACTTGGGTTACCACGCCGGCAACCTGCGGGGCGACTTGGACAACCGGAGCTTGGACGTAGGCATCCGAGACGATTGGAGTAAATTTACCGATCGCAAACCAAAGAAAAATCATCGCTAGGATCGGAGGAAGTGGCAGCGCAAATTTCCAGAAACGCGTCATCGCGATCCACTTGTAGTGGTAGAAGACCAAATAGATAGGCAAAACATAGAAGAGCAAAATCAATAGCAGCATCGAAGAGGATTCCGTGCAATAGGATGGATTGATCGAGGGATGAAGCCTTCGCTCCGGAGAATCTAGTCGAACACGAAGCAACTCGCAATCTTATTCAAACCTCCACCGTCTGGCGAGCGGTGGCTACAGGCGAGGGGTGGCTACCGCAAGCACTCAGGCAGTGGAGCCTCGATCGATATTTCCCGCCCCAACGCCGGATGGCGAAATTTCATCCTATGTGCATGCAAGATGTATCCTGCATCTCCCGGTAGACCGGGTGCTTCGAGGATGCCCCCTCCAGACCCGTACACCGGATCACCCAAAAGGGGATGGCCAACAGATGCTAGGTGGATTCTGATCTGGTGCGGCCGACCCGTCATGATTTCGACCGAACACAGCGTGCCCGCCGCGCTGCGTTGCAAAACGTTCACCATGCTCCGCGACGCTTTTCCAGCCGACGAAGCACCGAAGATTTCCCCGAGTCGCGGATGGGGAATCAAGCCGATGGGCGTGCGAATACAAAGCGAATCGAAGGTCGCGATACCCTGTATCACCGTACGGTACTCTTTCTGAACCTCCCCCCAACGCCTGGTCATCTCCGCCGATGTCTTTCGATCATAGGCGAACAAAACAATTCCCGACGTAGCGCGACCAAGCCGATGAAGAGGGATCGCCGTTGGATGTGCACTCTGCACTTGGGTTAACAAAGTGTTTTGATAAAACCCTGCACCCGGAAGGGTTGGAAGTCCGCTCGGTTTATTCACAGCCAACAAAACCTCATCGCGATAAAGAATTTCATAGCCGCTTGGGACCTCTTCCTCCTCCCAGCCTGGTCGATCCCAGATCAAGATCCCTCCTGGTTTGAGCCGTTCGGCCCCGTCTGCGATCGTGCCGTTGACTCGAACTTCTTGCGCCTCGATCCTTGCAAGCCACTCCTCTCGGGTCGAGTGACGAAATCGCTCGACCAAATACTCAAGGGTGGACTGGCCCGCTGCGGAGGGCCTAAGTACATGTCGGAAAGTGTAGCCCGAATTTTCGGATGTCACGATGTTTCTATTGCTCCTTAGGGCCCGTCGCGATCGTCATTGACCACCTTCTCAACCGGCTCATCCTTGTTCCTCCAGAAGCGTGAAAATCGAATTATCGAGGCGGCGACAAGCATGGTTGTGAGCAAAATCCCCACAGCGCGAAGCCACCCCGACTTGAATACAACAACTCCATTGAATGCAATGAAGAGCATGTACATCAACCCAATTCGTAATAACCACTGGACCATCCATCGCCCCAGAGAAAAATTCGTCCACGAATTGATCACATCAGCCGCCCAGACGGCGAGAAACAAATAATTGAAGTAAACCCCCGTTCCGACCTCAATACCAAGCAGCTCCAAGGTCTGCTTAGCAGTAGCTCGGTAGGCTGCGCTATGGCTCCAACGGTGTACAAAGTGAAACGAGGCCAGGACATGCACTACGAATAGCGCGAAAGCACAAGTCCAAACGGTCCTCGTAACGGTGCTTTCGATGATGGACTTACTGCCCGCGATTCGACACGCGACAACGATGACAAAGAGCAACATCGAGAGTCGAATCGACCATGCTATGAGTGAATGTTCTAATGTCATCGTAGCGTAGTACGGGCTTCCGCCGTATCAACTGGAAGTGGCATTAGGAAGGAGAGCATGGACGCAAAAAATGTTAAGACTGCAAAAACGTAGTAAGCTGGTAAATGCGAATGCTGTTGATCGGCAAACCATGCGACGCATACTGGACCGATCGCAGATGCAAGTACGCTAAGAACTTGAGCGACGCCTTGAATCCGTCCGATTTCGGCCCTACCAAAAAACTGCCCCCAGGCCGAGAAGTGGATGACGGTGACCATCCCGCCGACGAACCCCATGACGGCTCCGTACAGACGCAATTGGATTGCCGATCGAATCGAGGGAAACCAAGCGAGGGCAACCGTCAGCGTCAAAAGGGCAACGCCAAGAAGCATTCCGATCCGCTGCCGTGTGGCGAGCTTGCCTGCTACAAGATTGCTGATAAGACCAAGGCCAGTGAGGTAAGCCATCATTTCGACTGCGGCTTTCTGATCGAATCCGAGTTCATCAAGAATCGGTTCATTGAAAAGGGTGATACTCGACCAGACGAGGTTGAAGGCCGATGTCGCCAAGGCGATGATCCAAAAGGTCGGTGTGAGAAGAGCTTCAAGCAGCGTGAAGTCCGCTAAACCATGCTCGCTGTTCAGAGCTCGATTGGCGGCATTGACTTCGGGATCCGGCTCGACGCCGAACTCTTCCGGAGTACTGCGAACAAGCAACCAAACCGCTGGCGTCAGAAACACCAACCCAAAGCCTAGGAGTTTCCAAGCTTCACGCCAGCCATAGCGATCGATGGCCCACCCCATGCCCAGCACGGAGAATACGAAACCTATGGTTAGGAGCACTGCGTATACCCCCATAGCCGGAGCTAGGTTTTGCCGAAACCACTTGCTGATCATTGCGATGCTAACGACCGACAGGGCGCTTTGACCGAACCCTCGGATGAGTGTTAAAGACAGGAATAGCTCATTTCCGTCATCGACTCTTGTCAATTGAAAAACACTGGCCGAAAGCAATCCGACCACAACGGTTCCTGCCAATCGCACGCCGAGGCGATCGATCAACCATCCCATCGGTAACGCGAATAACGCACCCAAAAGACAACTCCACAGGTTGATCTGGGCGAAAGCCGACTCCGTCAATCCCAAGTCCTCTAGAAGTGGCTTGGTGATCAATCCAAGGCCATGAGTCCGGCCGGGCAAGGTGGCCACCATGGCCCAAGCGGCCATGACAACATGGATCCAACCGTAGTAAAAATGAAACCGCTGTTGCATCACGCGTTCCGACATTACCGTAAACCAAAAAACCTGCCAGAGAAGCGGTACCCGCGCTCAGAGGGCCGATGGATTAGAATGTACCAACGATGCCAAATCTAGACCTATCCCAAATCTGCATCATGGGGACATCAACCCACAGCAGTTGGGCACTTCCCCGTGAGGCAACCAGCGCAAGCGGTTGGGCGCTTCCCCGTGAGCCAACCAGCGCAAGCGGTTGGGCGCTTTAACCAAGCCCCCAATCACGCTGCGTTTGGGCACCAGCAGGTTAGTGATCCCGGCGGTGGAGCACAATCGATTCGGTGCGGGGCCGATAGCCATCGCCCGCGGCTTGCGCCCAGCGGCTCACAGGGTTGTTGCGAGTACCATGCATGATCGATAAGATCTCTAAATCATGAAAAAACTCGGGGGATCCCTAAGCCCAGTTATCCGGGAGATGACCTCTTAACCAAAAATTCTGCGGAAGAGCCAATAATCAAAGGACTCATGCAATGCGAACTCACCTACTCACGGCACTCGTCGCAGGTTTACTTGCGATCGGCGTCTCCATCGCCAGCGCCGAAACCAAACCGCTTAAAGTCTTCATCCTCGCAGGCCAGTCCAACATGGAAGGTCATGCGGAGATCAGAACGTTTGACTACATCGGTAGAGATCCACTCACAGCACCGTTGCTCAAAGAGATGCGTAACCCTGACGGTACACCACGAGTGTGTGACAAGGTCTGGATGTCCTACTTGACCGGCCCTTACGATGGCAGCGCCAATGGAGAGGGGTTGGGCAAGTTGACCGCCGGTTTTGGCGAGCGGGGAAATCAACCTACGAAGATCGGTAGAAAGATTGGCCCCGAGTTCACCTTCGGAATCTATATGGAGAAAGAACTCAAAGAGCCCATTCTAATCATCAAGACCGCCTGGGGGGGCCGGTCACTTAATACCGAATTTCGTCCACCCAGCGCTGGGCAGTACAAGCTGCCCAAGGAGGTTCAGGATCGATGGGACAAGTATCCCCAAGGCGCCCACGGGATTCCCAAGATGGAGGACCGGAAAAAATGGCAAGAGGACAAAGATGCCGCTTCCGGTGTTTTTTATCGAATGATGATCGAACATGTTCAAAGGGTGCTGGCGGATCCCAAGCGGGTCTGTCCGGAATATGACCAGAAGGCTGGCTTTGAACTGGCCGGCTTCGTCTGGCTTCAAGGTTTTAACGACCTAGTCGATGGTCAAACCTACCCCAATGGGAACTATGAGGAATACTCCCGTTTGCTGTCGCACTTCATTCGCGATGTGCGCAAAGACCTATCAGCCCCAAAGATGCCCTTCGTGATCGGTGTGCTGGGAGTCGATGGAGAGAAAAATGTGAATTTTCGCAAGGCCATGGCTGCGCCAGCCGACATGCCCGAGTTCAAGGGCAATGTGATTGCCGTTGATACCGCCCCCTTCTGGGATTATGACATCGCCGCCGCACAACCCAAGCAAGGCGAGTACGACAATCTCGTCAGTACAGCTCACGCCCTTAAAGCAGATGGCGATTTGAACAAAGATTGGAAATGGGAGAACTACTGGAAGCCCATTGGAAAACCGCTCCCTGAGGAACGAACTTGGCAGTTCACGACGATCGATCCCACGCAGAAAAAAGACAAGCTAGAAAAATATGACAGCAGACGATTCCGTGACATCACGTTGCCCGACGGGATGGAGAATTGGTACATGCCCGACTTCGATGACAGCCAATGGACGGCGGGCAAGGCTCCCATCGGAAAGGGGACCTGGAAACACAGTGGCATCCAATTGGACAAATTCCCCTCGGCATGGGGTGCTGGCGAATTCCTGCTGATGCGAACCACTTTTGATGTCGAAGAGCTCAACTTCGATGCGTATCGCATCTCGATCTTGGCTCGACAAGGATTCCACGTTTATTTGAACGGTCATAAGATCCACACTTACATCTGGTGGGCAGACAACCCTCGGTACCGTTCGATCGTCCTTGAGGAGGAACAGATCAAATACTTGAAGAAGGGGACCAACGTATTGGCTGTCTATGCCAACGACCAATACGACCTCAACTCGCCGGAGCATTATGGCGCGATCGATGCGCAGATCGAGGGGATCACCAAGGCCGACCAGGAGAAGCTTGACCTGGCGTTAGAGGAAGTCCTTTCGACCGAAGATAGAGAGATCCTCAAAGGCGCTTCCAATGGGGGCTACCACTATTGGGGTAGTGCGAAGATCTTCGCGCAAATGGGCAAAGCCTTTGCAGAAGCGTTGCTACCGCTGCAGAACTAAAACCGCCACAGGCCCAGAGGGCATGCATTTGGTTTTAGGCCCGGAGGGCTGGCACAACCTCTGCCGGGGTCGAAGGCCTCGTTGTTATACACATCTTAAGTGATGATGTGGTCGCCGCTCCGATTGTGTAAGTTGTTCATGGCATGGATGTTATGAACGACAAAATCGCGAAGGAGCGTGCAATGTTTGGTGAATGGGCTGCGAGGGAGATGCAAACGGTGGATCTGGGCGATAAGAGACGCAACGAGGGACTCACGCGATTGTTGTCGTCAATGGCTGCGATGCCAAGCAAAAGCATCCCTGCGGCTGTCAATGGAGGACACAACGAAACCACCGCCGCCTATCGGCTGTTTGACAATGATGCATTGGACTTTGTCAACATTCTACAGCCTCACATTGATGCAACCTACAAGCGTGTCGCTGAGCAGGATGTTGTGGTGCTCGCCCAGGACACAACCGAGTTGGACCTGACGCGACCCAAGCAACAGGTTGAGGGAGCCGGGCCACTGGACGGCCAATCTCGGTTTGGTGAATTCCTTCACCCGCTTGTTGCTTTCACGGCAGGTGGAACGCCACTTGGTACTCTCTGCGCTGAAATATGGACTCGCCAACCCGGTCCTTCCAAAGCCAATGATCGTAAGAAGCTGCCTATTGAAGAAAAAGAGTCATTGCGATGGCTTGATACCCACAAGCATGCTCAAGAGATTGCGGGAGACCAACCCAAGACGCAGTTTATTTGCGTTGCCGACAGCGAGGCGGACATCTTTGAAGTAATCGAATGCGACAAGGATTCACCGGACAATTTTGGTTGGATCATCCGCAGCTGTTACGATAGAAGCCTGGTCGACGATAACTCGGATGCACCCAGCCATCTTCATCAGCAACTGCTTGAAAGTTGTGTACTTTATAACAAGCAGCTCTTCATTCGTGGGCGCGAGCCAAAGCTCGCATGTGACAAACGGGCTCGCAATCAGCCTCGCGTCTCCCGCGAGTGTGAAGTCGAAGTACGAGCAACAACAGTTACACTCAGGGGGACCTATCGCAGTGATCGCAAATTGAGGCCTACGACAGTCAATGCGATCCTCGCACATGAAGTGAATGCGCCCAAAGATGACGTTCCCGTGAGTTGGTTGTTACTTACGAACCTACCTATCTCGACGGAGGCCGAGATAGAGTTAGTTATCCAGTACTACTGCATCCGTTGGATGATTGAGGTCTTCTTTCGAACGCTCAAGTCGGGAAGTCGGATCGAAAAGCGTCGCTTTGAAACGATCGAGCGATTTGAACGTTGTCTTGCGGTTTCGATGATTGTTGCTTGGCGAACTTTTTATACCACGAAGATTGGCCGCGAGCTTCCAGATGTAAGCTGTGAAGCAGTCTTTACCGAAGATGAATGGCAGCCTGTTTACAAACTTGTAACCGATGAAGATCCGCCATCGGAACCACCAAAGCTTTGGCAAATGGTCCGGCTAATCGCTCGACTTGGCGGGTACATAGACCGGTGCCGCGATGACGAGCGGGCACGGATACCGTAATGCGAGGCATGGAGCGTCTGTACGACATCAGCGTTTGTTGGCGAAGTTTCGGACCAAAATCCAAATTGATGAGTCGCTGACTTGTGTATAACAACGAGGGTTACCACCACCGGCAGAGGGTATGCCAGCCCTTCGGGCTTGAGAAAGCCCAAAGACTTCCATTTGGCTTTAAGCCCGAAGATTTCCATTTGGCTTTAAGCCCGGAGTTTCGATCGATGGAGACCATCATTCTATAATACGCGATTCCACTCGAGCTTGTTTTGCTCTGGCGGGGAGCTTCTAGCGATTGCAGTCTTTGCAGTTGGGATTACCCGGACCACTGGTTGACATCCCAGGAGGATTTGCGGCTGGCATCACCATTGGAGCGCCAGGCGGTACCGAGCCCACGGTCGGTCCAACCGCAGCACCCATCGGGGCACCATAGCCCATCGGAGCACCATAGCTCGGTTGCACCGAAGTCGGCGAATAAACACCAGGTCGATTCGGTGCGAAATGGCACATCCCCCAATTGTCGCACTTCCATTGCTCGACGCTCCTGCACATACCGCATCCGCTGAGCAAGGGCAGGCTGAGAACCAAAGCAAATCGAACAGATTTCGTAATCATGATGCATAGAGCCGTTGGCGGAGTGAACAATCGGTCAAAAGAATATGCATCACCTTTAGGAAGCTTGAGACTATCCGGGAAATTTCTAGTAAAATTTACCCCTTCCGATCCGATTTGCAGACTGTGCAAACGGCGCGATCCGAAAAATCGGTCCAGCATCGCCACTAGACCGATCCCCCCACCTGCCTTGCTCCGGCCCCGTTGGACCCATAGCTCAATGCTGCTCCTATTATTCGCCTCCCTACCTAAACGCCTCGGGCTTACGGGCTCGCTAAGCAACACCCGACGGCAGATAACCCCTGCATGCTTAGCACTTTGGTGCTTGGGATTCGCGAGCGTCCTGGCCCAGTCGCCTCGGCTGGATCAATCCCCGGAAGAGCTTAGCGATGCGTTCGAAAAACGCATTGGCCCTTGGATCGGTACTCACTGCGCCGGTTGCCACAATGAGGACAACCGCGAATCAGGGGTACGCGTCGATCACCTCGATGCATCGCTTCCCGAGGAGTCACTGAGGCTCTGGGAATCGATACGAGACCAAGTCCGCGATGGCAAAATGCCACCCGAAGAGGAACCCCAGCCGACGGCCGAAGAACGCCTCGAATTCCTTCGCTGGCTCGATCAATCCTTGCACCTTGCAAAAACAAGACCCACACCCCGCAACGGCACCATGCGCCGTTTGACGGTCCAGCAGTACGATCGATCGCTCAAGTCGCTTTTGGGAATCGACCGCCATTTGACAACCACCCTACCCCCCGATGCGGTCTCTCGCGACGGGTTTACCAACCAAGCCTCAACGCTGGTGATGAATCCCCTACAGTTGGAGGCCTATTTTAAAATCGCCGAGCAGGCGCTCGAATCAGCCTTGGTCGACCCAAAGCGCCCTCCAAAAATCCAGTTCTTTCGTATGGACTTGGGCAAGTCGATCCACCCGAGCCCATCGTCCGAAGCACTGGTTCTCGGGGCCAATAACCACCTTCTACCCAACGCGGATTTCATAGTCACCGAACCGGACCTGACCAAACCCTTTCCTTTCGAACTCTTTCGTATGCAGCGAAAATTTCGTTTTATCGAGGGCTACCAGGGCAACGACACGGTCCGAGCATGGCGGGACTTCGACGGGATCGAACACTCGGTGTTCGCCTGCATGCGAGGCAACGAAGGCTACCCCAAGGGACGAGCGTACGAGATTTTCCCAACCGGTCTTGCACTTCGACCGGCGATTCCAAGCCCCGAGATCTTTGGGGAATCGAGCACCTACGGTCCCCAAGCAAACTTCAAAATTTCCCTTCGTGAACTTCCAGAGAACGGTAAATTCCAAGTCCGGGTGACCGCCTCCAAAATCGAGGATCTGCTCCTGATGGACCCATCGATCCCGATCTGGACGCCCGAAGCACCTGCGGCAGCTACGGCAGCGGCTCCGTTCGAAAACAACTCGGAGAACCCGTCGGCCCTACGAATGGTTTCGATCCCAGAGGACGGGATCTACCAAATCCAGATCACCACCGGAAAGCCCAAGGACTCACCGGCCAAAGAACACGAATTGAAACTAGAGCTTACGACGCCTTCCTCCGAACCGAACCAGGCACCGAAGCATCTCCAGGCCAGCGGCGTGCTCAAGCAACCGGCCTTCGCAGTGGCTCGCATGCAGAAAGGGGATTGGCAAATCGCCCTAACCTATGGCGGTCCCGATACGATCGATCGTGTCGAGTTCCATCGCCTGGAAAAGTCCCGGCCTAACGACGCCTCACACGATGAGCCCGCTGCGTCGACGAAGGCGACTCGATGGTTCGAGCATTTCGAGCGGTTCGAAAAGCGGAGTCCAAAGCTCGGTGTCCATATCGGACTCCGACGCGATTGTGGCAGCACGCTATCCCAAGTCGGAGCGAGCCAACTCGTCGCCAGCAAGGTGCCTGAGGTTTATATCTTCGAAGGGGACATCGCGAATTTCCCTACCCCTGACGTCGAGGCCAACAACGTCAATTATCTCGCCGGAATCCGTGAGATAGGAATCCGTCACGAGTACACCGACGGACGCGAAACCCCGAGACTCTTGATCCACCGCGTTGAATTCGAGGGTCCCTTTTACGATACTTGGCCGCCGGAATCCCACCGCCGGATCTTCTCGGATCGGACGGATCAGACGGATCAGACGGATCCAATGTATGCCAGGGAAATTGTCGAACGCTTTGCGACCAGCGCCTTTCGGCGTCCGCTGAATTCCCTCGAAAAAAGTCAGCTTGAGGCGATTCTTGAATCGGAGTTGCGTTCCGGACGTTCTCTGGAAACGAGCATTCGGGAAACGCTCTTGGTGGTGCTGACCTCCCCGCAGTTTCTGTATATCACCGAGACGAGCCAAGGTCCTCAGGCCGAGCCTCTCGATGAATGGGAGCTTGCTTCCAAGCTTTCCTATTTCCTTTGGAATGCTCCCCCAGATGCGGAGCTTCTTGGGTTGGCCGGAGAATCTCAATTGCGCTCGGGATTGGACCATCAGATCGATCGCTTGCTTGCCGATCGGCGTTGCGAAGCGTTCGCAGATAACTTTGTCTCCGAATGGCTGAGCCTCGATAAATTCGACGTGGTTGAAATCGATGCAAAGCGATATCCCCACCTGACCAGGGATGCTCGCAAGCACTTGCGGCGCGAGCCCATCGAATTCTTCCGACATATGCTCAAGAGCAATGCTCCCGCCCTCGACCTGATCCAATCCGAGTACCTCGTGGCCAACGAAGTAGTCGCCTCTTACTATGGGCTTGGGGACCAAACCGAAAGCGGTTTTGAATTCATGCCGCTTGTACACCGTCGCCCAAGCCTCGGTGGAGTGCTAACCCAAGCCGCCCCGCTTGCGGGCTTATCCGATGGAAGGGAAGCCAATCCTGTCAAACGTGGGGCTTGGTTCGCCCGTCGGATCATCGCCGAACCCCCTGAGGATCCGCCACCGAATGTTCCCAAACTCGAAGACCTTACCGAACTGACGCTGCGCGAGAAGCTCCAACGCCACCGCGATGTTCGAGGTTGTGCTCAATGCCACTCGGGGATCGATCCCTGGGGGTTGCCCTTCGAGCAGTTCGATGCCTCAGGCAGGGACCGAACAGACCGAATCGACAGCGCGACGAAGCTCGCCAATGGCAAGGAGCTCGCGGATTTTCACGCTTTTCGGACCTATTTGGCCCAGGAAAGGGCCGATCAAGTCGCATTTAGTTTCGCCAAGCACTTAGCGATCTATGCATGCGGGCGCGGGTTGACCTACAATGAAACGCTCTGGCTCCGCGAGAACCTAGGCCAACATAAAGAATCGGGTTATCGCACAGTCGATATCATCCGATGGATCATCCATAGCGATCTTTTTGACAAGAAGTAGTTTTACAAACCATGACTTGGAATCGACCCAAATTGCATCGACGTTCCATCCTTCAAGGTTTGGCAGGCACCGCCTTGGCGCTTCCGGTTTTGGAAGCCATGGGAAAAGAGGTGATCGAAAGTACACCCAAGCGGTTTTGCGCTCTGTATACGGCCAATGGGATGTCGCTGCCCAAGCCCGAGCATGGAATCGACGAATGGAGTTGGTTTCCCACCAAAGAGGTCGATGGCAGGTTTGAACTTGGCAAGTCGACTGAGCCCCTCAAACCATTTGCCGATCAAGTCAGTTTCTTTGGCGGTCTCTATCACGAGAACGGGACCAAGGCGGACCCCCACGTCTGCTCCGATATGTGGCTTACCGGTGCTCCGCTCCACAATCCCAAGCCCGGTGCGTTCAACTCCGTTGGGCTCGACCAAGTCATCGCGCAACACACCAAGCAGCATTGCCGCCAACCGTCTCTGGTCCTATCGATCGATGCCGGGGTCGGATTCCTTTCAAGAACCGGAACGATCTCCTACGACACCCAAGGTCGTCCGGTTCCGGCCGAAAGCCATCCAAGGCGTGTGTTCGATCGCTTGTTTCGAGTCGACCGAAGCTCACTCGAGGACCAGCGGCAACGGCTCAAGTCCCGGATGAAGCTCGTCGACGCGGTGCTGGATAGCGCAAACTCCTTCAATCAGCAACTCGGGCGATCCGACCGCGATCGCATGGATCAGTACCTGGCCTCGCTCAATGAGATCGAATCCCGCTTGATCGCCTCGGAAAAATGGATCGATAAGCCGATCAAAGAGCAGGACTACAGCCAATTGAATCTCGATGCGACTCCCGAAGGAGAGCCAGCCGAATACTACCGCAACATGCTCGATTTGATCGCGTTGGCCTTCGATGCAGATATCACGCGCTCGGTCGCATTCATGCTCAATCGCGAAGATGGCATGGGAATCAGCGATACGTTCCCACTCAAGCTTGGGCTCACCCGAACGCACCACAATCTATCCCACGCGGGTGACAAAGATGGGCAATTGCAATTCGCCAAATACGATCGCTTCCTAAGCGAGCAGCTCGCTTATTTCATGGATCGCTTGACCGGCTACCAGGATCGCGACGGAAGTGTCTTGGACAACACCATCATTCTCTACGGTAGTGGAGCAAGTACGACCCACTGGCCAAAGAATCTGCCGACCATGGTCGCCGGAGGACGGAACCTAGGGATCCGACACGGTTCCTATTGGCGACACGGCGAGAATCGCATGAGCAACCTTTACCTGAGCATCCTGCGTTCGATGCGCATCGAACAAGCTTCGTTTTCGGATAGCACAGGTACGCTTGCTCAGGATGTCTTCACCAAGACCTAGCCCTCCGATGGCCTCTTCTTCCCATTCGGTTCTCCGTTGGCTTGGGCTCCTCATTGCAACGCTCTGGCTCGCCACGGGCGCTGCGTTGTCGACGCGCACGTACTTTGTCTTCAACTACTCGGCTTATACCAATTTGCCTGTATGGCTTGAAATCATCGCGGCAGGAGTCCCGGCGCTGACGGCCCTGGCTCTTAGCTTCATAGCCTTTTGGTGCTACGGACGCTTCGCGGCCGACGAGAATCTCCGAGAAACCAACGATTCAAGCTTGCCCATGCAAGCCCCAGAAAAACAAGTACTAGAAAAACAGATACTAGAGAAACATGTACCGGACAGCGGTCCCTTCTTGGGTACAAACGCCATGCTCTGCTTGCTGGCCGCTTGCATCCCGCTAGGGATATCTCTGATTCGATCGCTTTCGGAGATCCCCACCCGAGAGCCTAGGATTGTGGGTTGGTGGGAACCGATCCTTTACGCGGTCTTCAGCGGTTGGGGCTTTTATTGCATCGTCCGATCGCGGGCTAGGAATACCTCGGGACAACTATCGCGTCGACTTGCACTCTTCCACCTACCCCGTGCAGTCACGCTGGGTGCGACCCTCGCGTGTTGCCTTTGGTGGTACTGGCAATCCGAAACGATGTTCCGGGCATTTCAATTGGGGTTCAATGACTTTGGTCATTTCCTGCTGCGCGCGATTCGAACCTCGCGAGGCCAAGGCTTCTTGATGGAGTCCCCGGTTCTGACGACGTATTGGGATCACTTCAATCCGGGTCTGGCCTTGGTCGCTCCCCTCTGGAGCCTCGTTCCGAGAGTTGAGTTGGTCTTCTTTCTGCAAGCCATCGCGCTTGGAGGCTGTTCGTTGTTGATTTACCGGATCGCCGCCGACCGGGGTGCGACCCCATCGAATGCCGCCTGCTGGGCGCTTGCTTGGTTGGCTTATCCCTCGATCGGACAAATGAACCTTGCGTACACCTACGGATGGCATCCGATCAGTTTTGCCATTCCCTCGCTCCTAGCTGCCTATTGGATGCTCGAGCGTCGTCGTTGGCTCTGGGCGATTGGGCTTGCGATTCTCGCAGCGAGCTTTGAAGAAGGAGCGATTGCAGCGATCGCTTGCTATGCAGCCATGCAGGCTTTGCGCACCGTCATGAAACGGAAGGAATCTGGCCAAGATTCCGATCTAGCGGTCGGGCTTGGTGTCTCTGCCCTGTCCTGGGGGATCGTTTGGCTCATCGCGACGATCACCTTCCTGATGGTCTACCGGTTGAGTGGACTTGCCACATTTCAAACCGGTCGATTTGCCCGCTTGGGCAATGGTGCTATAGAAATTCTCCTATCACCGGTGCTGAGGCCCTCGGTCTTTTTCGAGTTGCTGTTCCGAGAGCGTAATATCGCATTCCTCGCGTTTCTTTTTGCGCCCTTGGCGATCTGTTTTTCTCGTCGCGTATTTGGCTGGACGCTGCTTGGGATCGCTCCCTTACTGCTAGTTCTGCTTTTGTGGGAACACATGCCAGCACAGAGCCTTGCGTTTCAATATGCGAGCGTCATTCTGCCGATCCTCTTTGTCGGCGCGATCGAAAGCGAGCGCCGAAGCAGGTCAGATCGAACCTCGCTGTGCGTTTTGTCCACGGCCTGGATCCTGAGTGTCTTCGTCGGTCAATTTCCTTGGAGTTGCGATACTCTCACGGATGTCAAATCGCGATCGTACGGACCGCAAGCGCAATCGACACGGGCGATTGGAACGGTCGACAATCGGGTCTTTCATGAACAGATCATGAACATTCGTAGGAATGGATTCGATGATGCGACCCCATTTACCGATTGCCGGGTCTTGTCGACCGGACGATTGGCCGCTCACTTCTTGGGTGCCCAAGACTTGGAAACCGTAGGGCAGTTTCATGAGCGTCGAGAGAGTTATCGCAAGCTCGCACCAGCGTTGGAATCACCGTTGCTCCGATACGACTTGATCGTCTTGGATCCGATCGAGGAGTTCCAACAGACCCGCGAGCAGACGCTCGATGCTCGCCGAGAAGCTCTTTCGTTGGGGTATCGGCTTGTCGAGACTCCCAACGGATTCGATGTGCTTTACCGTACGATTATGCCAGCTCAATAAGCTAGCTCAATAGGCTAGCTAGCGATCTTGGGGAACTTGCGATCGGTTAGCTGATGAGTTCCTTGATCGGTCGACCTTGATCGACGATTGGGGTAGGTCTTCCGTTGAAGTCCTTGATGAACGTCGTGTGCGCTTCGATCCCCAGGTGATGGTAGATCGTGGCAAGGAAGTCACCGGCAGAACAGGTTCTTTCGATGGGGTCTTCTCCACGCTTGTCGGTCGCACCGATGACCTGTCCAGTTCGGATTCCGCCGCCAGCCCAGATATTCGAGAAGGCTCTTGGCCAGTGGTCTCTGCCGGGCTGGATGGTTCCGGCCGCTGCGCTGGCGTTGCCAGCGCCGGTGCTCGGTGAGTATTCGATTTTTGGAGTTCTGCCGAATTCGCCGGTCACGACGACCAAGACGCGTTGGTCCAGTCCTCGCTCGTAAATGTCTTCGATCAGAGCCGTGACGGCTTGGTCGTAGATTTCGGATCGGAACCGCAGAGCGTCGAAGACGTGATGGTTGACCGCATGATCGTCCCAATTGCCTACCCTTCCGCACAATGGTCCACTGAGGCTGGTCGTAAGAATTTCGACCCCCGCTTCGACCAAACGTCTTGCCATGAGGAGTTGCTGACCCCAAGCGTTTCGACCGTAGCGGTCGCGTGTGCGGTCGTCTTCTTTGGTCAAATCGAAGGCTTCCTTCGTTTTCGGGCTCGTGAGAAGCGAGATCGCTTGGGATTCGAATTGATCGAGCGCGCCGAGCTCACCGGCGCGGTCAAAGGCTCGGGTGAGGGTATCGAGTTTCTGTCGCAGGTCGCTCCGACGTCCAAGTCGTTGGACCTCGTTGGTATCGGAGAGTCCGATGTTGGGGACCGAGAAGTTTGGATTGCTCGGATCTCCCGAGACGGTAAAGGGGGAGTACATATCGCCAAGGTAGGCCGGTCCATTGTATTCCAACGGAGGGTTGATCCCGACATAGCGTGGCAGGGGATTCTCGCGTTGAGGCTCATCGCGAGAACGCAGGTAGTTCGTCACGGTCATCCAATCGGGATACTTCGGCTTGGGTTTATCCCGCGTTTCAGGATCCCCCGAGAGCATCTGCATCGAGCCGGCGGGGTGTCCCGGGGCCGTCTGTCGCATGGAGCGCAGGACGGTGAATTTGTCTGCGATCGCTGCTTGCCGTGGGAGCAATTCGGTGAATTGCAGGCCGGGAACCTTGGTCGCGATGGTGCTAAAGGGACCACGGTATTCGGTGGTCGCATCGGGCTTAGGATCGTAGGTATCGATATGGGAGCACCCACCTGGCTTCCAGACCATGATGATCGACTTGCGTTCGCGGGGTTTTCCAGTTGGATCCGAAGCGATCGCCGATTGGAGTCGCAGAAGCCCCGGCAGGCTCAGGGTAGCAAACCCTCCGAGACCCATGGTGAGGAAATTTCGGCGATTGGCGCCGAGGACGGAAAATCGGTCGTCGTGTTTCATGGTTGCTTCACCTTGCATGGAGGGACGCTTAAGGGGCCAAAACCCGCACGTTGACTGGCTCGCTGAGGATGATCTCTGCGGTGTCTCGCGGGGTAGCTTGTTCGTTGATCCGTTTGAGCTTCTCTTGGACGGCGGTTACTTGGGCATCGACTTCTTGTTTTTTCTTGGTTGCTTCGGCCAATTCGGCTTCAGCGGCGGATTTCTGCTCGGCGGCGATCGACGCAAGAGCTTGGGTTTTCTGCATCAGGACCTCAGCGGCTCGTTGTTGTTCTTCTTGAGCTTTCTTGAGTTCGTTCTCTGTCACGGAAATCGCTAGTGGATTGTATCGGTATTTGGCGACGGCCGATCCATAAAAGGCGACGGTGTATTCACCTGGTGGGGGTTTGACGGATGCGAGATTGATGATGGCTTCGGAGCTCGATGCGGTGAGCGACACATCGAATTGCGGGTTCCCATCGAACCCAGGCCCCATGGTTTTGAGCTGCAACACCGCTCCGGAAAATTCGCTTCGAAGCGAATGCTTCATGGGGATCTTGAGCGTCTCACCCAGCTTTGCTTCATACACACGGGGCTCGCTCGGGGCGATCGTGATCGGAGCAAGCTCCGAGGTAGTGACCGAAACGGGGATCCCTGAGACGAGTCTGGGGCTTGGGATTTCGCTCCAAGCATCGGGGATTGGCCAAACCATTTGCGCCATTTGCATCGGGTGCGAGATTGTCTGTTCACCGATTTTTGCCGTCGCGGTGATGACCGCATCGGAGATTCCTTGGGGTGCATCCTGAGCAGCCGTCAGCAGCAACACACCTCGCATTTTGCCTGCTGGAATCCGTAACCCTTGGGCTGTGACTCCGGTTGGAAGTCCCTGGACTGACAGAGCGATCTCGCCGTCGAATCCATCGCGTCGGACGGTTACGACTTCCAATGCGACTGTACTTCCGGCCCGAAGTGCAAGCGGCTTGGAGAGTGCGTTGCGATCACCGTTTCGCAGTTCCATGTGCAGCCCCCATGCAACGACGCAGAAGTCAGGTTGCGCAGGACGAACAACGAGCCGATAGACATTCCGTGGATCCTTCCTCGTACCTCCGAAAAGGTCGGAGAGCACCAACCGATAATGTCCGGACTCTTTGATTTCCATTTTGCCGAGAATATCGGTCGATCCACCATCGAAGGGGGGGCCATCGTAAGCGTACCCGTTGCTCGATGGCTTCATGGGACTTGAGATGTCGTTGAGTTCGGTCACATCGATCCAACCGGACCGATCGGGGTTTTGCATTTGAACGATCAACGATGGATCGGTGGGGCGTCCTAGACGTTCCGAAGCGACCTCGATCCACCAAGTCTGTCCAGCTTGGGCATCGAATTCATAGGTATCGACATCTGCGGCCGGGTAGAACCGACCGGAGAGGTCGGCAGGTAGTGAGATCGACTGCGACAGAGCGTCTTCTTGCTCGGCGTTCGAGGGTTCAGGAGCAAGTCCAGACGGTGGCCAGGAAAAGGCGCTCACCGAGCGGGTGCTGGGATAAATCGGCATGGGAGCGTCGATAGGTAGCTCCTCGATGCTCAACCGGTAAAAGTAACCGGGTCCTCCTTTGAAGGTCAATTCATGAATTTTGATGGTGTGCTTTCCATCGGTTTTGGCCACAAAATCGAGCGTATCGCCGGTCCTTTGAGCGACCAGATCGGTTCCTCGGGAATCGCCGACGATGACTACCGGATCGAGTTTCGAGTCGATGCCCCTTGCGGAACACTGGATGATGTAGCGTTTGCCTTGGACGGCCTCGAAAGAATAGAAATCGATTGCTCGGGTGCTGACAACGGCATTGCATACCGAAGGGACCGTCAGTTCGATCGCGTTGGCCAGGGTGGTATTGCCAGGCTTTTGGACCACTTCGGCGAGTTTGCCAACGGAGAAAATGCGTGCCGAAGAGATACCGAGTCTACCGAGCACTCGGGCCTCGTAGAGCCCTGCTGGACAATCATGAGCGATTGCCAGAGTGTATTGGTTTGCGATGGGCTTGCCCTGTGCATCGAGCTTTGCAGTAGCTTGGATAGCCGGGTTTTCGAAAAGCAATGGGCCAGGCTCCTCCATGTTTTCAGCCGCGATGGTCACATCGAACGAAGTACCGATTTGGCCGCCCATCGGACTGATCGACAGGAGTCTAGGCAGGGGTAAGCAAACCGATTGCGCTCTGGAGACCGCCGCGTTACCCAGGGCAAACGAACAAGCGAGGATCAGCCAATGAAGTTGCTTCGCAAAGTGAATATCGATCGAGATCATCGCAGGATTCCTTATCAATGATTGAACAAAAACTCTTTCGAG
>Ga0209229_10000237_pt1 | contig 21959 bp, 14 predicted proteins | sample SanBayMetagenome_FD_187466 | JGI IMG/M metagenome (GOLD analysis project Ga0209229, IMG submission 187466) | Freshwater and sediment microbial communities from dead zone in Sandusky Bay, Ohio, USA (SPAdes) (version 2) | ecosystem: Environmental > Aquatic > Freshwater > Lentic > Sediment... | reverse complement strand
CGGATTGCTCCGGCAAACTGCTTGGTTGACTACACGGCGAACGAGCACTTACCATGGTTAGTACCTTTCAACTAACAAGAACAGCCAGGCTTACTGGCGCACCAGAGGACACAGAGAAGAGGGGAGGGAGAAAAGAGCGGGAGAAGATGTGGGAAATATCGTAAAGGTTGGGAGGTTCGTTAGGAGGATCGCGGTTCAAGAAATTCGCGATGCGTTGGGGTCACTCGGTGAAGAGCGAGTCAGCGCACAGTCGCCGGTGCTTTTTGTTTTTGGGAGATTAGCCAGGAGTTGAAGCTGAAGATGGCCAGTGCGATCCAGACGCATTGGAAGCCGATGAGTCGCCATGTTTGGATCGGTTCACCGTCGAGGAATGCACCGATGGCAAATTGGATCGAAGGTCCGATGTATTGGAGCATTCCCATGGCCACAAGGGGGATGTGTTTGCTTGATGATGCAAATAGGAGCAAGGGTATGGTCGTGATGGGGCCACCGAGTGCGAGCAGCCCGAAGGTGCTTGCTGTGTAGCTTTGGGACTGGTCGAGCCACGCGTGAGTTAGGTAACCAAAAGCGACAGGAGCTAGGATTGCCGTTTCCAACCCGAGTCCTGCGACCGCAGAGAGTTTGGTCTGTTTTTTGACCACTCCGTAGAGAGCAAAGGAGCAAGCAAGGGCCAGAGAGACCCACAAGCGTTCGCTCGACAGGGCGCTGAACAGGAGTCCTACAGCGGCGATCAGGACGGCTAGCCACTGGATCCGGTTGAGTTTTTCGTGGAAGAACAGGACCCCGAGCAGTACGCTAAAAAGTGGGTTCATGAAGTAACCCAGGCTGCTATCGACGACCGCTTGGTTGAGAACCGCCCAGATGAAGACCAGCCAGTTGATGCTGATCAGGACGGCGGCCAGGGCTGCTAGGGCCATTCGTTTGCGGTTGGCGAGTGTTTGTCGAATTTCGTCCCATTGGCTCAGTAGGCTGATGCACAGCACGAGAGTTAGCAGGGACCAAAGGATCCGGTGGCCGATAATTTCCACCGGATCTTTGACATGCTTGAGCAATCTCCAATAGAGAGGAAAAATACCCCAGAGAACAAATGCCGCTAGGGCTTGGAGGTAGTACAAACTATTTCCCCATTTGGTCGGCTAGGTGGCCTGCTTGGTAGATCTTTCGCATGGCTTCGAGAACCCCGGCGATGTGGACCGACACCGATCGAGCTTGTTGATCGGAGTAGTAAAAATCACCCGGCAGACTTTCGATGTTTCCGTCGAAGATGATCCCAACCATGGCGCCATCGCGAGAGACGACCGGAGATCCGGAGTTGCCTCCGATGATGTCGGCCGTCGAGACGAAGTTGAAGGGAGTATCGGGATTCAGGGAGTCCTTGGCTGCGTGCCAGCTTTTGGGGAGAACCCAGGGGTCTTTTTGGAGGTGAACTTTTTCGTGTTCGAAGGCTCCGCCGATTTTGGTGTGAGCCGGGATGGCTTTGCCTTTGCTTTGGTATCCCGAAACGGCACCGTAGGAGAGTCGCAGGGTGAAGGTCGCGTCGGGATACACCGAATCGCCGCCGGCGGCGAATTTCGCTTCGGTGACTTTCGCGTAGGCTTGGCGTTCTTGTTCATCGATCGCTTCGGAGGCTTCGCGGATTTTGCGGTATTCGGGTTCGAGACTTCGAAGGAGCACGACCAGAGGATCGGTTGAGTTTTTGATCCCCTCGAGGCCTAGTTTGGCTAGTTCTTTGCGTCCTTGTGCGGTGTGGAGTTTGGTTCCAGCGATGATTTCCGCAGCGCGGGTGCGTGGATTTTTTCCGGCTAGGACGGATTGAACCAGGGGGTCATTGCCTCCACGGTCTTCGACCAATCGCGAGAGTTCATCGGCAAGGAGCGCACGTTCGAGATCGTCGTAGACGGGGACTTCGGAGAAGAGTTCTTGTTCGAGAGACTGGCGTGCGCTGTCCCGGAATTCTCGAAGACGTTGGGCGCTGGGTTTGGTATCCTCGGTAGCCATGAGGACAATTTTTTCGGCAAAGCCTGCCAGTTGGGTGCGTAGCGAAGCGGACTTAAGGACCATATCGCGCCGTTTGGATTGCAGATCGCTGATGGTTTCCCAGGCTTTGGCTAGCCCTGCGAGTTTGGGATCGGCTTGTAGGGTTTTGAAGATGTCTTGTTCGTTCTTGCGTTTTGCTTCGATGAACGATGGGTCTTGGATACCCGCGAGCATTCCTGTGTAGGCTTTTCGGGAGTTTTGGACACCGAACAGATCGTCTCTTCCGCGTCGGGTTTGTTCGGGTCCCTCGAGGCCGTATTGCTGCAGGGCGATCTCGCGTCGACGTAGCAGATTGAGGGTACGTGGAAGGGCTGTATCGCGTTGGAATTCGACGGCATCGGAGGTCAAGATACGTCGGGTGCGTCCTGGGTTTCCGGAGACGAAGACGAGGTCACCGTCTTTAGCACCATCGGGATCCATTTTTAGGAAGTGATCGATTTTGGCCGGTTTGCCGTCTTCGTAGACTCGGAACAGGGTCACATCGAGGCAGTATCGAGGGTATTCGAAATTGTCAGCGTCCCCTCCGAAGAAAGCCGAAGCGGCTTCTGGGGCCCAGACCAAACGGACATCGGTGTATTTTTTGTAGCGGTATAGATGGTAGCGCCCACCGCCGTAGAGCGTGACGACATCGCTTCGTAGGCCGGTCTTATCGAGGGATTCTTTTTCGATTTGAGCCATCGTCGCTTGGCGCGCTTTGAAGGCGTCGGCGGGAGCCATGTCGGCTTTGACGGCCTCATTGACCTTGGCGGTGACATCTTCGATGCTGATGAGTTGATTGAGTTCCAGGTCCGTTGCTGGGATTTCTTCTTGGAGAGACTTTGCCAAGAATCCGTCTTCGTTGTAGTTGTGTTCGGCCGTCGAGAGTTTGAAGAGAGTGTCTGCTGCGACGTGGTGGTTGGTCAGGACCAAGCCGTTGGAGGAGACAAACGAGGCCGAGCCCCCGGAGTTGAATCGAACGCTCGAGAGCATAACGTGATCGACCCAGGCTTGGGTCGGTTCGAATTGGTACTTCGAGGCGAGTTGTTTTTTGGGTAGTGCATTGAAGAGCCACATTCCTTCGTCGCAATGCGCTGCGGTGGGCACGAGGGATGCAGCGATGGCCACGGCGCAGGATAGGCGTTGGATGAGCTTGGACGATTTAAGATTGGACGATTTAAGATTGGACAGGGGCATTGTTGGACCTCTTGGAGGAAAACAGATGGGGTCGACGAGGGTCGATCGATTCAGCGCAGACGGTCGCTGAAAACAGGCTTACTGTAACCAAGAAACGTGAGTTGGTCACCTGCTCAATGAAATGGTACTCTGAAACCTGCGAATAGCGCAACTTCAAAACCTGAGCCAGAAGAATTATTTCCCAGGATCGGGAGAGCCGTTCGGATCGGTCGGTATTTCGTCGTGTCCGTGGTCTTTGTCGTTTTTACCGATGGGTTCCGCCCCTGCGACGACCAATCGGATCTTGTTTGGGCCGCTCGGCTCGACGCTCATGGTCAGTTCGCTGGTGTTGTAGGAAGCGTGTTTTCGATGGACGACTCCCATGGTGCTCGGCCGGTAGTTGGGGATGTCTTCGACGGGGATCATTTGAATGACGACGACTCGGTGCTGGCCAGCGATGGCACCGTCGTTTTCCCGATAGGTCGTCAGGCGAAACGAACCGTCCTTGTTGATCGTTCCTGTCGCCTGGACCGACTTGCCGAGGGCTTTGGTTTCGACGATTCCAACTTTCACAGGCGAGCCATCTTTGAAGACGACTTGGCCTTCGACTTGGTAGGTTTTGAGTTGGCCGGAATTGCAACCGAGGGCAAGAGCTCCCAGGAGTGTTGCTAGGCAGACAAAGGGACGTAATCGGTTCATGTCGTAGTGCTGTTATTCGATGTCCGAGATAGGTTGGCCATCGTTTCGGTTGCACAGGCGACCGAGCGTGTCGGTATCGATGCTGGCGCTGATGGCTCGGACGCTACCGTCTGCCAGAGCGAAATGGCAAAGCCCTCCGTGCCAACTCCCCCAACTGACCAGATCATTTCCCGTCGCGCGTGGATCTCTAGCGATTGGGACTGCCGGACCACCGATACGGGCGAAGTTGTAGAGGTTGTCGCCGTTGAAGATGAATGCGTCTTCTGGGGACTGTTTGAGTTTGCCCATCGGCACGTGCATTTCGCCGACGAGGAAGGTATTGCTCATTCCGTCGTAGACATTTTTTGACGAGATGCGATCTTCCCAGCCGACCGGTTTGTTGTTCGTGCATTTCGGACGGCTTGAGATGATGATCCCAGTGCCATTGCCGCCGTAGTTGTAGTCGGTCGGTAGGCCGGACGAACCCGGAGATAGATCGCCATGGTTGGCACCATAATCACCGAGGGCACCGGCGACGTTGGCCACATCGCTGAAGATCGGGTAACGGCATCCGCAAGGTAGGGTGACCCAGCGGGTACCGCCGTTGATGAGATTTCCTAGCCCGATGGTATCGTCTGAGGATCGTCGCGAAGGGCAATGGTAGGAGGTTGGCGATGCGGTTCGGACCTCATCGGAATGGGAACTGTAGGGGATCGAATAATCCCAGCGTTGTTCCAACGCATTGGCTTCGAGGTAGGGCATGATCCGAACGAGCCAAGTCGTTTCGTTTCCGCCACAAGATCTCGACGCTGAGTCGCCCGGTCGGGGTTGATAGCGAGCCGGTGGGTAGCATTTGAAGGCAGCGTGAAAGTTATCGGTTGCCAGTTGGATTTGGTGGAGGTTGTTTTTGCAGCTCATCGACCGGGCCGCTTCGCGCGCAGCTTGGACCGCTGGCAGGAGCAATCCGACGAGGACTCCGATAATGGCGATCACGACCAGGAGTTCGACGAGGGTAAAGCCCAGGCGAGGGTTGGATCTGGAAAAACGGTTCGCTGGTTTGGGAATCGATTTCATGGCTGTTTCCTTTTTGGAAGCGTTCCAAAAGCGGCTCAACGACGCAGCAGGAGGCAAACTCCCCCGAATCGGCGGCTTTGACGCGTCTCTTTAGTATCGGTCGAAGGGGATTTCCGAGCAAATTCCAATTGTGGAATTCCCGGCTCTGAGTGGAAAAAACAGGGCTAAACCCATCGTTTTTTCCTTCGTCCCAAGCAGAAATCTCGTTTTCGGGGCTCTTGGGGCCGGATCTCTGCCTGGAGCTTTTCCGGAAAAGTCTTGAACATTCCCCGAGTGGTATCGTACTATATGACACTCTAGGGCAGTTCGTTTTATCCCGAAGAATCGCATGCACCCCCATTCCTACCGATCCAAACTCCCTTCATCCGTCCGAGCGGTGATCCTTGCGGTCTACGCTTGTTTTGCGATTTTCGGGTTGGCTTTGCATCACTGGAGCGGTGGCCATCGGCATGCCGATGGCGTGCAGGCGATTTGTGGGGGACTTGGTGATGATTGCCATCGCCACGTTTTGTCCAGCACTTCGGGATCCCCTGCCGAGCACTCTTGTTGCCACAGCGCTGAGCGGCGCGTAACGCACCGAACGAGTGAACCGCAATCCAAAGCGTCGGTGGACGATTCTTCGATCGGCGCTGAACCGTCGGCTTGCCAAGTTTGCGAGCAATGGTCATCGATCGTTCAGTCGTCGAGTTCTTTGGCAAGCGTCGAGGCGTACCGGTGCGATCTGCGGATCGATTGGAGTGCCGAGTCTGTTCTGAGGCTAGCTAGTCTTTTTGCAGTGGACTGGAATTCTCGCGCACCCCCCGTTGCTAATCCCTGGTCTTGAGTCGAGCCGTTCGTTTTTTACGAAGCTCGCTCGATGGGATTTCTTTAGCAATATTCGCTGTCGATTCGTTAAGAATCTATTGTTCCTCAGTCACCGTTAGGCACTTCGTCTGGTGATGTTTGCAATCTTCGCAGGTTTTCTACCGGCGATCGGTTGTAGGCCAGAGAGCAAGGCAGAGAGTCGCTTGGGGTTTTGAAGCGTTTCTGCAGGTTTAGGTCATTGCATGTTGAATCAGGTTTCCGGCGCATTGACGCACGATTTTTGCCCTTGGGCCAATCGCTATGTGTATTGGCTCAAGCGACCGATTGGTTGGGTATTCTTGGCGTTTTTATCGTCGATACTCTTGGGGATCTATGTATCTCCGCAAGCTTTTCTCGCGACGGCAGGCATCGCGATGGTGGCGATCATCGGATCGCTATGGCCTTGGATTTCGATGCTAGGGGTAAGGGGCGAACTCTCATGGAACGCCTTGCGATGCGAGGAACTCGAATCGATCGAAACGGACCTGGTCGTTACCAACCGTTGGCCTTGGCCTGTCTATGGATTGTCGTTGGATCTCGAAGGGGGGATGCTTCCCGAGGGGTGGGACAAACAGCGGATCAGCTTGCAGCGGATCCCCGGTCTTGCGAAAAGCAAGTTTCATTGGTCGACGGTCCCTCAGACTCGCGGCGAGTATCCGCGCAAGCCGGTGGAGTTGCAGTCGGCCTTTCCGTTCGGGATTTGGACCTCACGAAGGCCGGTACGGGTTCCAGAGCCGTTGTTGGTTTGGCCTCGTGTTACACGACTCGTCGATGCGCCGAGCGATATGGGGAGTCAGCAGTTCGGGACTGGCAGTGTTTCGGATCGGGTTGGGGACGAAGGAGACTGGACAGGGGTACGTCCCTATCGCCCTGGGGATTCGCTTCGGCAGGTCCATTGGGCGCAGACAGCCCGACGCGATTCCTTGGTGGTTTTCGAGCGTCAGTCGAGCGCTAGTCAAAGTGTGTTGCTGCAGTTGGATCTGGATCAAGCTTTGATCGCATCGGAATCGACGCTCGAGGCGATGCTCCGATTGTTGGCGTCCTTGACCAACCAATTCCTCTTGCATCATTGGTCCGTCTACGTCGATTTAGAGGGCCGTTTTGAAACCACTGGCATCGCCGAGCGCTTGGTCTTGTCTCAACGGATCCGTTTCATGGACCGACTGTCCGTATGGGATCCGCGAAGGCCTTCGGAACAATCGGACGTTCAGACCCGTCGATCGATCCAAAAGGTCTCACCCAATGTGGCGTTGAAGATTCGATGGAACGACGAAGAAGGCGACCTATCGCACATCGAGGGGACCAAAGAGGATCGACGAGTCTACTGCTTTGCGGTGATTCCAGAAGCTCCGATAGCTGGAGCCTGGGACGATGAGCTCCAGGCCGCATGGCGGGCGTTTTGTCGAAGCCAGCAGGTTGTTCATTCTGATGGCCAGGCTAGGGTCCATGGGGATCCGGTGACCCAAGCGATGGCTCATGCCTCTGGTGGAGCCTAAGATGCCTTCGATCGATGCTATTCAAACGGCCGTTTTTCGAAAGCCAGCCTTGGGAACGATGTTGCTGGCACTTTTGGCTACGTGGTGCATTTCTCTTTTGCGCTTTGCCGGATCGTCCGATCCGGTGTGGCTTGTCTCGGAGATTTGCCTTTTGGCCGGTTGGTGTTCGTTGGTTGGATTTGTGTTGCTACCTAGGTATGGATCGGAATTTTTTGGGGGCAAGTCGCATGCACAGCTTTGGATTTGGGGGATTGGCTGTTTGTTGATCCTCGCTCCGTGGATCTCCCGCTGGATCCTGGTCGGATTCTTCGGCAGTTCAGGGGAAGCCAACGAGTTGATCGCTTTGGCGATGTTGCAAATGGGGGGCTTATGGCAAGCGGCCGTGGCTCGGACATCGCGTCAGGAGTGGTTGTCGTTTTTGATCAGTTGTTTTTTGGTGCTCTTCGGACTGGCTTCTTCGGATCGCGGCGACATGATCCAAATCGCTGCGCCCTTTACGATCTTGGCCAGTTGGTGGCTCATGGCGCGTTACTGGGATTCGATCGAGGAAGGTTTCCTCGTTTCCGAATCGGCTCCGGTCCTGACCTTGCGATTATCGATTTTGGGAATTCTCGGACTCGGTGCCTTGGGGTTTCTCGCATGGAACAGTTTTTCCAAGGATGCGGCGAATCGACTCGATGGATGGATGCCGACCTCGGGTGGCAACCGTCAGGGGGAGAGTTGGGCTCGCCAGGGGGTCGGTGATGGGGACATGCTGATTGCTGCCAAGGACGAGGCGTTTACCTTTGGGCCGGTCGATAGCGATCTGTTTTTGGAATCCGAGATCCCCTCGATGTACGATTTGGTTTCGGACCTCTATGGCGAGACGGCTCCGAAAAAGCGGCGTTATGCGCGAGCGATATCGCTCGACAACCAGATCAAGGAGACCGAGAGGGAAGCGACCGAGAGCAAAAAGAACAGCAAGGAGTTTTCAGCGGTTCGCCAGCCGAAGTCCAACGACAAGAAGTATGAGCCCAAGGGGACCGACTCGCGAGCGATCGCGTATCTGATCGGCGAGACACCGCAGTGGTTGCGAGTCGAGTCGTTCGATCATTTCGAGGACGGCATCTGGACGCATTCGGAGGACCTGTTTGACCCGAAGACCAACAGCAATCCATCGATGATTACGATCCAGGAAAAGCCTTGGATGCAGGTTCAATTTCCTCCTTCGGAATTGGTCTATTCGGTGCGTGAGAGGTTGGCGACGAAGATCATCAATTTTCAATCGCCACGATTGATCACCCCATCGCTCACGACGCACTTGCATATCGATCGAATCGACCAAATCGACTTCTACAGTTGGATGAACGATGGCCAATTGATGATGCCCAACCGCGATTATGTGCCGCAGTTGACGGTGGTCCATCAGCTTTACCAAATCCCTCAGTTGCATGCGCTGCGAGTACCGAAGTCGGCCTATGCACAACTCTCGCATCATCAAAAGGCAGAAGATCAAAATGCGACCCATGGATTGCATGATTGGATTGGTGCCTACACCCGTCTTGTCGGTGTGCACGAGGAGCCATCGGCCAAAGTCCAGCAGTTTCGAGACGAAGTCTTCGGTACTCTGGCATCGAATGCGACGGATTGGAACCGCGTCGAGGCGATCGTCGGGGGCCTGAGGCGATTCGAACACGATCGCGATGCGAGCGTTCCCGAGGACTGTACCGATGTGGTCGACCATCTCCTGGAGACCAAGCGAGGGCCCGATTACTTGATGGCTTCGGCAGCATCGGTGATGATTCGCCAGTTGGGCATTCCGTGCCGACTCTGCACAGGATTTTTTGCTTCTCCGAGTCGGTTCGATCGGGTCGCTGGGCAATCGGCGATCATGCCCGAGGATCTGCACACCTGGGCCGAAGTGCATGTGCATGGGATGTGGGTTCCGATCGAACCGACGGGTCTGTACCCACAGCCTCGCGAGTGGATGACCTGGCAACAGCGGGCCGTCGAGATGGCGTGGGCTTGTCGGGATTACTTCCGCAACCATCCTTACCAGACGCTCGCGATCGGAGCGAGTCTCGGTTTTGCGTTTTACTTTCGCCAACGCTTAGCCCAAGCGTTCCTGTGCGGGGTCTCGTTGTTTTCCTTGCTGCTACCGACCCCACTTCGCCTTCGCTACAGCTTGCGTTTGCTGCGATTGAGGATGTGGCTTTGGGATGAGCCGTTGCCGACGCACGCGACGCTCCAGCAGTGGCTCGGCAAGCAGCTTACCGAGCGAGTGAGCATCCCCCCGAACGCGGCTCGGAGCTTTATCGGTATCGCTCAAAGGCTCGCTTATGCGCCTCTCGACGAGCAGCGATTGGATCCGGGGCAGGAGAAGCTGATCGGCCAGGTCCTCCGATCGATCATCTTTTCAGGGCTCAAGTCGGCTGCGGTCCCAGGGCGAATTTCACCTATCGAGAATACGATTTAAGAAAGACTTTTCATGAATGCGATGACCACGAACGAACCTCTAGCTACCCCGAGCTCTGGGGACATCCAAGCATGGATTGGGGGGCTGCGGCGCGAGCTAAACAACGTTCTGCTGGGAAAAACCCAAGTCGTCGAGTTGCTCCTAGCGAGCCTTCTGGCCCGAGGTCACGTCCTTTTTGACGACCTACCTGGACTTGGGAAAACCACGTTGGCCAAGGGGTTAGCCAAAGCCGTAGGTGGTAAGTTCATGCGGGTCCAGTGCACGCCTGATTTGCTTCCGAGCGATGTCACCGGATTTAGTATTCTGAATCAAAAGACCCGCGAGTTCGAGTTTCGACCCGGCCCAGTCTTTTCCGATGTCCTGCTTGCCGACGAAATCAACCGCGCGACTCCCCGTACCCAAAGCGCCTTGTTCGAGGCCATGGCCGAGCGGCAAGTGACGATCGACGGAGAGCCCCACAGCCTTAGCCAATCGTTCCTTGTCTTGGCCACGCAAAATCCGGTCGAGAGCGTTGGGGCTTATCCGCTTCCCGAAGCTCAACTCGATCGATTCACGATGAAGCTCAAGATTGGATATCCCGACCGAGCCAGCGAGTTGGAGCTGCTGTCTCGCAGCAGAAAGACAACGAAAGACTTCGAAGCCCAAGCGGTACTCCACGGGGATCAGATCGTGCAATTGCAACAGGCCGTCACGGGTGTTGCCGTCGAGCAATCCGTCCGCGAGTACCTGCTCGATCTGGCCGAATGCACCCGAAACCACCGGAGCTTTCCATTGGGGCTCAGTCCCCGAGGTCTTTTGCAATGGCAGCGGGTCGCGCAAGCTCACGCGATGCTCAACGAGCGAAACTTTGTCATACCGGAGGATATTCAGGTCGTGGCCGCTCCGGTACTGAGCGTGCGACTGACGAGCAATTCCATCGCGACCGATCAAGCGATCGAATCGGTGATCGCTTCGGTCCGTGTCCCGCGATTGTAATCCGAGTCCCCGGTCCACCGGTTTTGAAACCTTCAGCAGGGCATTTTTAGGTCCCAAGCTACCCCAAAAGCTTCCTCACGGAGAGCGAATTCTATGATGAGTCAAGGCAATTCGAAGTTCGTTTTTTTTATGGGCTCTTGCCTACTCGGTCTGTTGGTCGGTTTCGGGTGCGACTCGAAGTCAGGCAGCACGTCGGGCGTCTCGGACCAGGAGCACGAACATTTTCCCGCGCACTGGCCGGAGAGTATTTTTCGAGCTAGCCAACGGATCGATGGAATCCTTGCAGCCCCCGGTACGATGCCGGTAGACGCAACGTCAGTAGGTGCAACGTCAGTAGGTGCAGCTTCAGTAGATGCAACTTCAGTAGGCTCGGAGACCGGAACACCGACCCTTACGTCGGTTGCAGAGTTGGCTGATTTGGTCGGATGGCTTCCGATCCTGGCCGCCGACAGCGATCTGGGCCCGGAGGACTTTAGTCGGATCGATGCTTGGTCGGCCCAATGGACCGAGCCTTTGCGTAAGCACGCTCTGGGCTCAGGGGCACTAGCGGGCAACGGAACGCTCGGGGGCTTTGGCCAAGTCGAAGGTCTTCGGGAGATGGCCAAGGGTTTGTCTGAGATTTGCCGAAGCGAGCAAGCTCGGATCGATGAACTGCAAAAACGTTACGCCGAGTAATCCGCAAAGGAGCAGGACCGATGGATATTCAGGTATTGATTTGGGGAGCTTTGACTCGGATGGTCCAGGCGTTGGTCGTCGGGAGTCCGACGATTGTGGTTGGCTGGTTGATCGCAGCGGTCTTTGAACGGATTCTCGGTCGGGACGGGACCTACCGTCTTTTCGGGGGGGACACATGGCGGCAGTTGCCGCAGGCTTGGTTGCTCGGGATGCTTTTGCCGGTCTGTTCTCTGGGGGTCATTCCGGTGTTACAGCAGATGCGAAAGAGCGGTATTTCGGGAGGTACGATCCTGGCTTTTGGATTGACCGCACCGCTGTTTAATCCGATTTCGATTTTGTATGGACTGACCCTTTCGGACCCGTGGGCGATTCTTGCTTTTAGTCTTTGTTCGCTGGTGCTCATCACGATTTTGGGGGTCCTATGGGACAAGCTCTTCCCCAATAGTCGAATCCCGGCCGAGCCATTGGATCGGACTCCGTATGGACTTCAGCGGATCGGTGCTGTGGGATTATCGATGGTCCAGCAAGCCGCGAGTCGATCGACGTTGTACATGCTCCTGGCGATCCTTGGGGTAGGCATTCTAGCGATGCTTTTGCCGGCAGGGATCTTGCAGAGGGCGGCGGGCAAAGAGGATACGCTTGCACCTTTGACCATGTCGGCAGTTGCGACGCTTGCTTACATCACCCCCATGACAGCGATCGTCCAGGTCGCATCGATGTTCCAGCATGGCAATTCGGTCGCTGCGGCTTTTGCGTTGCTAACCCTGGGTACCGGAGTAAACCTTGGGTTGTTGCTCTGGATGATTCGTCATTACACGCTGCGTCGTTCTTTGGTCTGGCTCGGTTGCCTTGTGACGATCGTCTTGGTGATGAGCTATTCGCTCGATCGGCCTTTGCGGCCCAAAGGGATCGAGCCTGCTGACCACACGCATGCTTTCGACACCTACTGCAATCCGTTTACCTCGGGCGATCAGGACTATTGGACTTCGGCAAAGAGGATCCTTCAGGACTCGGCAACCCCTGCGGAGATCGTGTCTTTGGGTTTCGTCGCGGCGATGTTGGCATTGGGCGGACTGAATGTTTGGCTCGATCCGAAGAACCGTTGGATGCAGTGGTTGCTCAGAGCGCCGTCGGTCGATGCGACCGATCTGGTCAAGAAGCCTGGGGGTATGCGGGATGTCGTTTTACCCGAATGGGTGATCGCTTGTGTTTCGCTTGGAGGATTGGTCGTTGCCAGCGTGTTGGGTTGTTTCTTGTACTATCCGCCTGTGAGCGAGATCCGCAAAGAGATGCATAGCATCGAGGCCGAGATGTTTACCGCGTATCAGAGTCAGGAGTGGGACACGCTGGAGTATTGGATTCCGATCCAGGAGGATTGGGCTCACAAGATGAAGGTCAGCGCGTACTTGCGAGGCAAACCCCTGGATAGGTATACCGATTTGAAGTTGCAGGTCTACAAGAACAAGCTCGAGTTGCTCGAGCATGCGACGGAGGATCGCGATTCGAAGGAGGCGTTGGATTATGGCCGTCAGGCTTCGTTGGCTTTTGGGCGGTTGAAACGTGCCTTGGGAGACTAAAGAAGTTACCAGACGATCGATTGAGACTCGAAGATGGGGCCTTCGACGCATGTGCGTCGGTAGTCCCATGTCCCGTCACCTTGGTCGATTTTCGCTACGCAGGTAAAGCAGATCCCGATGCCGCAGGCCATGGGCGTTTCGAGCGAAACTTCGCAAGGCACGTTATGTTCATGAGCGATTTTCGAGACGGCTTGCATCATCGGTTCGGGACCGCAGCAAGCGATACGCGCGGTTCCTTCCGAGCGGCTCAGGAGGTCCTTGAGAACCTCGGTGACCCGTCCACGATGCCCGAGCGAACCGTCCTCGGTGGCGATCGCCAATCGAACCTTTCTTGCTTCAAACACATCGAGAGCAACCAGGTACTCTTGCGTCCGAGCCCCGTAGCAGAGGGTTACTTGTTTGGCAAAGTGACCCTGTGGCTTGGACGCTCCACGAGGACCGCTAGGGTATTGCCCGTAGGATTGTTGTCCTAGTGCCGCCGATGCGAGGCTTAGCATCGGTGTGATCCCGACACCGCCTGCGACGAGGATCAGATGGTCGACTGGTTGGTTGGAAAAAGCGTTCCCCAAGGGTCCCCAGATTTCGACCGACTGGCCGGCTTTGAATCGGGATAGGGCTTGGGTGAATTTGCCTTTGACTACGTAGGCGACCGAGACGGTTTGAGGGTTTCCTTGCGAATCAAAACCGCGATCGAACATCGCCAAAGCGCGACCGATGAGCGGATCGTTCAAGCCAGCCAAGCGGACCATGAAGAATTGGCCTGGAAGGGTGCATCGAGCGAGGCTGGGAGCCTCCAGGGTCAGTTGCCAGGTATCCTTGGCGATCGATCGATGTTCGACGATCCTCGATTCGAGCCATTGGAAGTCTTTGGAGCAACGCGGATCGTCGGTCATGGTGTTGCAACTAACGCTTGGACGGTGAAAGTTTGGTCGGATTCGACTTGGTGAGGTTCGACTTCGGCGGGGTCGTTTCGTTGTTATTGCCCAGGATGTAGGCGATGATTCCCAATCCGATGAAGACCAATTGGCTCAGGGAAAAGAGCCCTAGATTTCGGAGCGACTCACCGGTTTCGCCGCCGTAGGCATGCAATCCGATTCCGAGGATATTCGTGCCGAACATCGACCAAGCAGTGATGATATTTCCGCCGATGGCCAGGATTGCAAAGCCCAGGGATCCGACCAGTTTGTCCCACTTGGCGTGCAACAGAAGGGCGTTCCAAAGGACGATCATCAAGGCTCCGTTTTCCTTGGGGTCCCATCCCCAAAATCGACCCCAGCTATCATCCCCCCAGAGTCCGCCAAGAACGGTTCCGACGAAGCTAAAGAAGATTCCAAAGCAGACGACCCCGTAGCAGATCCGATAGAGTATTTCGTTCATCGATTTCAGATCGCCTAATCGAGTGCCTTTGTAGAAAGTCCGGACTAGCGCCAGGATGACGATGCCGATTCCCAAGAGACCTGCGAGGAACGTCGCGCTGTATCCGAGCGATACGCTGATCACGTGTGTCGAGAGCCAGAATTGGGTGTCCAAGACGGCTTGCAAGACGGGCATCGAATCGCCGATATCGAGTCCATAAGCGACCTGCAAGGAGAGGTAGCCAGCGATCGAGGCGACCAGCAGTGAAATGGAGATCGGGAACAACTTTTCAGCGACTAGGCAGGCCAGAACGATCGCCCAGCCGATAAAGACCGCTGCGGAGTAAAGAGTCACGACTGGCGGTCTTTCGGAGATGTAGACACGGCAGATGATCGCCAGGGTGTGGAGCCCGAGCGTGAGCATGCAGATCCAGAATGCGGCTTGGCGGATCGGTTCGTTGCGAATCGCAAGACCGAGCAAGCACAGAAGCCCGGCGACGATGTACAGGGCGTAGGACCAACCGATGGGATTGAGGTGTTCGTACCAGGCTTCGAAACGAGCTTTGGAGGACTTTGAGACCATGCCATACTTCTCCTCGATCAGCGAGTCGTAGCTTTTTACGGCGGCGTTGATTTCGCGGCTCTTGGAACTTCCTTCTCGCATGAGCTTAGCGAGATCGCGGAACCGAGAAGTCGGGTTGTCTAGTTTTTTGGAGTCGAATTTCGAGATCACTTCGTAGAACGCCGGGGCGTAGGCATCCCAACGAGGGGGTGGCATTTTGGCGTCGATCGTCTCGGGGATGTCCTTGGGTGGAATGATCGCTGGGGGGCCTTTGGCCCTGAGCGACTCGATGAGGGGTTTGAGTTGGTCGATCACTTGTGCGAGGCGTTCGGGTTGTTCGGCGGCGACCTTGAGGATCTCGTCGATGGGTTCATAGGCATTCCAGATGCCGAGCAGGATGTTCATCTTGGACTGGAGCTTCATGAATTGGGCTTGGTCGAAATTCCAATCCTTTTGATCGATCGCGAGTATTTGCTCGGTCTTTTGTTCTTTTCCGTTGAGAGCTTTGAGGATCTTGTTGGCTGGGTAGCAATTGGTTTTGTCTCGGGTGATTTCGAGTTCATCGAGCAGAGCCTGCGAGTCGATTCGGATCAAAGGGGCATCCAAGACCCAAGGTTCGTGGACCATCAGACTCATGAGCCATTCTGCCGAAGAGAGCTTTTTGGGCTCATCTGATGTTTTGACCAACGCATAAGGCTTATTCGAGAGCGCTTTGAGGATTTGAGCACCGACGCTCGAGAGGGGTTTGATTCGGCCTTCGTGCTGGACGGGCAAGGTCCCGATGGCGTACCAATCGATTTCGTCTTTGGAGAACGAAGGTCTGCGGGCGGCATAAGCGACCAATCCTCCGATGAGCAAAAGGGGTAGGATCACCGAGGGCCAGAATGTCGGGAGACGATCGGGCATCGCAAAGGCTTGTCGGTCGTACCTTGAAGCGAATCGAGTCAGGGTGATGCTAAAGTGGGCGAGCATACCGAGTCCGACCAAAACGCAAGAAACGTAGGGGATGAGCCATCCTGCGTTGGTAACGACTTGCAGAACCGTTTGTTCGACGCGGAGGGGTGATTGGGCAGCCGAGGTGTATTGCGATTGGTAGTAGGTCTCGCCTCGGAATCGCATCGGGCTGTTCATCCAAATGCGACCTTCTTGAAGCGTCGCGCCGGACTGGTCGACGATCCGGACGTAGGAGGAGTAGTCTTTAGGGATCGCCGTTCCGGTGTATTGTTCTAGGACGACGTCTTGAAGTTCGAAGGAGAAGGGTTTGAGATTGCGTCGGAATCGGAGTGCCAGTTCGAACTCTCGCCCCTCGGACTCCAGTTGGGGAAGTAGGGTTTTGGGTCGAACGGTCGGGTCGTTGAAGAACTGGGTCAATGCAAATTTGCCGAGGTCTTTCGAGGAGGCTTTTTCTCGAACGGTGACGTAAGCCGACGCGAAGTTCATTTCGCTTTTGGCCCCGCCGGACTTGCCTGCTTCGACCAATGCGACCTCGGGAGGAAGCCCTTGGGCTCCTTGGGCTTCGGCGGCGGCCTGAGGGTTCGCTCCTCGGGTGGTCATGTCTGAGTTGGCCATCCACTTCTCGATCTTGATCTCGAAAGGGAGCGATGGATCGCTTAGCGATTTTTTGTTGCGGAACGCATTGAGGATCAGAGCGTCATCGAAAGCGACAACGCGGTTTTTCTCCGGGGCAGTCGTGTCGATCACAGCAAGTTCTACGATGTCGGTTTGAATCGCGACGGAGGTCCTTTCTCCCTCGTAGAGGCTGATGCGCTCTTCGCGCTGGCGGTCTCCGAAGACGAACTGACCGAGCATCAGGAGTCCGATCCCAAGGTGGATCAGGACGTTACCGCCTCGGGCTCCAAACAGGAGGATCAGACCCGCGAGCATCACCAAGCTCACGAGAAGACTTTTTGCAAGTTGCCACACGATCCGTAGCCCCGGATCGGGAATCCGGTATTTATCGCCCGTGAAAGCTACCAGGAGAGCGACAGCCAGCAGAGCCAGGAAGAGCGTCAGGATCGTGGTTCGCAAGATGTTTTGTTTGGGAGGATAAGCGAACCCCCATAATCCCATTCCGATCGCCGATAGCCAAAGACTCGTCAGACAGCCGGTCCAGATTTGGTTGTAGGTAAAGGGGGGTTCTCCTTGGAGCCCGTCCCCTAAGTGGGCCCCGAAGACGATCAGAGCCACCAGGGCAAAACCTGCGAGAGTCAGAGCCATCCCTGCGACAAACCTTGCACCTCGTGCAGTCATCTGGAAGCGGGTCATTTTGGCGGCGACAAGATTGATGAGCAAAATCAAACCGACCATCGCACCGCCGGGCATGACGAAACCGCCGCGAAGGCTGTTCTCCTGCGCATGGGGCCAAATCGTTTGGGGTTTAAAGACATCGAGCGGGACGTAAGCGACCCAGCTATTGAAATAGTCTTTTTTGACATCGACAATGGTCTCTTCGTCCTGTGCCAGCGTCCCGATAAAGAGGATGAGCACACCGAGGAAGAACATCGTGCAAGTGATCTTCAGGGAGCCCGCGTATCGGAGCACGGTCCAGATCGCATTTTCGACTGGGCGCGAATTTTCGCTCGAGCGGGGAAACAGACCATCTTGCAGGGGTGCAGTAGCCATAGGGATCTATTGATGTCTATTGGATTTCGATGGATTGAACAAATTCAATGAGATTGGATTTTTGGTCCGATGCCAGTTGATTATCGCCGATGAGTTTGACGAACAGATGGAGTTCGGGGTTATCGGTCGGCAGGGAGACCACCAGCAGCATCGGCGCAGTGGCTTGTTCCGAACTTCGGATTTCATACAACGTGGCTTGTTTTTGACCGACGGCGAATTTTTGGGCAACATCCAGCGCGGAGTTGACCATGGGTTCGAGTTTCTTCGCGTCGGGCTCTCGGGTCAGTTGTTGGAACCACATCATGGCGTTGGCTTGCGGGTTGTCGGTAGCCATGCTGACGGTCACTTCACCACGTCCTTGTTTCGAGTCGATGTTGAGCGTCGCGAGTCGGAACTGCGAGCCTTGGCCAACGCTCCAGCCCTCGGGAAGCTTGTAGTCGAGTTTGGGACGATTGGCCGGTGGATTCGGGGCGTCCAAGGGGGGTGATGCAGCCGAGTTTGCCGGGTTACTGGGTACGGGAGCCGGGTTGGTAGGTGGGGGAGTCGGGTTGCCGGTGGGGGGTGTCGGGTTCATGGCTCCGGTACCGGTTCCGACTGCATCGAAGATGTAAGAGGGGATCGAAGCGCCGGTGCGGGGGACTTCGACCAAGGAGCTTAGGAGGGTCTCGGCGGAGAGTTCTTGGAGTTTGAGTTGTCCTCGCCATCGGTTGACGTTGCTCAGCAAGTACCCTTGCCAATCCTGGCTCGGGGGCATGGCCAGGGCGGTGACGGTGAATTTGATTTTTCCGGTGGCTTCGGGAGAGATCAGTTCGGCGATGGCGATGTCGTTGCGAGGGTTGATGATCCAGCCTTCGGGGAGCGGATTCGAGGGGCGTCCTGTTTGTGGATCGATGGCGAAGTTTTGCACGATGGCTTGAAGGTCGGCCATGAGGGGTTCAAGGCGTTGGGGGCTATCGGTGGCCTTGAGGAAGTAGCAGCCTTGGTCGGCCGGGATGATGGCACCGAGGATCCGACGTGGACCTGCGGTGGCGTTTGTCGCCAGAGTCGGAGTCGTCCCTGGGGTGCTCACGCGGTTGTCGGTCGTTGGTGTTGTGCCGGATGGTCGCCCCGGAGCGGATCCTGAGAGAGGGCCCGAGACGAAGGTCGACTCGGACTTGGAGGTTTCGTACACACGGACTTGCGGGGTCGGCTCGCAGGCGATCTGAGTGAAGATCAGGATCGCTGCGAACAAAATGCTTGCGCGTGGGCCCGGGGATTGTAGGGGGAGTCGGAGTTGCAAGGAGCTAAGGATCCGGTAGGCGAGGTGGGGCAGGGATTGGCCGGTGGGCTCGACGGTACGATTTTGCGGGCCTTAGGCTGGACGTAGAACCGAAAAAGGGGGGGCGTTATTCACCCGGCACAGGCTCGGATGCTCCCTCCCAGAGGTATTCTTCGCGAGTCGAAGTACTCTCAATATAGGTCAAGAAGATCAAAACCGACAGTTCAACGGCTCCGAAAGCCAATCGGCGGGTGGTTTTTTTGGGGCGTGCCCTACTCGACACCCAGGGTCGCATCGGCATCGGAGGGGCTTCGGGGGTCGACCGAGGGGATTCGAGGGCGGGCAGCTTGACTGAGTTGGTCCGGAGACCTTAGGAATCGGCTGACGATCCACCAGAGCAAGGCGATCGCCAGGAGCAATGCGATCAGGGCGTAGAGAAAGAGTTTGGCTAGTTTTTGTCCCATCATACCGATCGGGACGGTGATCGAATCGGCGGGGACTTGGACCAAGAGCATCAGGGAGGTCGATTGTTTGCGTTCGAATTCATCGAGTCCTTTTCGGGCGATTTCGACTTTTTCCATCGCTGCGATCCATTCCCCACGGTAGGCCTTTCCCGAGGGGTGTTTGGAGATTGGATCGATGTATCGGTAGGTGCCGGTCTCTTTGAGTTTTTTGAGCATGGCCTCATCGATTTGGAATTTGAGCTCTGCGTCTTGTTCCTGGTTTTCTTGAGAGCTTTCGGGAAGATCGCCTGCCAGGGGTGGCTCGCCTGCGGCGGGTGGCTCGGGTAGGCGAATGGTGCTTGAGGGGACATCGCTTCGGGAGGCGAAGAAGGGGTGTTGGAGGATGGTGCCTTCGCGTTCTCCCTCGTGGCCATCGACCAGGACGGCGAATCCTGAGAATTGTCGGTTGGATTCGACGTTGGGTTCGACGTCGGATTCGTCTTGGGAGTCGGTTCGGGTTTTTTGCCGTTCGGAGGCTAGCAGTTCGAGATCCCCGATATTGATGGTCAGGACCAGGAGACCTTCGGTGAGACGTTCGGGAGTTTTTTCGTCGTTGGATTTGCGTTTGACCGAGATGGGGGTCGAGACGGCGATTTTCCAGCGGTTCGTCGTGGTCGATTTGAAAGGGACGCTCAGGTGGGTTGAGGTGGTCCGTTGGATGTTGCGTCTGGGGGTCGTGTGGCTGATGTCTCTGGATTGTCCGGAGAAGTAGCTACGGTAGGCGAAGTTCTCGCCGATTGGGGCATTGGAGGGTTCGTTGGCGAAGGCAGCGGCGATCATGGTGCCGTAGCGATCGGTGACAAAGAGGCTATCGAACTTGGTCGACTTGGCCGCTCCGCCTCGAGATCGGATCCATTCGAGGCGGTGATCGAGGACCGATTCGAGTTCGCTTCGGGCTGGCAGGTCGATCAGGGTCGCGCGGCTATCGGTTGGAGGGGATTGCTCGGTAGCAAGGGATTGGAGCAGATCGGTTCCTGCGGCATCGACCGATTCGGTGAAGCGATCTTCGAGGGGGCTTCGGCGGGCTTCTTCCTCGACCAATCGGAACAGGGCGGCGATTTCCGATTCGAGGGTACCGGCGGCGGATTGCGCGGCAAAGAAATTGCTTTGCAGGGCACCTTCTCGGAGTTCGTTGGAGAGGTCGGATTCGGCTACGGATACGGCCCGCCAAAAGGAAAGGCCCATGATGGTAGCAAGTAGCAGAGGGCCGAGGATACCGAGGATCATCAGCGGGACTCTCAGGCGGCTGATGTTGCGTCGTTCGAGAGCTGCGAGGACTTGTTGGACGTTGTCGAAGCGGTCGTCGGGTTTCTTTGCGATGCATCGGTCGATGATCGAGCAGAGCCATCGATCGACGCCTGAGACTCGGTAGTGACCGCGGGGGTAGGGGCTTTTGAGGATCGTATCGCGGTATCGTTTGAGACGTTCCGAAAGGCTGCTTGCGGTGTCGAGGGTCGAGACGGTCTCAGGGGTGCGGTAGGGAGGGGTCCCGACGACCATGCAGTAGAGGATCGCTCCTAGAGCGTAGACATCCCAACGCGCATCGGGGACGGCATTGAGGTCGGCTTGTTCGGGAGCCATGAAGAACAAGGTACCGAGCGACGGGGTTTGTTCGTTCGAGAGTCGGCTTTGGCCAAAGTCGGCGATCCGCGGCTGCATGTCTTGGTCTAGCAGGACGTTGGCCGGTTTGAGGTCGCAGTGCAGGACCCCTTTTCCGTGGGAGTGGTTTAATCCCATGGCGATTCCGGTAAAGAGTTCGACGGCGCGTTGGGCTCCGATGGCTCCTCGATTTCGGATCAGATCGTCGAGCGATCCGTTTTCGAGGTATTCCATCACGTAGTAGGGTGGTTCGGAATCCCAGCCGACTTCGAGGACTTGGACGATCGCCCGGTTGCCGGACATCGAGACGAGGTTTCGGACTTCGCGGGTCAGGAGCGACCAGTTGACGCCAGCTCGGTGAAGGTAGAACTTGATCGCGACGGTGCGACCTGTGTTCAAGTTCGTAGCGATCCAAACTTGTCCGTAGGCACCTTGACCCAACAACCTCTCCATCCGGTAGCCGGGGACCTGAGATGGCGGAACTGTTGAGCGGAGGCTCAGTTCCTCGGCCCGCATCTGTTCGCCCAGCGATTGGTTGAGTGTTTGGTTGATGGTCATCCGAGGTCCGGAAATCCGAAGGGAGTTCAGCAGTACCATTAAGCTTAAACCCCACCGGAAGGCTTGACAAAGTCCAATTCGACTCGAATCGGTGCAAATCCACAAACCGCAGGTCCTTTTTTCGGTAAACTGAGGTTGTCTTTCGTGTACCGATCCACCCTTTGATACCTTTGAATTCCCAGCCGGGCCAAAGCACCGATATGATCCGAACCTTGAAAATGACCTTTGCTCTCTTGGCGACCGCGATGTGTGCGAGCCTTACGCCCGAGAAGTCCACCGAAAGGTTTCTGGGGGAGTTATTCGACTTGGGTTTCTCCGGCCGATGTTACGGGCAGGAAATCGCCGACCAATGGGGCCACTGGAGAGGTCCTACCGGGAACGGGACATCGGCCACGGCCAAGCCGCCCAAGGAGTTTAGTCAGACCAAAGGTCTCAAGTGGAAGGTTCCGATCGCGGGCCAAGGGTCGGGCTCGCCGGTGGTATGGGACCAGAGGGTATGGGTTACCAGCGCCGTGCCGAGCGGTTCGGGCAACGAATTCG
>Ga0209229_10000236_pt1 | contig 22022 bp, 20 predicted proteins | sample SanBayMetagenome_FD_187466 | JGI IMG/M metagenome (GOLD analysis project Ga0209229, IMG submission 187466) | Freshwater and sediment microbial communities from dead zone in Sandusky Bay, Ohio, USA (SPAdes) (version 2) | ecosystem: Environmental > Aquatic > Freshwater > Lentic > Sediment... | reverse complement strand
GAACAGGAAGCGGTTAAGGTGAGTCAAGAATGCCCATAAAATGAATATCAAGATATTATTAGTTATGTCCCGTTAAAAAAATAGGGAATAAAAGACCCTACTTGCTGTTAATATAAGAGGAGGCAGAGCCTGCCTAATTGCATTCCCTGGTAGAACCAGGGAACAAGGATAAAATTTTTATTTTGAATTGTATTAAACTAAAAGTAACTCTTAGAAAAGGGTAATGGTGATGGTGACACTGCAATTCAAGCAACTCAGCGTTCCCCCTGGACAGCGTGTGCTATTTCTGGATGTAAGCTGGCAAGATTTTGAGGCGATTTTAGCGGAATTGGGCGAACATCGGGGGGCGCGAGTGGCTTATTTTCAAGGAATTTTGGAGATTAGGATGCCTTTACCAGAACATGAATTTAATAAAGAAATTATTGGGGATATGGTAAAAATTCTGCTAGAAGAACTAGAAATGGAACGGGAGTGTTTTGGATCAACAACATTTAAACGTCAAGGAATGGCGGCTGGAATTGAACCGGATAATTGTTTTTATATTCAAAATTATCAAGCGATGATTGGGAAAAAACGGTTAGATTTAACGGTTGACCCACCCCCAGATTTAGCCATTGAAGTTGATGTTACCTCTAAAACTCAGTTAAGTGCTTATCAAGCGCTCGGTGTTACAGAACTGTGGCGCTATGAAAATGATCAATTGCAAATTTATGTTCTGCGAAATGGAGAATATATTAAGTCTCAAATTAGCCCAATTTTTGCCAATTTTCCAGTCATAGAAGTAATTTCTCAGTTTGTAGAAATGAGTTGGATAAAGGGGACGAGTGTAGCCTTGAGAGCATTTCGTAAATGGGTACGCGAAAGGATAGAATAATAGAGCTTATAATAATTGTTGCACAAAAACCCAAAAAATGTTACAATTCCCCGCGTATTTGGTCGATGTAGATTCTTAATCCTTTAACCTATATTTGATATAGTTGTTAAAATTTAAACAAAATTTAACTTTTTTACAGGAGCCGATATGCGACAACTATTTTCTGCATTATTAATAACGGGTTTAGCCCTGACAAGTTTAGCTAAAATCACCCAAGCCCAAGGTTTACCAGGGATGACCCTGTTGAGTGGCCCCGACAAGGCCAACATCTTAAATTATTTTCTCCAAAGCGGACGGTCGGGAGAATGGGATCGTTATAAATTAAGACTTCCGGCTGATAAGTTGAATTTAGCGATCGCCGAAATTTCCATCACCTATCCCAAATACTATAAAGGCAAAATTGATCCTAAATCAGTACAAATTCGCATTAAAGATAAGCCGATTCCCTTAGAAGACGTGATTTGGGATAAAGAGAACCATATTATCCAAATTTATCCCCAAGAACCGATTCCGGCGGGGACTAAGGTAGAAATCGTTCTCTCTAACGTCAAAAATCCCACCTTTGGGGGCGTTTTCAACTTTAATGCCAATATTCGCACCCCCGGAGATGTGCCGATGTTGCGTTATGTGGGAACTTGGGTTTTGAGTATTGATTAATATTGTAGTTGTGGAGAAGCTTTTTGCACCCCGCGCCTAAAGTCCAACAATTGTGGTACACTGAAAAATTGTGACTTTTAATTAACAAATTAACAAAAAGGCACCGGAGGTAAGTAATGGCTCAACAAACCCTGCAAGGAACGAACCGCAAAAAGAAAAGAGTTTCTGGCTTCAGAGTACGAATGCGGACAAAAAACGGTCAAGCAGTTATCAAAGCTCGTCGCAAGAAAGGACGGGCGCGTTTAACGTTTTAAATCCTTGATCCCAATTCAAGAAAACCTATTGCTATTCCCACGAACTCATTGCCATCCTGATGATCAAGCTAAAGGGAATTTTGAATTTGTGGGTAGCAGTACCTAATTAATGTTACCGAAAATCAATCGACTCCGACATCCCAAAGACTTCAAAGCCGTCTATAGCAAAGGACTGCATCGCAAAACCCCTCATTTAACCTTGAGGGCCTTACGAGGTCAACCCCATAGAACAGAACGGAATTTAACCGACTCGTCCTGTGTTCAGCCGACTAGGATGGGGATTTCCATTAGTCAAAAAGTAAGTAAACGGGCTGTGGTTCGGAATCGGATCAAACGTCAAATTAGAGCAGTTTGGCATCAGTTTTTACCCTTGATATCACCGGGTTGGGACGTTGTGATCGTTGTTAAACCAACGGCCGATCAGTGCAATTATTCAGAAATTCTGCAAGAATTAGAAAAGTTGTTGGTAGAAGCAGAGGTTTTAAATGGGTATACGGGAGGAAAGTTTTTATGAGGGAGGCCCGGCGATCGGCGACCTGATTATCAATCTATTAATAGGACTGACGGTTATTGGTATCCCTCTGGCGATTGGGGCAATTGTGCGGGCATTATGGCTGCGCTATCGGATCACGAACCGCCGGATATCTGTGATCGGTGGATGGATGGGACAGGATCGTACCGATATTGTCTATTCAGAAATTATCAAAATCGTGAAGGTTCCCAGAGGACTCGGGACTTGGGGGGATATGGTTGTCACCCTGAAAAATGGGTCTCGTCTGGAACTGCGGGCCGTTCCTCGATTTCGAGAAGCCTATGACTTTATCCTCGATAAAATCTCACCCCAGGCTCAAAAAGCCAGTGCGATAACCAGCCGATAATCTGGGAAAAGGATGCAGTTTTTTCGGTGTTGAGCCTGAAGCCTGACGAATGGTATGGGTTGTCGCCAACCCACGAATCCAGCGTCGGCTAATGGTTCTTAAAATTATATAAATTTGACGCAAGCAGTTCAATAAACTCAAAAGAATGGACTTTGGTATCGGGTTTCTTTCCAATAATTTGATGTTGCCGATCCTAGATTTTTTCTACGGGATCGTGCCTAGTTATGGTTTAGCAATTGTAGCGTTAACCTTAGTGGTTCGCTTCGCGCTTTACCCCTTGAATGCGGGTTCAATTCGCAATATGCGGCGAATGAAAGTCACCCAACCGTTGATGAAAGAACGGGTTGATCAAATCCAACAACAGCATAAAGATGACCCGGTGAAACAACGGGAAGAAATGAGCAGAGTCTACAAAGAACTGGGAAATCCCTTAGCTGGATGTTTCCCGCTTCTGATTCAAATGCCGATTCTTTTTGCTCTGTTTGCTACTTTGCGGGGTTCACCCTTTTCTGATGTCAACTACAGCATAGACCTACAGATTTTACCCCAAGCACAAATTGAACAGGTTCAGCCCCAAGCCTACGCTACTAAAGCTCAAAACTATTATTTCGCCGATGGAATTCACACCTCCGTTGTCGCGATGATTCCCGGTGGTAATCGTTTAGGGCTGAATGAAAAGGTAAAGGTAGAACTCCAAACCGTTGACGGTAAACCCTTAAAATCGGAATTGGAAAAATATCCCGAAGTAAACCTAATCCCCACCTGGAAAATTCTGAAAGGGGAAGATAAGATCCAAGTCGGTGAAAACGGTCAAATCCTGGCCTTAGCACCTGGAGATGCCACGATTCAAGTGGGTCTGAGGGGATTAGCTTCGGATAAAGGATTTCTGTTTATTGATGCTTTGGGTCGAGTCGGGGCCGTTGATCCCGATGGTACGATTCACTGGGATATTGTCGGGATGATTCTGGCTTTTGGGGTATCTTTATATCTCAACCAAGTTTTATCGGGACAAGGTTCTAGTAGTGGTAATCCTCAGCAGGATACTGTTAATAAAATTACACCTGTGCTGTTTAGTGGGATGTTTTTCTTCTTTCCCCTTCCGGCGGGTGTGTTGCTGTATATGCTGATTGCGAATATCTTCCAAACGGTTCAAGCATTTATTTTGTCCCGGGAACCTCTACCCGAACACTTGCAAAAAATTGTGGAAGAATCCAGTAAAACCGCTAAATTAGCAACGGTTGATGGGGAAAGAGAAGCATTACCCTTTGAGCCGGGACGTTCTAAGAAAAAGGCGCAGTCGTAGAAATGAATAATAGCGATATACAACAGGGCCAAGAATGGTTGGAGGAATTGCTCAAATTAGGGGCGGTTCCCTCCCAGGTAAAACCTAGTTTAGAAGCGGATTCCTGTTGGTTAACCATTGATCAAGTTAATCTCACCCCCGAACAGGTGGCAACTTTAATCGGTCAGGACGGGGAAGTTTTAGATGCGATTCAATATTTACTCAACGCCATTCATAACCTGGGCAAAGAGGACGAAAATCGCACCTCTTACACCGTAGAACTCAACGGATATCGAACTCAACGTCATTTGGAATTGCGGGCTTTAGCTGACCATGCGGCCAGTCGTGTCCGAGAGACCGGGGGAGAGGTGGAAATTAAATCCCTGTCTTCGGCAGAAAGACGTCTGATTCATTCTTTTCTCGAAGAAAGCGATGATTTAGAAACCTATAGTCGGGGACAGGAACCCGATCGTCGTTTGGTGGTTAAAATAAAAGGCTAGACACCGAAAACTTTGTTTAGCCTTGCTTATTGTACCGCAGGTGGGAAAATAATTATGGACTCCATCTATATCCCAGATTTACTTAGGACACAAAACCGATCTTTAGAATTTGAGTTTCAAGAGTTTTTCCCCGACTTAGAAACTCTAACTCCGGTTCGAGGTCGGATGCGGGTCAGTCACAAAACCACTTATATCGAGGCGGTGGTTCAGGCGGAAACTATTGTTACCCTGACCTGTGACCGATGTTTAAAACAATATAACCATCGGTTAAAGGTCGATACTTCTGAATTAATTTGGTTGATGGCTTCGGTAGATAAAGTCGATGCTTCTAAAGCTGAAGTAGAAATTTCTTTAGATGAACCTGTGGAAAGTCTGCATCCCCAAGGTCATTTTTTACTTGGGGATTGGCTCTATCAACAATTGTGTTTAGCCCTACCCCTACGCCAACTCTGTGAGGGGCCCTGTGAACTTCCCCAACCGATATCAACCGAATCCGGGCCTATTGTTGATCAACGTTGGGCTTCATTACAATCTTTGAAGCAAAATCTACAATAATTAAGAGGTGTTGATAGTTAACATTTGATAGTCAGCGAGCGAGGACGCTCCCCCTGCCCCCCTACCTCCCCCTGCTCCCACTTTCTATGAGTAAATTCAATGAGGAATTGAAGTTATTATTGCGATCGCGCTACGCTATTATTTATATTCCGACTTTAGAAGAAGAACGAGTCGAAACTGTAATTAAACAGGCGGCAAAAGATCAAGGCAACCGTGGGGTTTATGTCTGGGATTTTGTGGAAGGATATCAGCAGGGAAATCCTAATGATTTAGGAGCCGGAAAACGCAATCCGTTACAGGCCTTAGAATTTGTAGAAAAATTACCAGAGGCGATGCCTGCTGTCTTTATTCTAAGGGACTTTCATAGATTTTTAGAAGATATTGCAATTTCGCGGAAATTAAGAAATTTAGCCAAAAAATTAAAGTCTCAACCTAAGAATTTAGTAATTATTTCTCCCCAAATTGCGATTCCCTCGGACTTGAGTGAAGTCTTAACGGTTTTAGAATTTCCCTTACCCAATCTAATAGAAATTAAGACGGAAGTTGAACGATTATTAATCACAACAGGACAGCCTTTAGATCCTCGTTTATTAGATGAAATGGTGCGTTCCTGTCAAGGACTTTCGATGGAAAGGATTCGCCGAATTTTAGCAAAGGCGATCGCCACCCATGGAGAATTACAAGAGGATGATATTGAATTAATATTAGAAGAAAAACGCCAAACCATTCGTCAAACTCAAATTTTAGACTTTTATTCTGCCCAGGAAAATATCTCGGATATTGGGGGTTTAGATAATTTAAAAGATTGGTTATTACTCCGGGGAAGTGCCTTTTCAGAACGGGCGAGACAATATGGTTTACCCTATCCCAGAGGGTTATTATTAGTAGGAATCCAAGGAACAGGAAAATCCTTAACGGCAAAAGCGATCGCCCATCATTGGCATTTACCATTATTAAGATTAGATGTGGGGCGTTTATTTGCGGGACTGGTTGGAGAATCGGAATCTCGCACCCGACAAATGATTCAATTAGCAGAAGCCCTAGCGCCTTGTGTGTTATGGATTGATGAAATTGATAAAGCCTTTTCGGGATTAGATGGTAGAGGAGATTCAGGAACCAGTAATCGGGTATTTGGGACATTTATTACTTGGTTAGCCGAAAAAACCTCCCCGGTTTTTGTGGTCGCAACGGCCAATAATATTCAATCTTTGCCCCCGGAAATGTTAAGAAAGGGACGATTTGATGAAATTTTCTTTGTGGGATTACCCTATCAAGAAGAACGAAAAGCCATTTTTGAAGTGCATTTATCAAAACTACGTCCCCAAAATATTAGAAACTATGATATAGAACGATTAGCCTATGAAACCCCGGATTTTTCTGGGGCAGAAATTGAACAAACTTTAATTGAAGCGATGCACATTGGCTTTAGTCAAAACCGAGATTTCGTCACCGATGATATTTTAGAAGCAGCGAGTCAAATTGTCCCCTTAGCCAGAACAGCGAAGGAGCAAATTGAGTTTCTGCAAAATTGGGCTGCTGCCGGGAAAGCCCGTTTAGCTTCTCGACAGGGTAGTTTAAATCGTCGCTTATCCGGTTAATGGTATAGTAGGTATCTTTAGATCGGGGTTTAAAACCTATGTATAGAACTATTCCCAAAACTATGAATCTTTATGGTGTTTTTAAATTTATTGTTGGTTTTTTTCTGGCAATTTTAATTTTAGCGGGTGCAACGGTCGCTACAGCTTTATATTTCGCAGCCCGTTTATCAGAACTTCCAGAACGTCCGACTTTTCCCAATGATAACCCCCAACCAAAAATAGCAGCAAAGCCCGTTACTCCCCAAGCCGCGGTCACGCCAACCCCGATCCCAACTCCCGAAGCAGAAAAGCTTGAACCAGGGGCTTATCGGGCGATTGTGACCCAGCCTATCGGTTTGATTTTACGCGATACTCCCAGTACCGAGGCTAACCGAATTGGTGGGATTGCCTATCAAGAAAAAGTGGTTGTCCTGGGAGAAAGTGATGATAAACAATGGCAAAAAGTGCGGGTTTTGACTGATAGAGATCGCACGGGATGGATTAAAGGTGGAAATACGGAAAAAGATTGAAATTTTCGGCGGTTTCAACCGCCGAGTAATCTGCCTTAGCGGTTGCTATATTATACCAATCGGCGTTTAGTTAACCAATAGGTGAGCATTTCTCCTCGACCTTTAACATCAATTAAACCCCGTTCTTCAAAGTCATATTTACCATTTAAAAGGTTTTTAGTAGTGGCTGTAACTTGGATTTTACCCACTTCTCCTTGGGATTCCATCCGAGAAGCAATATTAACGGCGTCTCCCCATAAATCATAGATAAATTTTTTCGTGCCAATTACACCCGCCACCACTGGCCCGGTATTAATTCCAATTCTTAAATTACAAGATTGACCCATTTGTCCTTGAAATCGGCGAATTTCTGCCTGCATATCTAAAGCCATTTCTGCCATCGCTTCCACGTGGTCATGGCGAGGAGTGGGTAAACCGCCCGCCACCATGTAGGAATCTCCAATGGTTTTAATTTTTTCTAAATGATGTTTTTCGGCTAATTCATCAAAAGCGGAGAAAACTTGATTCAGGAAATTGACTAATTCTGAGGGAGAAATGCGAGCAGAAAATCCGGTAAAATCAACAATATCTGCAAACATAATCGTAGCTTGTTCAAAGCGCTCGGCAATAGAATGCTGATTCTGTTTTAATTGTTCGGCAATGGAAGGAGGGAGAATATTTAATAATAACCGTTCTGATTTTTCCCGTTCGGCTTGTAATGCTTCTAAAACCCGACGTCTTTCCGTCGTATTTCTTGCCACCCAAATCACACAATTATCCGGCATGGGAGACACCATTGCTGCAAACCAAACTTCATCTCCAGGATTTAAAGGGGATGAATTAGTTCCAGGATGTCCGGGTTTATATTCAGCAGAAACTAAACTATATTCAATATTTAAAGTTTGCTTTGTGTTTAATACTTCTTGAATTTGATTATAAAATAAAGTGGCATGACTAGCTGGAAAAACTTCAAACACAGTTTTCCCAAGTAGTTCTTCCGTGGGACTATATAAAACCTCTGAATTTGTGGTGACAATCTTTTTATATCTTCCTTCTGAATCAAACACTGTAATTACATCTGTCATCGCAGCAAATAAAGCTCTCAATTCAGCTTCCGACTCTCGTAAGGCATTTTCAATCCTGGTTCTTTCGGCAACTTCTCGAACTAATTGATGATTGGCTTCTCGGAGGGCGGCAGTGCGTTCTTCTACCCGAATTTCTAACTGTTCCATTGCCCTTTGTAGGGCGGCTTCTGCTTGTTTGCGCTCGTTAATATCTTCAACGGTTCCTTCATAATGGAGTAGGTTTCCAGCTTCATCTCGGACAGCAAAAGCATTTTCTGAAATCCAAGTTAACTGTCCGTCTAAGCGTCGGATTTGAGATTCAAAACCAACAATTGCCCCCTGTTCTGCCAATAGTTTAACAAACTGTTGGCGACGTTGGGGTTGAACATAGAGTTGGTCTTGAATATTGGTTATATTCTGGATTAATTCTTCAGGAGATTGATAACCGTAAATTCGAGCTAAAGCTGGATTTGCACTTAAATAAATCCCCGTGGGTGTGGTTTGAAATATGCCTTCAACCGCATTCTCAAAAATACTCCTATAGTTAGCTTCAGCTTGTTTTAACGCTTCTTCCGCTTGTTTCCGTTCGGTAATATCGATTCCCACAAAGAAAGCGGCTTGATTTTGATTATATTTATGGGCAACAATTAAATAATTCCGAGGTTTGCCTTGAATTACAGACATGACTTCTTGATAGGAGTCTTTTTCGGGATAATCAAAAAAGTTTCGGACAAAATCATTAAACTCAAAACTAGCTTTCAAAAACCCAATATCTTGATTAACAAAATCTTCAGGTTGGAGGTCAAAAGTTGATGCCAAATAACGATTGACTCCCAAATAACGTAAATCCGAACTAATCCAAGAAACCGTACCTGGAACCACATCTAATACCGCTTCTAATTGGTCTTGGCTTAATCTTAGTGCTGCTTCAGCTTCCCGGCGTTCTGTAATATCAATTCCGACCACAAAGGCCGCTTGATTATCATTATATTTTTGAGCCACAATTAAATAATATCGTAACTTGTTATGCAGGAAAAATGCTACCTCTTGAAAGGCATCAATAGCGTAACTATTAAATAAATCCTCGATGAATTGAGTAAACCCCGAATGATTGCCTAAAAAACCAATATGTTGATCAATAAAAGTTTCCCTTGGCATCCCAAACATATCTGCCAACCGTTGATTAACTTCGATATAACGTAGGTCTGAATTAATCCAAGAAACTGTCCCCGGAACCGCTTCTAATACTGTTTGCAATTGATTCTTAGCATTTCTCAAAGATTCTTCAGCCTGTTTGCGATCAGTAATGTCAATTCCGACCACAAAAGCCGCCTGATTATGATTGTATTTTTGAGCCACAATTAAATAGTGTCGCCATTCTCCATTCACCTGATTTCTGACTTCTCGATAGGCGTCAATTTCAGGACTATTAAATAAATCTTGAACAAAATCTTGGAATTCCGAACTGGTTCCTAAAAATCCAATATGTTGACCGACAAAACGCTCCCTAGGAAGGTTAAGCATATTCGATAATCGTTGATTCACTTCGATATAACACAAATCTGAGTCAATCCAAGAAACCGTTCCCGGAACTGCTTCTAAGACCGTTTGTAGTTGATTTTTAGCATTTCTTAAAGATTCTTCAGCTTGTTTGCGTTCGGTGATATCAATTCCGACTACAAAAGCTGCTCGATTATAATTATATTTTTGGGCCACAATTAAATAGTGTCGCCATTCCCCATTCACCTGATTTCTGACTTCTCGATAGGCGTCAATTTCAGGACTATCAAATAAATCTTGAACAAAATCTTGGAATTCCGAACTGGTTCCTAAAAATCCAATATGTTGACCGATAAAACGCTCCCTAGGAAGGTTAAGCATATTGGCTAATCGTTGATTCACTTCGATATAACACAAATCTGAGTCAATCCAAGAAACCGTTCCCGGAACTGCTTCTAAGACCGTTTGTAGTTGATCTGTAGCCATGCGAAGAGCATTTTCTGATCGTTGATGCTGGACAATTTCTTGGACTAAATTATCATTTGATTCTTTTAATGCAGCGGTGCGTTCTGCTACCTTTTTTTCTAATTGTTCATTAGCTTTTTGAAGTGCTAATTCAAACTGTTTGCGAGTTTCAATTTCCTGCTGGAGTTGTGCCTTTGTTGCTTCCAGTTCAATCGATTTTTGTTCCAATTGTTCGGCTCTTTCAATGCCTTGACTCACTTCAGATAACAACTCAAAAACAATACCAGAGGCATTAAAATTATCTTCATTAAACCCCAACCAAGGCAAAGGTTTAATCAGTTTTTCACTGGTATATAAAACCTCAAATTCCTGATTTGGTAATACCTGACCAATGCGACAAACCTTAGCAACATGATGATTTGGTTCTAGACGGACTAACCCTCCAGGAGACACAAAACACTGTCCATAGGCTGCAATTTTCACCCGTTCTACATCAAAAGATTCAGCTAATTCAACGGCTTGTTTCCAGAGATGAATTTGAGTATGGGCGGTTGCCATAGAGTTATTAATAACCCGTTCTTCTCCATAAAAGCGTTTAAATACTTGAACAAATTGATGATTTTCTGGGGTATTTAAACTTTGAAAATAATGAAAACAACTGAAGTGACCAACGGCAGCCTCTTGAAGTTTTTGTACTTCAGATTCCGAGAGAGAGGTTGCTAAAATTGGTAAATCAGAAGCCTTAATTCCACTTTCATAAAATTGGCGATAAAAACTTAAATTGCGATCGCCTCTGAGAGTATTAATAATAATATCCGGTTGTGCCTGTCGAATCCGAGTAATAATCGCTTCAAAATCCATTGTTGAAGATGGAAGATATGCTTCTCCAACTACCTCCCCACCATAATGTTTGAGGTGGACTTTCATCAGTTTATTTAGGGTATAGGAAAACACCTGATCCCAACCCAATAAATAACATCGAGTTTTCTGGTTTCGCAATAACCAATTAATAGTTAATTCTACTTGCTGATTCGCACAAAATCCTGTGTAGAAAATTTGGCTACAATTTTCTAACCCTTCGTAGGAAGCCGGATACCAAAGTTGAGCATTAAAGGCTTCAAGCACCGGTCTAACGGCGTGACGACTTGCAGTCGTCCAACAGCCAAAAAGGGTCGTGACACCATCCTGTTGAATTAATTTTTGGGCTTTTTGTTCAAAGGTGAAGCAGTCTGAAGCACCATCTTCAATAACGGGTTCAATGATTTGCCCTAAAACCCCCCCCTGATCATTAATTTGGGCAATGGTCATTAATTCAGTTTCTAGCAATGGTCTTTCCCTATAAGCCATCGCTCCACTTAGAGAATGCAGTAACCCGACTCGTACACCTGACATAGTTGATTAATGGCTGGTAGAACTCAATTTTTGACTTCGGGTAAGATAGCTGCACCCTCAAATTCTTTACCCTTGATAGAATCAATAAGATAGACCTGTCCTATCACAATAGTTTAAGCTGCAATGAGCCTAAATCCCTAATTCAACAATTCTTTAATCTTAGCATTGACATTCTCCTTCTTGTAGAGCTAGGCAGGTAAGCTGATGGAAATCCCTAAAAGTCCCTCGGAAAAAACCGGGTTTCTTGAGTTTGCCTAATGAAAATGTAACTATTCTAAATTAGCTGAAATATTATTACTAAATCGAGGTAATATTCCTACATTCTTTACAAAAATACAGCAGGAAAACCGCTTATTTAAAATTTCCACAGGAGCACATAAACATCTGGATTATTTAAGCGATCGCCATTCACAAAACCAACTTAAAACCAATCTACAATTAACCTTAGAAACTATTTTAAACTTAAAAATATTATAAGTACCTAAACAAAATTAATTACACATCCTCTACCCTGTTCCCTCCCCCCTAGCCCCCCGTGCACGGGGGGCTAGGGTGGCTGTTCCCTCTCTCAACTAGGTAATTTATTTTGTGCAACTACTTAACAGATATTTAGGACAGTTTCACAACTTTAATATTTTATATCTTGATTTTCCTCAGATTCCGATAAAATTGTATACCTAGTATCAGTTTTAATTAGTGTAGTTTCGCTCAAATCAGTTCCCACTAAATTCGCTTGATTCAAATTAACAGCAAATAAAATTACCCCTTTTAAATTAGCACCTTTTAAATTAGCTCCATCCAAATTAGTATAAATTAACTTAGCCCCTCTTAAATCCGCCCCCCTTAAATCCGCCCCTTTCAAATTAGTTTTGAATAACTTAGCACGGGTTAAATCCGCCTTTCTTAAATCTGCATAAATCAATTTGGCACTCGATAGGTCAGCACCACTTAAATTCGTTTGAATTAAGTTAGCAAATAAATGGGCATTACTTAAATCAGCCCCACTTAAATTAGCGGACTTGAGATTAGCTTGCCACAATAAAATCCCTTTTAATACAGCCCCCCTTAAATCAGCACATTGTAAATTCACACCAATAAAACCCCGTTTTCCAGCAGCATAACGATCCAATAATTCCCGGGTACTCATTAATATAGAATTGGCACTGGTTTCAGGTGGCTTCATGACATTTGTGGTTATGGGTTGCTAACTATACTTCTGTTATAGCAGGGAATTGGGAACAGGAATCAAAAATATTAATTTAGTCATCTTGTTGATGTCTCAATTCTTCAGATAATGGCTTTACCTTAATCGACTCCAGACAGACTTGAGAGTATTTTGAGTCTGCTTTAAAACTTGATTAAGAGGTTTTTGAGCCTGGATAAATGCACGAGCACAATTACGACCAGGCATCCCAGAAATTGATCCCCCTGGATGAGTTCCTGCACCCGTTAAAAATAAACCTTGAATTGGGGTAGTATAATTAGCTAATTCAGGTAGGGGACGGAAAAAAATCATTTGATCTAAGGTCATATCAATATGATAGCAATTCCCTTTATAAGATCCTAAACGTTCTCCTAATTCCGCCGGACTTTCCACCCGACGGGCTAAAACTGAATGCTTAATATTAGGAGCGTATTCAGCAATTTTATCCAACACCCGATCCGCTACTTTATATTTTAACTCATCCGTCCATCCGGTTCCATTTAACCCCGTTCCTTCGGCTCCTGCTATTTGATAGGGGGCAAAAAATTCAATCCATAAAGTGTGTTTTCCTTCAGGAGCCATCGAAGGATCTAAAACCGTTGGCACAACTAAATAAACCGAAGGATCTTGATCAGGAATTTCACCAACTGTACATAAATTATGGGCTTTTTCAACATGATTTACGGAATCTGCAATTAAAACCGAGCCAATTAAATAGCTATCTTGATGATTATAGCCATCAAATCGTAAGGGTTCCGACAACGCACAATCAATTTTAAGAATAGTCTCATTATTATTAATAATTTTTCGTTCTAATCGTTCTCTTAAATTCGGATCTGCCGCATCAATATCCGTCGGGTCAACACATTGTAAAAATAAACGTCGAGCATCAATATTAGAAATTACACCCCGTTTAGCACGATATTCTTGATGTTCTGAAACCCTAACCCCAACCACCCGACCATCATCAATTAATATTTTTTGCACCGGAGTTTCTGTTAAAATAACTCCTCCTAAATGTTTAACTAAATTTACCAAAGATTGAGTTAACGCTCCTGTGCCACCCCGAGGGCGAGACATCCCTGGTTCATGGCGCATGGCTAACATACTAGCACCCACAGAAATCCCTTTTTGAGAGGGAGGAGCGCCAATTTCCGAGGCTAATCTAGCCAGAGGTGCTTTAACAATTTCCGTATCAAACCATTCATTAATTAAATCCTCTGGACTAATTAACATAGTTCTGACAAAATCCAAGATTTTATCCTTTCCTCCTAATACTGCTAATAAATCCAGAAAAGAATCCCGATCAAAATTTTTAGCAATATCAATAATTGAAGTCGGAGGAGCATTAAATAAAGGACTAACCGCACTCATTATTCGTTGCCAATATTCAACAAATTCCTTATATTTTTTCGCATCTCTTTCACTATATCGCGCAATTTCCGCACAGGTTTTTTCCACGGAACGATGAGCTAAAAAATACCGTCCATCGGGGTGCGGACAAAACACCACCGGGTCACAATATAAATAATCTAAGCCGTATTTGGTTAATTCTAATTCCTGCACCACCGGGCCAAGATGGATAAATTCATGATCAATTGCACAGAGGTTAAACTTAAATCCGGGTGCGTCTTCTGCCATGACTTCTTCCGTTGTGGCCGCACCCCCAGGAACGGAACGTTTTTCTAATAGTAAAACACTATATCCGGCTTTGAGGAGATAGGCCGCACAAACTAACCCATTATGACCTGCACCAATGATAATCACATCATAAGTAGACATAAAAAACCAATTATTGATCACTTTTTCGAGTGTAGCAATAGATTGGAACTTTTTATATTATTCCCTATTCCCTGCTAGAGCAAAAAAAAGTGTAGGGGTGAACAAATATCACATCAAAGGGGAACTTAGACCTTTTGTGACTTCAACCCCTACTTACGAACCCGCTACCACATCTTCAAAGAGAGATGCCACCGGATTGAGATTATATTAGACTCCCCTGAATTACTCAAAAGTATTTATATAATCTCGGAGCGTACAGGACACATCCCTCTGCTACTGTGCGCCAATTATGGCAATATTACTGGAGTTTGAAAATCTATAAAGTTAACAAGTTTGATCGGCAAAATTGCTGACTTTAATTCTTTTAGGGCTTGATATACATATTTCGCGTGTTTTGTCAAGATACAAAAGTAAGCATTTTCGGTATTTATGGGAATAAAAATCTATTGCCTATTGCCTATTGCCTATTGCCTATTCCTATTGCCTATTCCCCTTCAAAGCTTGATGTCTTTTAAACTATTGCGGGGATTAAACGTGCGACTGGCACGAATTTTCTCATAATATTCCCGTTCACTTGGACTAATTTCTTTTGGTGGCACAACAATAATTTTAACTAATTGATCCGTGCGACCGCCTCCTTTAGGTTTTGGCCATCCTTTGCCCCGTAACCTTAACGACTGTCCTGAACGAATTCCGGCTGGAATATTCATCGTCACCATCCCATCAGGTGTCGGAACTTCAATTGATGTCCCTAAAACCATTTCATCGGGAGTAACCGGAACTTCACAAACCAGATTATCCCCATCAAATTGAAAAAAGCTATGGGGTTGAATTTCCACTTTCAGGTATAAATCCCCCCGTTGTTGATTGTAGGGGTCAAGTTGACCTTGGCCTCTCACTCGAATCCGACTTCCAGGCTTAACTCCCGACGGAATCGTTACCTCTCCAGTTGCAAAGCGTTTTTGTACCCCATGAAAGGCTTCAGCCAGAGTTAGAGTAATAATCGCTTCCGTATCAGCGACAGAGGAAGGATTACGGGTGTTAAATCCCGAACCAAGATCATTACCGTAGGGACTCCCCCCAAATCCAGAAGGGTTTCCAGTTTGAGTCCGATAGGAATAACTACGACTGCTACTACTTCCGGGTCTAGCCCCGGTAGCCCCACGACCTAAAAGACTATTAATAAAATCATCAAAACTGTTAAATTGACTAAAATCAAACCCGCTAACGTCTTGAGCCGAACCCGCACCACCCGGCCAACCTGTCGCTCCAGCTTGATTCCAATATTGACCGAATTGATCATATTTTCCACGTTTCTCAGGGTCGGATAACACCTCATAGGCTTCGCTGACATCCTTAAAACTCGCCTCAGCTTGTTTGTTCCCCGGATTCATGTCCGGGTGATATTTGCGGGCTAGTTTGCGATAAGCTTTTTTAATATCCTCCGCCGTTGCGGTTTTATCTAGTCCTAAAGTCGTGTAGTAGTCTTTATAGTCAGTCGCAGACATTCTTCCCCTTTCCTCAATACAGTGATAGTGATCCCTAGGCTACTCATTTTTGGATAGTATGCTCCCTGTATATAGGGTATCAAACTTATTAACAGGATTGGGTTCGGTTGTTGCTGATCTAGCGATCGCAATGTCCGAACAAGAGGAGCATCGGTAGCAGGGGGAGTAAACTCTTTCTATTACCCATTACCCATTACCTATTACCCATTACCTTCTAACAAAAACGGAGAGGGAGGGATTCGAACCCTCGTTAAAGTCACCCCTAAACGACATTTCCAGTGTCGCGCCTTCAACCGCTCGGCCACCTCTCCAGGTGGAATATTTCATTTTTACCCACGAAAATATATACTATCATAAATTTCGGAAAGTCAACACGATCTCAGAAATTTTTTTTATGGCCAGTTCCCATCGCGTAGAAATTCATTATCGTCAGACAGGTGAGCGTTTTTATGTCAACGTCCCCGAAGACCGATATATTCTGCAAAGTGCCGAAAATCAAGGGGTAGACTTGCCCTTTTCTTGTCGCAATGGTGCCTGTACCAGTTGTGCAGTAAGGGTAGTTTCTGGGGAGTTGTACCAACCGGAAGCCATGGGACTCTCCCCGGACTTACAGAAACAGGGATATGCGTTACTCTGTGTCAGTTATCCCCACTCCGATTTAGTTGTGGAAACCCAAGACGAGGATGAAGTGTATGAACTTCAATTCGGACGCTACTTTGGTAAAGGTAAAGTTAAAACCAGATTACCCCTGGACGAAGACTAATCTACTGGATTTCAGGTTTAGAGGAAAATGGTATGGCGCAATAGTATTGGGTTTATTACTCCTGCTGACCAGTTGTTCTCAACCTGACCTTCCGAAAGGCATTTTTACCAAAGTTGAACGGGTGATTAGTGGTCAAACCCTGGAAATTCTTGATAAAACGGCTAAAATTCCGGTGTTGCAACAAGTTAGATTAGCAGGAATTATTGCCCCTGACTTGAAACAAGATCCTTGGGGAACCAGAGCTAAACAACATTTAAAACAACTTTCTGAGGGTAAAAAAATCCTATTAGAAGCAGATTTAACCGCAAAAGATCGCTATGGTCGCATCTCAGGTTATATCTGGATTGACGGAATTTTAATTAATGAACAGTTGCTCAAAGAAGGATATGTTTTAGCAGAAACATCCTCTATTTATCGCCCGGTGACTTCCAATTTCCAGACTCAATATAGTCAAAGGTTTAACTATGCTCAGGAATATGCCCGACTCATGGGAAATGGCATTTGGAACCCCGATAAACCCATGGGTTTAACGCCAATAGAATTTCGACAGCAACAGCCTTAGAAGGCAGGGAGTAGTGGGCACAATTATGAATTGGGAATTACGAATTACGAATTACGAATGCTGAAATAATATGACTAAAAATGAATTACAGTTTTTTTTAGATGTTGCCACCTTAGCTGCTCAGGCGGGGGGTGCTGTTTTAAAATACTATTTGGGAAATTTAACAGATGTTCAGGAAAAGGGACGGTCTGGGGATTTAGTCACCGAAGCGGATAAGGCATCGGAAGCGGCGATTTTAGCCGTATTGGAGCGTCATGTCCCTGACCATGGAATTTTAACCGAAGAATCGGGGGAATTGGGTGATTTGAAAAGTCCCTATCTTTGGGCTATTGACCCTTTAGATGGAACCACTAATTTCGCCCATCAATATCCGTTTTTTTCCGCTTCTATTGGATTATTAATTAATGGCGTTCCTCAAGTTGGGGTGATTTATGATCCCTTCCATGATGAATTATTTCAAGCCGCTAAAGGATTAGGAGCAACTTGCAATAATCGTTTAATTAGTGTATCTAAAACCAATAGTTTAGATAAAAGTTTATTAGTCACAGGCTTTGCCTATGATCGCCGAGAAACCACGGATAATAATTATGCCGAATTTGCCCATTTAACCCATTTAACCCAGGGAGTTCGTCGCAGTGGGGCGGCTTCAATTGATTTAGCACATACGGCCTGTGGACGGTTAGATGGCTATTGGGAAAGGGGTTTATCTCCTTGGGATATGGCGGCGGGAATTGTATTAGTAGAAGAAGCGGGAGGGAAAGTAACAGCTTATGATACCAGTCCGTTTCAAATTAGTTCGGGTCGAATTTTAGCAACTAATGGTTATTTACATGAACGGTTAAGTCAAACATTAATAGAAACTCCTGCATTATCGAGTTGGAAAGACAAATAATATGGGGTTAGTAGGGGTAATTCATGAATTACCCCTACTATTTATAACGGTTAAAAAATCGCGGCACAAACCGCCGCCCCAATTAATCCCACTTGAGGATTTAATACTACATAAACGGGAACTTTAGCTAAGATGGGTTTCATGCGTCCTTTATTAGAAAAAGCCTGCATAAATTCAGAAGTTTCTAATAAAGGTAAAATCTTAGGTGCAATTCCTCCAGCAATATATAACCCGCCATAAGGTAATAGTTTTAACGCTAAATTTCCCGCTTCTGCTCCATAGGATTCTACAAAAAGCTGCATGGTTTGTTCTGATAAATGATCCCGTTTTTCTAAAGCAGCTTGAGAAATAGCCGCGGCGGGATCAACTGTTACTTCTGTTAACCCGATTTGATGTTCCCATTCCTTGACAATATCGCTAATTTCTGGAGATTCTGTAGCCATATTGCGATCGCGCCAGCGTTGCGTAGCAGTATCGCGTAAAAACTGATAAATCGCTATAATCCCTGGCCCAGATACCACCCGTTCTACGGATATTCTATCAATACTATGTTTAGCTAATAAATACTTCATTAACTGAAATTCTAATTCATAACGTGGGGCAAAATCCGTATGACCGCCTTCACAGGGATAGACTTTGATTCCATTAACTAAAGGTGTAACAAAACATTGACCTAAGCCAGTTCCCGCCCCAATCACTCCAATAGGTGAATCCGCCTGATGCTGTCCTTTTTGTAATACTAAAAGATCGCTTTCTGGTAAACCCGTAACCCCATATCCTACCGCCTCAAAATCATTAATTAAAGTCACCTGGGAAATAGCTAATTCTGACCCTAAATATTGAGCATCTAAGTGCCAAGGTAAATTAGTTAATTTGGCGGTTTGATGCACTACTGGCCCCGCAATGGCAAAACAGGCTTTTTCGGGATGCAGATTCTCTCCTAATTGTTCCTGGGCTTCCTGTAAAAATTGTTTTACAATGGGAACTAAATCAGGATAATCCCCACTTAAATAACGAGATTCATAGAGGGTTTTTAATCGCTCTTGGGTTTGGCTATCTTTCACAATTTCCGTCCCATCCACCAAGCGCAAAATCGTTTTTGTTCCCCCAATATCTCCGGCTAATAATAATGTCATACTTACAGTGATTAATGTTTTATCCCCCCTATTGTGACATATAGGAATAGAGATCACGGATTTAAGAGGATTTTACGGATTTCACGGATTTTAATCTGTGTTAATCTGCGTAATTCGCTTAAATCCGTTATAGGTAATGGGTAATAGACGAATAACTGATAACTGTGTAAGAATAGAGCTATAGCAATCCTATTTGAGTTGTCATATTTTTTCAAATTTAACCCTGACTGTAGGGGTAATTCATGAATTACCCCCTACCACGATTGATTTAGAATTGCTATAGTCAAATTGTAAATATAGTTATAGAGTACAATGCTGGTGCAGTCGCGTTCACAAACTCAATCTTCCGTGGTCGATTCATCAAAACCCAAGATCGATTATGATGTCGTTATTGTTGGGGGTGGAATTGTTGGGGCAACTTTGGCTTGTGGGTTGAAAGATTCGGGGTTGAAAATAACAATAATTGAATCCCAACAGCCAGAGGTTGCCATTAGTAAAAAACAGGCTTATGCTTTGACTTTACAAACGGGACGTATTCTTAAATCTATTGGGGTTTGGGATGAAATTGTCACAAAAATTACTACCTTTTATCAGATTAATTTAAGTGATTCTGATTATCATAGAGTAGTGCAGTTTATGTGTCAAGATTTGGGAACAGATCAATTAGGATATGTCGGTGAACATGGGATAATTTTATCGGCAATGTATGAATTTTTATCCCAATGTCCGAATATTTCTTGGCAATGTCCGGCTAGTTTAAAGAATGTTAATTATCACCCCGATTATGTAGAAGTTGAAATCGAAAATCAAGGTGATCTTAACACTTTTTATGGTAAAATTATTGTGGCAGCCGATGGTTCTAAATCTCGATTACGGGAAGAAGCGGGAATTAAAACCCACGGTTGGAAATATTGGCAATCTTGTATTGCGATGACGATTAAAACGGAAAAATCTCATCAAAATATTGCTTTTGAAAGGTTTTGGCCAAGTGGCCCCATGGGGGTTTTACCCTTACCCGGAAATCGCTGTCAGGTGGTGTGGACGGCTCCCCATGCTGAAGCCCAGGCTTTAAAGGAGTTAGATGAAACGGAGTTTTTAAAGTTATTAGAATATCGCACCGGAGGATTATTAGGAAAGTTGGAATTATTGAGCGATCGCTATGTTTATCCAGTACAATTAATGCAGAGCGATCGCTATATTCAACACCGATTAGCTCTAGTTGGAGATGCCGCCCATTGTTGTCATCCCGTAGGAGGACAGGGTTTAAATATGGGGATTCGGGATGGGGGAGCTTTAGCAGAAGTGTTGAAAACAGCTACTCAAAAAGGCGAGGATATTGGGCAAAAACGGGTGTTAAAACGGTATGAAGGTTGGCGACAAAAGGAGAATTTAATTGTTTTGGGATTAACGGATTTCTTAGATCGAACTTTCTCAGGAAATTGGACTCTAAAAGTTGGTTTACGTCGCCTGGGATTAGGGGTATTAACCAAGGTGCAAATATTCCGCTATTTGGCATTAAGATTAATGACAGGTCTAATCGGTCGTGCGCCAAAACTTAACCCTTAAATCCATGGATAAACCAGAAATAGAATTAATTTCGCGTCGAGACTTTGTAAAATATTGTGGGGGTTTGGGATTTGCGCTTTTAGCCAATCCTTCAACCTCTATTATTGATATTATCCCAACCTCAACTCCCCATTTAACTATGCAGTTAGACTGGAAATATAATGTTCAATTTGCAGGGTTACTATTAGCAGATTATTATGGATTATATAAACAACGGGGATTAAAGATTGAGATTCTACCTGTAAATTCAGATAGAAATGTATTTGAACAAATAGCAGAAAATCCGTTAATATTAGGCTGTGGGGAACAGGATGCTATTTTAGCCGCCCAAGTGCAAGGATATCCGGTTAAAGCGATCGCAACTATGTTTCAAGCATCCCCTTTGGGGTTAATGTCTATTCCCGAAAAAAATATCCATTCTCTTAATAATTTGGTTGGGCAAAAAGTTGGGATTCATGGAAACATAAAAAAAGTCATGGAATTAATAATTAATGCCAATGGTTTATCACCTCAAGATATTGAAATTGTCCCGATTTCCTATCAGGATAAATATGATCGATTACAAAGTGGGGAATTAGCAGCCGTTCAATGTTATAGTGTTGATGAACCCATTGGTTTTAGCTATAAAACTGGAATTAAACCCAATATTTTAAAATTCAGCGATTATGGATATGATGCCTATGTGCAGGTAATTTTTGCCCATCAACAGTTATTAGACCATCATTCTGAATGGGTGAATCAGTTTTTAAAAGCATCTTTTGCTGGATGGAAATTAGCCCTAGATAATATTAATCAAACGGCTAAAATTGTCGTTGATGTTTATACAAAACCCGATAGTCAATATCACAATTTAGATTATCAAACCAAATCTTTACAGTTAATTGCTGATTATCTTACCTGCGGAATTAACCCTGATCAAATTGGTTATATTTCGGCAAACCGTTGGCAAGAAATGTCAGAAAAACTGGCTCAATATGGTATAATTGATCGGGTTCCATCATTAACAGATTCCTTGGATTCTAGCCTATGGTTAGTGGCTTAATTGATACTTCAAAGTCTAGGAATCAAAACGTTGATATTGATAGTCCTGAATTACTTCATT